>Ga0256842_1002120_pt1 | contig 14719 bp, 11 predicted proteins | sample 4559240metaG_FD_185973 | JGI IMG/M metagenome (GOLD analysis project Ga0256842, IMG submission 185973) | Hydrothermal vent microbial communities from Guaymas Basin, Mexico - 4559-240 | ecosystem: Environmental > Aquatic > Marine > Hydrothermal vents | place: Mexico: Guaymas Basin | collected...
AATCTCATTAGGATTATCTCTTGTATTTAAACCCATTTTATAAACTCCATATATTAAATTATATTGAATTATATCAAACAACATTAGACAAAAAACTTATAAAAGGGTCTAAGGAAGATAAAAAGGGTTTAAATGAATTTCTTTAAACCCTGCTCAAAAACTCCCTATTTTAGGGATATATTAACTTTATATCTATATATAACTACTTATTTAATTAAAAGAAAATATAAAATAAAGGGTAAAAAGCTTATAAAAAGTTATGTAAACCCCTTGTTTTAGGGGTTTTTAGTGATAGGGTTTAAAGGAGGGTCTAAGAGAGGGTTTAAAGGTGTTTTATTTTTCTATTTTATCCAAATAATCACTCCACCACTTCATAAGCTTTTTAAGCTCTTCAATATAATCAGCCTTATGAGTATAAGCCCTTTCAACTCTATTAGTTGGTAAATGGTCTAATGCTCTCTCTCGTGCTTCATAACTAATATTATGTTCTGATAGATGAGTATCTACTAAACTCCTAAAGGTGCCTCTAAAACCGTGAAGTCTTATCTTGGTACCTTTTTCCTCATTGTTAAATCCCATTCGCTGTAATGCACGGTTAGGGGTCTCTACTGATATAGGCTCATCAGCATAACCCTCTGACTTAAATACATAGGAGTAAGTAGCTGTATAAAGTGCCTGTTCCTCCAATATCGCTATCACTTGTGGAGTAAGTGGCATCACATAATCATTTATATTTTCATTTTTTGCTTTCATTAAATATCTAGGGATAGTTAAAAGCTTTTTCTCAAAATCTATATGTTCCCACTTTAACCCTATAAGGTTAGTAGCTCTTAATGGTATATGTAAAACAAATCGTAAAGCATTTTTAGTAGAGTAGTTCCCTTGATAGTTGTTTATCTTGATAATTAAATCTTTAAGTATTTGAGGGTCTGTTATCTTAGAGTAGTTTTTTACTTTGGGTGTATTTAAAATCGTTTTTTTATGAATGTTGGCTATGATATTAAACTCACAATAGCCTTTCATTACTGCATATTGCCATAAGCTGTTAAGGTACTGAAAGAGTCTGTTAGCACTCTCTAAAGATTTAATAGCTTTCATCTCTATAAGTTTTACTACTTCGGGATGTTTGATTGTAGATATTAATCGTTTTATAAAAAATGGTTTAACATCCTTTTCAAACTGTCCTACTTTTCTTTTATAGGTTGATGGTGCTAATTCTACTTTTTGCTTGATAAACCACTCATCTACAACCTTTTCAAATAAACCCAACTCATTACGTTTAACTTCATCTTTATTTTTTTGATTGTTTTCTACTGGGTCGATACCCTCTGCGATAAGTTCTTGATACTCTCGTGCCTTTTTTCTTGCTAAGGCTAAAGATACATTAGGATAACTGCCTAAAGTTGTTTTAGCTCTCTTTAGCTTGATAGGGCTTGTATATCTAAAAACCCATACTTTTTTATCGGTTGTTTTTACAAGTAAACTCAAACCGTTTCCATCAGGAAGAGTATAATCTTTCTCTTTTGCTTTTAGATGTTTGATTTTTAAAGGTTCTAAATTAGCCATTTTAATACTCCTAAAACGGTACCTTTTTTGTGAAATATTTGAATTATTTTTATAGGTACCGTAAAAGGTACCTATATTTGGTACCTTTAGCTGTATTATATTAGACTAACTTAGATTAAAAAAGTGTTAAGTGGTTCGGTGTGTAGGGAGTTTTTAGGTTTTATTAGAGTTTGTTAGATGTAGTTTTGGTGGAGACGTGCGGTATCGAACCGCAGTCCTAAAACTAATTTTCAATGACGTCTACATGCTTAGAGAAATTGTTAAAGTTTAATCTTGCTTCACACAATTTGCAAAGCTACACAAGACGAGCCTCAAGGTTCATATAAAGCTGAGACAGACTTTATATATATCTACATAGGGGTTATACTTCGAATCCGACTTATCTAGAGTCCATCGGTGAAGCAGCCCGTCCTCTAAGAGGGGGTAAAACTTAAGCTACTGCTAAAGCTGGGCGGTAATTTGTATTGTTTGCGTTTAAGCAATTGTGAGCCGTATAACGGAGATGCTCAGTCCGACATGCAATCAAAGACTATTAGCTCCAGTCGAAGCCATGTCGTCCCCATATTTTATAAAAAAGTAAAGGTTATTATATCAAATAAAATTAGTTAGTTAAAAAAGGAGTTAAAAATGATTTGATATAAAAGGTGGTGGCCAATCTCGGAATCGAACCAAGGACACACTGATTTTCAGTCAGTTGCTCTACCGACTGAGCTAATTGGCCACGGTAGTATTTTTTGTAAGTGATAAAACGCTTTAAAGAAGTGGTGGCCAATCTCGGAATCGAACCAAGGACACACTGATTTTCAGTCAGTTGCTCTACCGACTGAGCTAATTGGCCATCTCTTTAAAGATAGCCGAATTATAGCCACGCAATACTTTTATTTAGCTTAAAGAGGAAACTTTATCTTTAAAGATATTCCCACGCTCCGCATAAGAGCTAAACTCATCTAAACTTGAAGCGGAAGGAGAGAGTATAGCTATCTCCTCCTGTTCTAAATTAGTATCAATTTTTTCAATAGCATCTAAAAGATTAATACATTTTTCAAATCTAATCTTAAACTCTTTGGCTAAACTAGATAATCTCTCTTTATTAGTTCCTATATTATAAATTTTCACCTCAACAGTTTGTAAGAATTCAAAGAGTTGCGTTAAATCAACACCTTTATCATCTCCACCAAGTATAAGATGGATAGAAGAGTTTTTATATCTATTAAGAACAGCTATTGTCGCATCAAGATTTGTAGCTTTTGTATCATTAACCCATAATCTATTTTTAAAATCTCTTAACTCCTCTTGACGATGTGCATCAAGAGTAAAGGAGTTTATTTTTTGATAATCAACTCTATCAAATAAGATTTTATCTACACTCATAGCTAAAAGTGCATCGATTAAAAAAGCACCTTTAAATTTTACCTCTTCTATATCTATCTCAAATCTATCTGATAACTCTTTTTCATCTTTATAGGTAATAACATAAGCATCAGTTTGTATATCTTTATACTCATAAGGGATAACAGCTATCTCTCCCTCTTTCATCATAGTAATAGGTTTGAGTTTAGATTTTATATACTCCTCCATATCTCCGTGCCAACTAAGATGGTCGGGAGAGAGTGGAAGTAATATATAGATATTTGGTTTAGCGATATTTGTATAGTGCATAGTAAAAGAGCTTGTTTCTAAAATCCAAATCTCTTTATCTTGATTTAACTCTGCAAGTGGTGTTCCAATATTTCCACCCTCAAGAGAACCTTTATCTTTTAGAAGATGTTGCATCATTTGTGTTGTAGTTGTTTTACCATTTGTTCCACTAATCCAAACTTTTAATGGCTTAGTATCACTAAAATAATCATATTCACTTATAAGATTTTTAGCTTTTTGTATTAAGGGATTAAATGGAGGAATACCGGGAGAGGGTATCTCTAAATCTGAGTAATCTGAATTAAATTCACTTGATGGCTTTATCATAAAGCCATTTTCATCACGAAAAGGTTTAGTACATTTATCATCATAAAATATTGCAGTTGGAACTAACTTTGCGATAGCCTTTGTTGTTCCACCATAACCAAATAAAGATACTCTTTTCATCAACGTATCTTTAAACTAATAAGAGCAACTAAATTTGATAAAATTGCTATAATCCAAAAACGAACAATTATTTTATTTTCATGCCAATTTTTCATCTCAAAATGATGATGAATAGGTGCCATTAAAAAAACTCTTTTTTTACGGAGTTTATAAGAACCTACTTGAACTATTACAGAGAGTGTTTCAATAACAAAAATAGAACCAATAAGAAGCAATAAAATTTCACTTTTTGAGATAACAGCAAGGTAACCCAAAAATGCACCAATAGTTAAAGAACCACTATCTCCCATAAACACTTCAGCAGGATGAGAATTAAACCATAAAAATCCAGTTAATGCACCGATAAGTGCAGCTGCAACTATGGCAACTTCACCAATATTAAAACTAGGCATAAGTAAATAGGAACTTAAATTTACATTTCCTATTACATAAATAATAATACTAAAAGATGTCAATGCTGCGATAGAAGGAACAGTTGCTAATCCATCAAGACCATCAGTAAGATTTACAGCATTAGATGTAGAGATAATAACTAATATCCAAAAGATAATAGAATAAAAGCCCATATCTAAAACAGGTGTTTTAAGAAAAGGGACGTAAAGCTCTGTATTGAAATCTGCTAGAAAAAATAAAAATAGTGATATAACCAAAGATGCACCTATCTGTAATGCAAGTTTTGTTCTCGCTTTTAAACCCGCAAGATTTTCATTTTTTTTTATCTTTGCATAATCATCTTGAAAACCGATAAGTGTAAATAACACTAATGTGATTAATGCACCAATAGCATAAATATTTGAAAATTTTACAGTTAATAAAGAGGCAAAAATTGTTGCACTTATAAATACTATACCACCCATAGTTGGTGTTGAAGCTTTCTCTTTATGTCTTTGAGGAGCCCATTCGTTTATAGGTTGAACACTTGAAGTTCTTTGCGCCCATTTTATAAATAGAGGCATTAGAAAAAGAGTGAAGAAAAGAGCGATGAAAAAAGCTATACCACCTCGAATAGAGATATAGCCAAGTAGATTAATATCTAAAATATTATGTAACCAATAAAGCAATTTTTATCCTAAAATTGAATTTGTATTTATGAACTAAAAGTGACATTATAGTACAATCTTGAAAATCTTTCTTTATAAAAGGAACTAAATATGAGTAAAAAAACTGTATTAGTAATAACTGATGGTATTGGCTTTAGTGCAAATACTGAATATAACGCATTTTATAATGCAACTAAACCAACTTATGACAAACTTTTTAAAGAGACACCTCACTCACTAATAGATACTTCTGGTTTAAGTGTTGGTCTTCCAGAGGGTCAGATGGGTAATTCAGAAGTGGGTCATATGAGCATCGGAAGTGGGAGAGTTTTGTATCAAGATTTAGTGAAAATTTCACTTGCTCTTTCTGAAAATACTTTAGAAGATAATGAAGTTTTACAAACACTTTTAAACTCTTCAGATAGACTACACTTAATTGGTCTTTTAAGTGATGGTGGTGTTCATTCTCATATAGACCATTTTATGGGTATTGCAGATATTGCATCTAAAAATGGTAAAAAAGTATTTTTACACCTTATAACAGACGGAAGAGATGTGTCTCCAACCTCTGCACAAAAATATCTTTCTAAAGTTGAAGAACATCTTAATGAAAATGTAACGATAGCTACTATCTCAGGACGTTTCTACTCTATGGATAGAGACAATCGTTGGGAAAGAGTGGAACGTGGATATAATGCTATTGTAGATGCTACTCCAAAAACTGATTGGGAACCACATGGATATGTTGGTCACTCCTATGCACAAGGTGAAACAGACGAGTTTATTGAACCTACTGCATTTGAAGGTTATGATGGAATGCAAGATAAAGATAGTGTTTTAACTATCAACTATCGTAGTGATAGAATGAGAGAGATGGTTACTGCATTAGGAGATGAAAGTTTTGAGGGTTTCCCTAAACATCACATAAACCTAAATATTGTAACTATTACAGAATACGATAAATCTTTTAACTATCCTGTAATGTTTAGAAAAGAGTCTCCAAAAAATACTCTTGCAGAAGTTATCGCAAAAAATGGATTAAGACAACTGCATACTGCTGAAACTGAAAAATATGCTCATGTTACTTTTTTTCTAAATGGTGGAATAGATGAGCCTTATGAGAATGAGACACGTGTTTTAATCCCTTCACCAGATGTAAAAACTTACGATATGCAACCAGAGATGAATGCACAAAAGGTTGGAACTGCTGTTTTAAAAGCTATGGATGATAGAAATGACTTTGTTGTTGTGAACTTTGCAAATGGAGATATGGTTGGTCATACTGGCGATTTTGAAGCTGCAAAAATAGCAGTTACAACAGTGGATGAGCAATTAGATAAAATTATTGCTAAAGCAAAAAAGAATAACTATTCAGTAGTTATCACATCTGACCATGGAAATTGTGAAGAGATGAGAGATACTGAAGGTAATATTTTAACAAACCATACAGTAGGAAAAGTGTGGTGTTTTGTTATAGCTGATGGCGTTACAAAAGTTGAAGCTGGTGGATTAAACAATATCGCTCCAACTGTTCTTAAACTTATGGATATAGAGATTCCAACTGAAATGGATCATAGTTTAATTTAAGTGGAAAAATACAATTTTGAATTCTCTGTAGAACGACAAGATACCAATGCAGAGAAATACACTTTAAGAGAAGAGCTTTTTGGTACAAAAGATATAGAACCAGTATGGGTTGCAGATATGGATATAGATACTCCATCCTTTGTACTTAATTCTGTTTCTAAACGTCTTAAACATCCTATTCTAGGATATGAAGAGATGCCAGACTCTGCTTTTGAGGCTCAAATAAAGTGGATGAAAGATAAACATCAGATAGAGTTTCAAAGAGAGGATTTAATTTACTCTCATTCTGTTGTTGCATCTATGAGTGTTGCTATTGAAGCTTTTAGTAATGAAGGGGATAAAGTTATTGTTCAAACTCCTGTTTATCCTCCTTTTTTTCATAGTGTTGCTAAACATAAAAGAACTCTTTTAAAAAATCCATTAAAACAAGATAATAAGGGTATTTATAGATTTGATATAGATGATTTAAAATCAAAAATAGATAAAGATACAAAACTTCTACTTCTTTGTTCTCCTCATAATCCTGTTGGACGTGTTTGGAAAAGAGAAGAGTTAGAAGAGATTTTAGAGATTTGTTTAGAGAATAATATAGTTGTTTTTAGTGATGAAATTCATTCTGATTTAGTATATGAACCAAATAAACATATCCCCTTTTCATCTTTAAACAATCAAGCAAGAGATATAACAGTTACGGCAATAGGTGTTGGAAAGACGTTTAATATGGCAGGATTTGCTATAAGTAGTGTTGCTATTACAAATAAAATATTAAGAGATAGGTTTGTAGAGGTTTATCAACGTATACATTTTGCAGAGGGTACAGTTTTATCTCATGTAGCATTTGAGTCTGCCTATAAAGATGGTACTGAATGGTTAGAACAACTCAAAATTCATCTTTATAACAACTATATAATGCTTCAAAAACTTTGTTTAAAGTATCCTTCACTTATTAAAATTACTCCTATTGAAGCTACTTATTTGGCTTGGTTAGATTGTAGAGGAATGAAGTTACGAGATAAACTTCTTCGTGAATTTTTTATTAAAGATGCAAAATTAGGACTTAATGCTGGTATAGCATTTGGAAGAGAGGGAAGTGGATTTATGCGCTTGAATTTTGCTGTATCATCTGCTAAAATGCTGAAAATAATGAAGTTACTTGATAAAGCTTTAAAAAACCAAATAAGGATAGATTAATGATAAGAATAAATTGGGATGAGTTTAAAGTATATAAGGCTCATCAAACACAAAAAACAGATAACTTTGAGATACTCTTAGATTTTATTAAAAGCTATTACAGTATGCACAACCCTATTGATCTATTTGAATCTCTTAATGCTGATGGTCTGGCGAAGATGATGTTAGAAAAACGAAATCTTGAAAGTGCTGAAGATTTAGAAGAGTATCTTTTTCAATCACGTCATTGAGTTTAGAACTTGATAAGATAGGTTCATTTTTAGGGGAACATCATGTAATGAGTCTAGCAACAACAGATTTTTCAGATATGAGTGTTTGTTCTCTTTTTTATATATACTCTAAAGATAAAAACTCTTTTATCATTGCTAGTAGTTATGATACTACACATATTAAACATATCCTTAAAAATTCTAATGTTGCTGGAAATATTTTACTTGAAACAGATACTATTGGAAAGATACAGGGTGTGCAGTTTAAAGCAAGAGTAAAACTATTAGAAGATACCAAACTTAAAGCTCTTTATTTTAAAAAGTTTCCCTATGCTTTAGCTATGTTACCTCATTTGTGGCAACTAGAAGTTACTCATTTTAAGATGACAGATAACTCTTTAGGATTTGGAAGAAAAATTATTTTAGATTTTAAATAACTTTTCTTCCTCTACAACTTCACTTCTAGGTTCTGATATATAATAGCCTTGAAGAAAATCAACATCTACTGTTAATAGTTTATTATAAACCTCTTTAGAGTGAACAAACTCAGCGATAGTCTTCATATTGGCTTCATTAGCAAAGTTTATAATACTTTTTACAACTTTAAAATCTTTTTCGTTCGTATCTATATTTTTGATTAAAGAACCATCTATTTTCAGATAATTTGCTTCAATATCAAGAATAGTTCTAAAATTAGCATAACCACTCCCAAAATCATCTATCGAAATTTTAGAGCCTAAACTATGAATAAGATTTATCTTCTTTTTAAATAGTTTTATATCTGTAATCTCATCACTCTCTAAAATTTCAAAACTTACTCTTGACGCTAAATCTCTATTTTCTTTTAAGGCAGTAACGATACTATTTTCAATATCATTATTTATTAAATCAGAAAAATTTAGATTTATACTTACAGATTTTGTACTATTTTTAAACTTATCCAATACTAAACTTAAAATTCGTTGTGTAAGTTTATAATGAATATTTGTATGTTTAAGTCCTGGTAAAAATTCAAAAGGCGAAATAATACTACCATCACTATCTATAATTCTAACTAATGCTTCATACTTATATATTTTATTCGTTTTATAATCAAATATTGGCTGATAATAACATACAACACGATTTTCAGCTAGTGCTTGTTTTACATAGTTTATATCTTTTGAATGAACAATAGTTCTAAGTTTTTCATCAAAGGAAACAACTCTATTTCGTCCTTCACTTTTTGCTATATATAACATCTTATCTGCTACTTTGATAGCTTCATTCATATTTTTTTCTAAAACAGGGTTTTCGTGAATACCTATCGAAACTTGCATCTTTATATCATTATTATCAAATTGAAAAAGATGAGAAGAGATATTTTCTATAATACTCTCACAAACTTGAAGTGATGAAATATTAGTTTCATCTTTATATATAAAAAGAAGAAACTCCTCTCCACCATATCGGATTAAAATATCATTATTGCCTATTGACTTTTTAAAAATTTTACTACTTTGAGCTAAAATAAAATCTCCTGTTTTATGTCCATAAGTATCATTTATATTTTTAAATCTATCTAGGTCTAACATAGCAAGACTATAATTTTCAAGCTGTAAACTTGGAATTATCTCTTGAAGGTAGTTTCTATTATAAAGTTGTGTTAATGGGTCTGTAAAAATTCTTTTTCTTGTCATAAAATAGTAAAAAACTTGAACTACAAGTAAAATAATAAATAAAAAAATAAAGATTATTAGCATAATAAAAAATGTTTCTAAAGGTGAGATAAGTTCTAATATTATATGCTGTATCTTTGTTGTTAAATCAACACTTAAAATAGCTATTACATTACCATTACTTTTTATTGGATAAAGGTAAGTTAAAAATAGATTTTCCATATTTTTTTGTTTTATAATCTGTACTGATGATGTTTCATAAAGCTTTTTATATTTTTCATCTGTTACATCAAATTTTTGATAAAAATTAGCCTTATCAATTTTTGACGCATCAAGTAAGAATCTAAATCTATCTTTATCATCTTTATAAAGAAGATAAAGATATTTTATTGTTGGTGTTAATAATAAAGATAAGTGTTTTTCATACTCTTGTCTAATTTCATTATCTGAAAATAGTTTTACAAGTTCCTTTGAATCTGTAATATTATTATCTCTAACTATATTATTTTCTATATTTTTAAAAATATACTCTATATTTTTAAGCTTATTTCGTTCAATTTTTGAAAATATTTCTTCTTGAGATTGTTGAATATAATTGTAAATATATATAAAAAATATACCTAAACTTAATAAAAATAATAATAAAAATATCTCTTTTTTCTTTACCATACTCTATCCTCTAAATATGATTCTAAATCTTTTGATATAGAGATAGACTGTGACTTTAATCTCGGTTCAATAAAAACAATATTTGGTCGTCCCTTTTTCCAAAATAGCGCACCAAAACTTTTTTTAATAGTAGATAAAAGATTATAATTTAAGACAAATATTTTTTTAGATAAACATTCCTCTTTTAGATTTTTATTTTTTTCTAATATAATCAGTGTAGAATTTATACATTTATAAGATGTTTCTATATTATTTTGTTTTTTTAATACAGATAATAAACTATTATTATCACTCCACACTACAATCTTTTCTTGTAATGTTATCCCCTTTACTATCGTTTCTAAAATACGAACTTTATGAGTATTTACACTATTATTTGAAGCTAGAAGTAGTTGTATTGCCATTATTAATATAAGTAAAGTTTTCATCTAAAAAGTATACTCCAAACTCATAATTGTGCGTCTTTGGATAGCTGGAACTTTTACTAAACCTTCTGCATCTATTAATGTTTCACTTGCCTTGTCAAAAATATTTTCTGCTTTTACTTTGATTTCCATAGCTTTGTTTACAGGATAAGATACGGCAACCGTATAGTCATAACCATTATCTATATGAACATATCCTAAACCGTAATCTACATCATAGGCTTTTCTATATGTAAATTCATTATATATAGAAAATTTTCCAATACTATTAAAAGATTGAATTAACATTCCAGAAGCAGGAGAATTATAAGATTCTTTAAACACTTTAAAATACTCTACGACTATCTTATTATCAAGATTAAAATGATGTTCCCCTCTAATATAGATACGATTAAAATATTGATTATCTTCTAAATTAATATATTTTCTTTGAATTTTGTCAAATCCAAGAGCATCTTTTACAATCTTACCTCCATATCCAAAAACAATTCTATTTTTATCTTTTTTATATTCAAGTTCAGCTAAAGCCATATCTATATGAACAGCATTAAGTTCTGGATTTGGATTGTAAACAATAGGTGTAAATGTTGTTTGCAACATATTTGGATAAAGATATCGTCTTATGAAAAAAAACTTACCACTCCAATTATCATTAAAAAGGGAAATATAACTAGCACGAAGAGCATATTCAGATGATTCTTTTGAGAAACTATTTTTATAATAATCAAACTTAGCACTCAAGGCAAAGAGATTATCTTTATTAAGATTATAAAGTTCCTCAAAATAAATCATATATATATCTAATTTTTTTGGACCAATTATCGGTACTATATTCTCTACTTTATATCTTTCTATATTCAGTTTATTTTGCTGAAACTCTATTCCCATTAAAAAATCATGATTTTCATACACTATTTTTTTTCGTAAATCAATTTTATATGTATGTGATTTTATATCAACATCAACATCTTTTATTTTTTGAGGACCAATACCTATAGCATCACTATTTATAAACATTTTTCTTTCACTCGATACCGATGCAGATAAAGTTATATCTGAGTTAAAATGTTTTCTAACATCTATATAAGCATAATCTCGTTGGCTTTCATCTCCAAGAGGTGCTTGTCCTAAACCATTAAATATATCACTAGAGGCACTTATAAAATCGGTAACAATCTCAAAATCATCTTTTCTTGATATTTTAAAATGTGCTTGATAATCTTTTGAATCTCGTGACAATTCTTGTTGATTTCTTTCATATTTATCATAATTGATTTTCTTTGCATTAGCATAAAAAAGATATTCATAATCTTTAAATATTCCTGCATGAACACCTCTTACATTTAGACTCAACTTAGAATCTGTAGCTAATTCAACAGAACTACTATTTTCTCTCGTTGGGTCTTTAGAGTAAAGTCTTATAACCATAGACCCTGGAGAATTTCCAAAAGCGATAGAACTTGCACCTTGATATATTTCAATATGGTCTACAAAATATATATTCATATCTCCATATATATCAAGTGCATTTCCCTGTGCAACAGTTGTCACTTCAAAATTATCTATATAAAGTTTTACAGGAGGTAAAGCACTTTTACCCTGTCCTGATAATTGAAGTTTAAACACTCCAATAGCATGAGTTTGAAGAGTATAAGCACGTACTGTTTTTAAAATGTCTTTTAAACTAAAAGCCTGCATTTTTTCTATATCTTCACGTGAATAGATAAGTAAAAAACCAGCACTCTCTTTTTTTGTCTTTTTATAGAGTGACGCTGAATCTTCATACTCTTTTAATAAATTATCAAGCTTTAATTCTTGAGCGGATAATACTAAGAAAAAAACTAATATTATAAGAACTATTTTCACACTCACTCCTCAATTTTTAAATATTATATAAAGTCTTTTTATTATACCAAATTATTTAATATTTACATCTGTTAAAACGATACAAAACAGCACTTCTTTATTTTTATTATGAAGAAGAGTAATAGCTTGATTTAATGTAGAACCAGTAGTTATAATATCATCTACTAAAATAATAGACTTTTCACTAAATTCCAAGAGTTCAAAGTTTCGAGGATTATTTAAACGAAACTCTTTTGTTTGTCCCGAATAGGTAACACTACTTGTAGCTCTTAATTTAGAATATATCGGCTTAATAGATTTACTTTTTAAAGAGTGGTTTAAAATTGCAGTATGAGAGTATTTATCTTTAGGATTATCATCAATAGCGATAGAGATTATCTTTTTTATATAGTTGAAATTTTGAGCAAATATTTTAAATGAATTTTGGGCAAGAATTTTATAAAAATAATACCCAATATCGGTATGTTTAGTATGCAATAAATCTTTAATCTCTTCATATTTATAAAAAGAGATGACTTCTATATTATTGTCTAGTTTTCGTTTATAAATTGAGGGTGTTAAATAAGTTATTTGACAACTTTTACAGATATGTGTGAAAGATAAACTTTCACACAATAAACATCTCATAAAAAGAGTTTAATCCATTTTAAGAACAGACATAAATGCCTCTTGAGGAAGTTGAACCCTACCGATAGACTTCATACGTTTCTTACCAGCTTTTTGTTTCTCTAAAAGTTTACGTTTACGAGTAATATCTCCACCATAACATTTAGCAGTAACATTCTTACCCATAGATTTTACAGTTTCACGAGCGATAATTTGAGAACCTAAAGATGCTTGAACAGCAACCTCAAAAAGTTGTCTAGGAATTTGCTCTTTCATATTTTTAACAAGAACACGACCACGTGATAGTGCTTGATTACGAGGAACTACGATACTAAGTGCATCAACTGCTTCTCCAGATACTTTAATATCAAGTTTAACAAGGTCTCCAACTTTAAATCCAATAGGCTCATAATCAAATGACGCATACCCTTTTGAGATAGATTTTAAAGTATCGTAAAAATCCATAACTATCTCATTCATAGGTATTTCATACTCAAGCATAACTCTGTCTTCATTCAGATATGTCATCTTAGTTTGAGTCCCGCGTTTATTAATAAGAAGAGTAATGATATTTCCGAGATATTCAGCAGGAGTTATTACCGTTGCTCTAACATAAGGCTCTTCAATTCTATCTATACGATTTACTTCTGGTAGTTGTGAAGGATTTTGAACATTTATAAAATCTCCATTACTTAGATATACATTATATATAACTGATGGAGCAGAAGCGATAAGGTCAAGATTATATTCTCTTTCTAAACGCTCTTTTATAACTTCCATATGAAGCATTCCAAGAAAACCAACACGAAAACCAAAACCAAGTGCTACTGATGTTTCTGGTTCATAAGAGAGAGAACTATCATTTAGTTTTAGTTTATCAAGTGCATCACGTAGGTCTTCAAATTTATCAGTATCTATTGGGTAAATTCCAGCAAATACAAATGGTTTAGCTGGTTCATACGTTCCAACAGGCTCAGTAGCAGGGTCTTTAGCATCTGTTAAAGTATCTCCAACATTGATAACTGCAACCTCTTTAAGACCAAGAACAACAATTCCAATCTCACCACACTCGATAGCTTTTGTTTTAATCTTTTTCATAGGATGAGGATACATTAAATCTAAAATTTGATGCTCTTCACCATTACTCATAAGCTTAATATTTTGACCTTTTCTCACTTGACCATCAAAAACACGTACAAGTGCTAACGCCCCTAAATATTGGTCAAACCAAGAATCATAGATAATAGCTTTTGTTGTTTTTTCAGGATTTCCAACAGGAGCAGGAACTCTATCAACAATAGCATCTATAAGCTCACGAATTCCAACACCAGTTTTTGCACTTACTAAACAAGCATCAGTAGCATCTATACCGATAGAAGTTTCTATCTCTTCAGCAACTCTATCAGGTTCAGCAGCTGGAAGGTCAATTTTGTTAATAACTGGAATAAGTTCAAGGTCATTATCAAGTGCTAAGTAAACATTTGCGATAGTCTGAGCCTCAACACCTTGTGCAGCATCAACAATAAGCAAAGCACCATCAGAAGAAGCAAGAGATTTACTAACCTCATAAGAGAAATCAACGTGACCCGGAGTATCTATAAGATTAAGTATATAGTGTTCACCATCTTTAATATAATCAAGTCTAACCGACTGAGCTTTAATAGTAATACCACGCTCTTGTTCGATGTCCATAGTATCCATCATCTGTGTACTCATTTCACGTTCAGTTACAGAACCACACTCTTGAATAATACGGTCGGCTAAGGTACTCTTACCGTGGTCAATATGTGCAATAATAGAGAAGTTTCTAATGTTTT
>Ga0256842_1002121_pt1 | contig 14719 bp, 17 predicted proteins | sample 4559240metaG_FD_185973 | JGI IMG/M metagenome (GOLD analysis project Ga0256842, IMG submission 185973) | Hydrothermal vent microbial communities from Guaymas Basin, Mexico - 4559-240 | ecosystem: Environmental > Aquatic > Marine > Hydrothermal vents | place: Mexico: Guaymas Basin | collected...
ATAAAAATAGAAATACATTCTGACAGTTTTTGGATATATAAACGAGATGAAAAAGGTGTTGGGGGATATCCTAAATCACATGAAAGGGTTTTACTATTTTTTTCAGGTGGATTTGATTCTACATTAAGTTTATTTCTACTACTCCGCGCTGGTTTAGATGTAATCCCTGTTTTATTATTTAGAGATAAAGAAGATAAAAAAATCCCCAATGAAATTATTTCATATTTTAAAAAGACGTATTATTTCGAAAGAAATCTAATTGAAATAAACCTCTCTTCCATAATCCCCCACTTACTTTCAATAAATGCGCGCATAAGACAAATGGTGTTTAAACGTTTCATCTATATTTTAGGAAATTGTTTAGCAAAGAAGTATAATGTAAAATACATAGCATTTGGTGAATCTTTAAATCAAGTTCACACCCAAACATTACATCATTTAAATTTACTTCAACAAAAAATTGATGTTTTTATTTTAAGACCTGTATTATTCTACAAAAAAGAAGAAATCATAAATGAAATTAGGAAATTGGGTTTGTATAAATTATGCTCAAATGTTAAAGAAAAATGTAAAATAACAGATAAATTTGATACATATATAAAAGCAAATGAATTGTTTAAATATGATGAGCAATTAACCCTATTAGCATGCACACATATTGATAAATTCATTGAAAATAGAAAAATTACTTCAAAGCACGAATAAATGAATCATAATCTGATTTTGTTTTTAGTTTGATCAACTCCTCAACACCAACATCTACGCGCGGATACGAATTAAGACCAAGTAATGAGATGTATTTATCAATATCTTCTTTATTTTGTGCTTCAATTTCTAAAAACCAAGGAATATGGTTGTATTCATCTAGCATCTTATCCAATTCAAAAGAAACGTTGTTTAATTTAAAATGAATTCTTCTTTTTTTAAATTGAATATACTCCTTATAACCTAATAGATTTAAAATTGTTCTCATTGTATCAAAATCACTTACTTCTACTTCATATTCATCCATAACTTTTATAGAACCTGTTTTCTTATCTTTTACTTTCAATGTCAATGTATTTACGTTTCCTATTTTTCTAATTCTTAGTAAATAAGGTTGGGCTTTAAAATAAATTGATTCCACAATAGAATCAAATACTTTTCGCGCATTGATTTGTTTTAGTCTTTTAAGGATAAGATTAAAATCTATATTAATAATCTTTGTTTCTATTTCCTTCATAAAGAGTTATACTTTTTAAATGTTTTTAAACCTTTTTAAATCCACATGAAAATAATTAAAGACACAGGTATCAACCTTTCTTCAGCAGTATTAAATAAAATTTTACGTATGTTGTTTGCAATACTATTGTTCAGATTTGCAACACCAGATGATATTTCACGTTATTATATCGGTATTGCCATAGGTTCATTATTGTTATTACCTATTTATGGTGTTGTATTGGGTATAATTAATAGATACGTACCATATTACTTAGGTAAAAAGAAGGATCCTAGTTCATTGGTATTAAATGCACTAATTCTATTGATTTCATATGTGTTAATCTTAATCATTATACTTTACATATTTAAATCGTTTTTATTTAAATTTTATCCTACATTCCAACCTGTATTTATATTCTTTATTTTACAATTGATAAATATATCTATTTATAAAATAAATTTCAGTTTATTGAATGCATTTCATAAATTCAAAGAAAATTTGATTTCAACATTTATTGTAAATTTTGTTAGACTTATTGGTGTATCATTATTTCTATTATTCTATAAACATATTACTTATGAGTATGTTATATCATCATTTATATTTTCTATTACACTATCCACTGTTTATGTATTAAACATAGTAAAGAAAGAAATTAAATTTAAATTGGATTTTTCATTCAATGAAAAAGAACTGAAAAATAAACTCAAATATGGTATCTCTACTATTTTTTCTGATGTTAGGACATATGTATTAACTAGATTTGATGTATTGTTACTGGGTATTTACACAAGTTCATTTGTTGTTTCTGCATATAATTTGATATTGACTATTGTGCGCGGAATTATCGAAACATTAAAACAACCTTTAAATCAAACATTACTACCACATATGTCTAAAAACGTTGGAGAAAACAAGGATAATAAACAACTGTTAAATTTATCCCTAAAGTATTCAGCCTACATATTTTTGTTTGTTTATATCTTCATATTTTTAGCAGCAAAAGACCTAATTGCATTAATGTCTAAAAAATATACAGAATTTTACTCTATAGCTTGGTTAATTTCTCTTATAAGTTTAATAGGTGTGTTTTTAAGTATTTTATTAAATTACTTAAAAGCAATTCGTTGGGCACGGCCTATCTTTCTTTCAGCAATTGTTGGTTTATCTTTGAATATAGTACTGGACATTATATTTATTCCTACATTATCTGATAAAACCATTTATTTCTTTTATAATCGTGTTTTTATTAGGAATTTTAATAAGTAATTTTATACACTATTCTTTCTATATCAATATTACATTATTCTCTATTTATATAGGGATTACTCTTTTAATTACTTTATATTTATTCGAGAAAGAAGCAATAGTTCATCTATTACAGTTGATTCTAATAAAACAATAATTTTTAAAATATTCTATTTCAAATATACACATGGAAACTTTAGAAGAAGCTAAGATTACTCCAGATTTTGTAAAACTATATTTAAAAAAAGGTTTAATATATACAATCATATTAGTTCTCTTTATCATAACAATTTATTCAATAGGCAGGGATATTGATTCTATAGGCTTTCCTATTAAAGAAATCATTGGATTAGGCTCATTAATTCTAATATTTTTAATAATTTTATATTACTATATTTATTCAAATGTTGTGATTATGTGGATAGAAGATGATAAATTAATCCTTCAAAAAGGAGTAATTGAGAGGCAAAGGAAAAGAATTCCATTATATAAGATTACAGATACATTGATAAAGCAGGATTACGTAGACAGATTATTAAAAAGCGCGGGAGTTTATATAAATACAAGCGGTCATCCAACTTATGAGATCGCTATTTCATCAGTAGATTTTGATGAAGCAGAAAAATTTCATGAAGAATTATATAAAAAATTGAAGGAATATGGTAATGCAGATATAAACAAAGAGAGAGACGATTGAAATGAAAATTCATCCATCATTTAAACATTTAATTATAAAAAATTTATTTCTTCCTATTGTGATTTTAATTCTAATTTATATTGGCCTTATATCTATATTACCCAACGAACTTGGAGTAAAAGTAATATTATACAGTATTCCAATCATATTTTTATTATTCTTGATTGTACTTACGTATTTATATATTTATTCTAAAAATACTTCTATCTATTTAGAAGAAGACAAGTTGATATTTGAAAGGGGAATATTAAAAAAAGATAGAAAATGGATTCCGTTGGAAAAAATAGATGAAACATTGATAAAGCAAAATTTCATTGATAGAATTATAGGTGGTGCAGAATTGTATGTTGATACAAGTGGGCAAGAAGGGTATGAAATTGTAGTTTCAGATTTGAATTATAATAAATTGAAAGAACTAAATGATGAGATATATAAAAAATTACATCACTTAAACAAAAAATAATTTTTCTCTTTCTTATTATTCCACTCTTCTATCATTTTTGATAATCCTTTATTCTTAAATGCATCTAACTCTTTAGCGCGCCTCCTAAACTTTACAAATAAATATGAATTGACAGCAGCACCAGTAATTACTCCAACACCAGGTTCAAGAGATGGTAAAGAAGTTAAGATAGAATCATCAATATACTCCGAAATTTTACTTACGTAAGCTAAATCGTTTGGATTTGTAATTCTTAAGAAGATTTGAGAAGAACATTGTGATAAAACGGTTTGACTTAAATGGGCAGGTCTTTGGCTGATAACTACCAAAGATAAACCGTATTTCCTACCTTCGCGCGAGATACGTTCTACCTCTTTTTTTGCTAAACTTTCTGCTTTTTGTAAATGCTCTGGGCATATGTTATGTGCTTCTTCTAAAAATAAAATTACAGGGGGGATGAGATTTTTCTTTCTTAAATAAAACAAACGCTTTAATATGTAATAAATTTTTATGTTCCTAATATGTGGTTTTTCTATATCCGATAAATCAAAAATAATTCCTTCATTTTGTTTTAATATCGTTCTAAAATCAGGATATGCATAACCAATTAATTTCATCTTACTTAATCGCTTTAATTTTCTTTTTATGGCAAAGACAGTGTTATTTTTAGCATTAGGGTCCTGTTGAATATATTCTTTAAAAAATTTTAGTAAAGAAAAGGAACTAGGATCTTTCTTTAATTTTTTAACATATTTTCTATAATTAGTAAACAAAATTTCTGCCTGTTGTTCTGTTAAATCAGGAAATAAATCGTAGAATATACTCTCTCTTAAGAATTTATATGGAAATTTAACTTTACTACCTTCTACAACTAATACAGAATCATATAATTTTTCAAATGGTTTGTATTCACCATGAATATCAAAAATAATAGGGATTACTCCCTTTCTTTTTATTAATTCTTCAAATAACACAGCAACAAGATTACTTTTTCCTGCTCCACTCATAGCCAATATAGATAAATGTTTACCAAACAATCGCTCTAAATCTATTTTTACATCTAAATTTAAATAACGCGCAGAACCTAAAAATAAACCATTGTCAACAATACCAAAAAATTTTTTCATGATTGTTTGATCAACAGATTTAACCTTATCTCCTGGAATGGGACTAAATGAATTCTGAAAAAATTTTCCATCCTTAAAACTACCTAATATCCTAACTCTAGCAAATGTAATTGATTTAGCATTTACAGGTAATTGAGATGTAATATGTTCAACTTCTTCATATAATTCTTTTCTAGACAAATATTCATTAAATCCATATACTTCAACAATTGAACCTATCATGTAATTATTATTGTTTTCAATTGCCACATATGCCCCTTTGGGAGCAGGTTTATTTAAAACAAATGTGAAATAAGATGTATTTGGAGAATCAGCGTCAGATACAACAACACCTAACATAATCTATATTTTAAATACAAAACATTTATTAATACTTTACAAATTTAGGATTATATTCCATAATGTTGTTTTTTCATGTTTATTTAATGTGTCCATATCTTGCACAAATACTTTATAAAACATCTTCAATAATTCTTTAGTTGTATTTTTATCTAATGAATAAGCCATATTTAGATATTTATTTGCCTCGTTTGATTCTTGTAATAGAAGATAGGCTATACTTATTAAAAAGAAATCTATACATTCTTTTGATTTTATTTGTTGAATTACACGGATTGTGTTATTGAATTCAAATTGTTCAAACCAGATATATGCTAACACCCTTTTTACAAAATCTGAATTATAGCCCAAATGAATAGCCATTTCAATGCATTCAATAGAATATTTCAAATTATTCCCTATATTGTAAGATAAAAAACCTTTTAGAAACCACGCTTCCCCGTCGAATTTATTACGCATTAATCTAACATCTATTTTTTTACGCGCATCTTCATATTTTCCGTTTAATATTAATTGGACAGTATTAAAATCCATTTAAATATATTTAAATATAAAGCCTTAAAAATAATGTGTATGGATTTAAATAATTGTAAACGTTGTCCCTTATATAAATTTAGAACAAATGTCGTGATAGGAGAAGGTGCAAAAAATTCTATTATGTTGGTTGGTGAAGCCCCTGGTAAAAATGAAGATATAGTAGGTAGGCCATTTGTTGGTAGGGCTGGAAAAATATTAGATGAATTGTTAGCTAATGTAGGATTGAAAAGAAAGGATATATTCATAACAAATTTAGTAAAATGTAGACCACCAAACAACAGAGATCCATTAGAAGAAGAAATTAAGGCTTGTTCATATTGGTTAGATAAACAAATCATAGACATAAATCCACGCGTTATAATTTCATTAGGTAGATTTTCTATGAGATATTTTCAAACTAAATTTAATTTACCTACATTACCAATTTCTAAAGTTCATGGAATAATATACAACATAAATACGTTATTCTTTAAAGGAAAATTTACTGCTTTTTACCATCCTGCAGTAGCACTATATAAGCCAGCAATGAAAATAATTTTAAAAGAAGATTGGGAAAATTTGATGGGGTATCTATGATAATAAAATCAAATAACACATACACAGTAAATACAGATGAAGAGATTACCAAATTAGTTAAAGGTATGTTTGGTAAAAAAACAAAAAATGGAATCGAATTACACCCAATTGAAGTGAATTTTTTAAGAGAAATAAGAAAATTTAAAGTAGATGATAACATATTTTTAGATATTCTACCCTATCTAAAACAATATATTGTTTATAGGGATTTACGAATGCGCGGATTAAAAATACGCATAAATGAATTTAAATTCGAAGGAACTTACAAACCAATTGAGATTTATAAAAAAACAAATATTAAATTGCCAAATATAAACATAAGGGGTATTAGAAGAGATAATATGATTGTTGTATTTAATAAAGAAGCAAAACAACTCTATGATAAATATTGGTTTGGACAATGGGGTATGTATAAAAAATCATTCGGAGATTCGTTAATACTAGATATATATGAAGCAAAATATCTAAAAGAAAAAGGCATTCTGAAAGTAAATTTGAACAATAAATTAGGTGAGAAGTATAATGTATATAAAAATTGGCGTGATGCGGGATTTATATTAAAATCTGGATTTAAATTTGGAGGGGATTTTAGAATATATACAAAAGACGTAAAACCAACCAATGTAAAACATTCTAAACACATAATTGATGTGTTTGAAAAAGAAAAACAAATAAAAGCAGAAGATTGGAGCAAATCTGTAAGAATAGTTCATGGAGTTAGGAAGACATATGTTTTATGCATGCCATACATAAAGGCAGGTATGAATAAACCAGATTTTGCAGTAATTGGTAGAAATAATACATTCTCTTATTATGTGAAAGCGTTCAAAGCAAATGAAAACATTTCTGCAAAGCATTTATTAGGTTTGTTAATGTTTGCACAAGAAAAAAATTCAAAATTACTTATAAGTATAGTTGATAGGGAAACTTCTGTCCTATATTACATTGCAAAAAGAATAATCCTACCAGATGATAAACATATATATTTTGAGATTGATTGGATTCAGCCATGACAGGTTAAATGTGATGATTTGAAATATACGTTATACCAATGGAATGTTTGCGTTGGTTTATAACAATCACCAGGTGAAAGCAATTCATCTAAACGTTCATCTACTAAACTTGAAGAAATATTTAAATCATCTAATTCATCACAAATAATATCCTTGCATGTATTTGCATCAACTTTTGTAGAACCCATATTACAATCAGTAATTAAGAAACAAGGAATCCTATCCTCACATGTACCCAATGCACCCAATGTAATTTCTTTTATGTCACTTTTTTGAGCAAAATCCAATTCTCCATTTCTATTTAAATCCAATGATTTAAAAGATGTACAGAATTCATATAAATCCCGTTTTGATCTTGTTTTTTGATATTTAGCGCATAAAGAATCACAATAATTTATCATATCTTGTGCTTGTCTGCTTAATTCTTCTTCTGTTTGAATAGTTGTCAATTTATTAATTTGATGGCCTAAAGAAGTTTGGAAAAATGTAATGATAATATATACTGTTACAATCAATACAAATAACACCATAACTAATTCTAGTGCCTTCTCCTGACCTTTCATTTAGATCCCTCTCTTTTGAATTTTTTAAGTAACCTACCTTTATATATAATTGAATATTCTCCTGGTTCTTTAGTTAAAATTGTTGCGCGCCCATATTTATTTGTTTTTAAAGAAGTATAATGCTTATCATCTTTCCTAACTTCAAAAGTCAGATTGGGAATGGGTTTATTTGTTCTAGTTTTTACAAATTCAACTTCTGTTAAATCCTTTATATATTTAGTTAATATAATTACTTTGATATCTTGTTTAGGAATTAAAAGGAAGAATAACAGAATAAGAATCAAAAGTAATAATAACCAACTATAGTCTAATATGTTTAAGCGTTTTCCTGGTCCTTGCGCTTCTTCATTATTTGATGTTTCATTAATTGAATTGTTTTCATATATAGTCTCATTCATGGTGTTGTTTGTTTGATTTGTAATATTAGTTGGAGGAGGATATTCAATAATTTCTGATTCGTTTTCTGTTTCATTGGATATAGAACAATTTAAAACGTTTGTTGAACCATAATACTTACCATCTATATAGTAATTTATTTCACCAATACATTGAGTTTCAATAGGAATATATCCTTCCATATCTGTTTGCTTTAGTTGTGCAACATTACAGGATTTAATAGAAACATTAGCATTACTAATAGGATAATTGTGCGTATCTAATTCACGTATATAATAATTATCTCCTAAACATACTGAACTTGGATAATCTAAATGAATGTTATTGTTTACAGGAGAAACACAATGATCACAACACACATTAACATCATATTCTTGTGATTCATAACCTGATTTCTTAACACTCACATGATATTGGCCAGAACTAACATTTACTAATGCAATACCATCATCATTTGTATATGCAGTATATATTTTAGTTGAATCTGAATTATCTGTTATAATTACGCGCGCATCATCAATTGGATTTCCATTGTGTGTATATGTAATTTTGATTGTTCCTCCATTACATATATCTACATGAATATTAATTTCTTGATTTTCATTAACAGTACTTACTTTAATTGAATAATCCCCTGAATTTTGGATATATAACAAAGCCAAATGAGATTGGGTATCATACGTATGTGTGTTGATTATTTCTTGACCATTATGGATAACAGATATATCTGTTGGACCATATGCTAAATTCAATACAACATAATGTCCCTGGATTATATCCCCATTGTTTGGACTCACAATAACTTGAGCAAATAAAACAGAAAATATCAAAAATAAAATAAGAAAGCGTTTCATTCACATAACACCTCCACATATAATTCTGTAGATTTCGTTTCATGATGCTCTGGTGGATTATTATTTGATTGGTTATTTGATTGATTAGATGCTGCTGGTATATACAAACCATATAAACTCCCAGGAGTTATGTTTTCTTTATATATGTAATTTAAATTCAAATCAAATTGATCTGGTGTAATTTCTTCCCAAACATTATCGTGATGTCTATACCACGTAATATTTTCTTCCAAAGGACTGTCTTCCCAAAACATGGACATGGAAATATTTGTATTTGCTAAAACATCAATATATTTATTTTCAAATGACGTGTAATTATTTGGCGCGCTTTCATTTGTTGAAGAAATATTTATGGAGTAGAGTCCGGTTGTATTAATGAAAGTGTGAATGTTAAATGTGGTGTTATTTACATCATTATTCGAGATTGAGATATTTGTTAAATTTAAATTTAGACCCACTTGATCAATATCTGATATATCAAATGTAAAGTTTAATTGTGTTGGATTAGAGAAATATAAATTCTTGAATATAAATTCAAAACTATTCCAACTATCATCTGATTCTACATACACATAAGAATTCTTATTATTTACAAACGTAATGTTTTCCAAATTTAAGTCTACAAATGAAGCCCAAGGGGGACTTATACCCAAATCTAAATCCTTTTCTATTGTATTGTAAATGTAAGAATTATACATGATTAATTCATCCATAAAGTACATTGATTTAATACCTATGTTAGAATGGTTTATGGTTAAATTAGATACCATAGGCTCTTTCATATCTTGATCCAAAAACATGCTATTTGGTTTAAACGAAATATGTCCATGCTCATCAATAAAAGCAAAAGTTGTAATGTCTGTTTCACTCATATTCTCCACAGATACAAACTCAAAGAATGGGAAAGGATCATTTGAATCTATCAATTCAGAATTACCACATAAATTAAAATCAAATAAATCTAATCCAATGGTTGCATTTTCCACGTATGAATTATTTAATTCAAATTGTCCAAATGTTCCTGATATACCTATGAAATCATTTAAAGAATATAAATGGTCATAATTATGTGAAAAGGACATACCTCTATTACCTATTATAAATGATATTGTATTATCTGATCCATTGTTGTAAGATGCATTAGAATATTCTAAACAATAACCAATTTTACCATACCTAAAATTATTGTTTCTAATAAAACTTGCTCCTTCTAAATTTGTCCAAATATATGGATTTGTTAATTCTTCATTATGAACTATCAAACCAATGTAATTATTTACTCCTGTGTTATTTTCTACATCTAATCCAATTTCAGAAATTGCTAAACCAAATGTATTGTTAATAAACGTATTATTTACAATTTTACTATCATTCAATACCCAAGTAAACAAACCTGCACCTATTGTATTGTTGGAATATTCAAATATATTATTTTCAATACTAACATTAGTGCTATTGGAAATTAATAAGAATATATTTAAATTTCCTATTTTGTTTGACTCAAATCTATTACCTTTAATCAATATGTTTTGTAGCGCATAACCCTTAAATACATTTAAATCATTATAAAATGTAGAATTGATGATAGTTATATTACCTCCTTCCATATTAAATAAACTAGCGTGTTGTGAAGAAGTTAAATTAACAGCATTAATTGAAGAATTACATGCTACAAAATACGTTGCATTTGTATTATCTAAATTAACAACTGAATTATTTATCATACATAATGAATAATTTGAAGAATTAATTGAACCGTCTGTTAGATATAACATTGGTTTCCCATTTGCATATGAATTAACTATATTGCTATTTTCTACACAAAAACATACATGATCCAAAGAGAGGAATTCAATTGGTGTATCCTCTGCATTTATAGATGTATCTTCAATATCTACATTACAGGATTCTAAAATAACACCATCAATACAATTATCAAACGTATCGTTAATTAAAACAGCCCTATCCTCTGATAATAATTGTAAACAAACATTTGAATTGTTTACTGAAGTATTTATAACATAAAAACCAAACCAAGAGGATATGCTCATGTTCTCAACATTATTAAATGTATCATTAGTAATACGAACTTCCTCTAAATCTATGTTATCTGTTAGATTATAGAATAAAAATTCGCCATTCTGAACATTCATGCGATTTATAGTTAAATTTCTTATACCTGCGTATACACCTGTTAAATTCACTGTTAAAAAAACAGGTGTATTAAATACACTTCCATTTTCTATTGTTATGTTGTTTAATTTAACTGTACTCCAATCTATACCATATTGTTTTATCAGAAACGCGCTACCACCTGAATTTGAAATGTGAAAACCATTTAAATCAAATATAACATTACTGGAAGATATATTTATACATGAGGCATTTGGCAAATTTACATCCAAATTATTTGTTAATGTATAATATCCTGGATAACTTATATTTGTACAGGTATTTATATTTATACTAAAAACTAAAGAAAATAAGATAAAGAGTAAAAGAATAAACTTCTTCATGATTCTATTTAAACTATTGGGTTTTTAAACATTCTTAAATAGTATTCAGAAAAACTCATTTTTTACCATTTATAACGGGATGTTGATATTCATTGTTTTTAATAAGTAATTGTAAAATAGAATAATAAATATAAAAAGAAAGGCGGATGTCAATATGTAGTATTTATTCATATGTTTATGATATTTCTTTCTATCTTTATAAGAAATTACATCAATCATCTCATCAGCAAAATAAATAGATAAAAATGTTCCTGCCATTGATAAAATAATAATTATCCACATTGGAAAAGGATGTGTTAAAATATAATGGAATAATTTTAATAAAAATGTAGAAGAATATATTGAATTATTGAATGTAAGCATATATAGATTTAATAAAGTAGCAAATATCCAAACAAACATTTCACTTTTTATCATTCGTATATTAAATAATAATCGAATAGGAAAATCTAATAAAAAACCAGCATCCGCAATAGGTGTACAAAAAACAAAGAAAGACCAGGTTAACAAAGTTATCATAAATCCTCCTTCTATCCCATATTTAAATGATATGTATATAAAATAAGAAATCAAAATAAACAACAATATTATGAATTTCGTTAACGAATGTTTCTTAGTTTCATGAGAAAAGAATGGATTTTCCATATGATTTATTTCTTTAAAAATGTAAAAATAAAAATGTATCGATTTGGTTGCTAAATTATCTAAATATTAGTTTCATAAAAATTTAGATGCTCCGACCGGGATTTTCCCCTCCGGCTTCAAATCCCTGTGATTTAGTTTTAGATAAATACCTCTTTTTAGTTTCACAAAAATTTAGATGCTCCGACCGGGATTTGAACCCGGGTCACTGGCTCGAGAGGCCAGCATCCTTGGCCACTAGACGATCGGAGCATTTTTATAATTTTCTATTTATTTTAAAAATATTTCCCTTCTAAATCTCCAAGGTGATGATATGGAAATACCAAAAGAGATAAAGACATATTGCCCATACTGTAATGCTCACGTTATCCATAAGGTTAAGTTAGTCAGTAAAGGTAGAAGAAGGACATTGGCAAAAGGAGAACGAAGACATGCGCGAAAACTAAAGGGTTACGGTGGTAAAAGGGCAGGAAAAAAGGAAGTGAAAAAACAATCGAAAAAACAAGTAATTATGTTAACATGTACTCAATGTGGAAAAAAGCATGAAACAGTATTGACTACACGAACAAAAAAGAAATTAGAAATAAAAAGGTGATTGAATGGGTTCATATTTTATGAAAGTTAAATGTAAAAAATGTGGAAATGAACAAATCATATTTTCTCATGCTACACTTGAAGTTAAATGTTTGAAATGTGGTGCATTGTTATCTGAACCTAGAGGTGGAAAAGCACACCTATTAAATGCTGAAGTGGTAGAAACATATGAGTGAATTTCCAAAAAAAAATGAATTAGTTATTGTAAAAATTAGAAAAATCAATCCATATGGAGCTTTTTGTGATTTGGTAGAATACAAAGGAATAGAGGGTTTTATTCATATTAGTGAAGTTGCTAGTAAATGGATTAAAAGTATAAATCAATATTTGAAAGAAGGAGAAATATATGTAATGAAAGTAATAAACATAGAGAAAGATAAAAACATAGTTGATTTATCATTTAGAAGAGTAAAAGAAGAAGAAAAAAGAAGAAGAATGGAAGAATATATGAATAATGTAAAAAGTTTAAAATTAATAAAAGCAGCTTTAAAAAAATCAAAAAGTAGGAAAAAAATTGAAACAATCCTAAAAAAAATAAATGAATTATATGAAACACTTTATGATTTTATATTGTTTGTAAGGGATGAGGGTATAGAAATAGGTAAAGAAATTGGATTGAGTGATAAAGTATCGAAAACATTATATGAATTAGTTCAAGAAGCATTCAAACCAAAGATATATGATGTAAAAAAGATATTTAATATTACAGTATATGAGCCAAACGGTGTAGATATAATCAAATCTGTTTTGAATAAATACGATATTGTCTACATTGGTGGTGGGAAATACGTGATAGAAGCGCAAGGTGAAAATTATAAAAAGATAAATAAAGCACTAATAAAAAAATTGGAGCAAATAAAACATCAACTAAAAAAGTATGATGCTGAATTTGAGGTCCTTAAATGAAAATAAGAAAATGTGTTGTATGTAAAGCATATACACTAGAAATGAAACACTGTGGAAAACTTACAATAAAAGCACATACTTCATATAAAACAAATGATAAATACATTCATCTAAGAATTGATTGTAAAAAATATAACAAATAGATTTTTAAACAATTTTAATTATATGATTTTTATGGACATACAAACGAAAATCGTAATAGATAAAAAAGTAAAATTAAAAAACCCTATTTTAATTACTGGGTTACCTGGAATTGGCTTAATAGGACGAATAACAGCACAGTATATTGTAAATAAATTAAAAGGTAAAAAAATAGGCGAATTGGTATCACCCCATTTTCCTCCAAATGTTATAATGCTAAAAGACGGAACAATGAAAATATTAAACAATGAACTATATTTGGTAAATTTAAAAGATAAAGATATTGTATTTTTAATGGGAGATATTCAAGCGATTGATAATTATGGCCAATACGAAGTTGCGTTAAAAGTATTAGATTTATGTAAAAATTTGAAAATAAAAAAGATTATAACCGTAGGTGGTTATGCCACAGGTAAGATAAGTAAAAGAAGAACAGTATATGGTTTAGTTAATAATAAAGAATTGATTCATGAATTAAAAGAATATAATATTGTATTTGGTAAAGCAAAAGGTTCCATTGTAGGCATTGCTGGTTTACTCCCAGCATTAGCTATGTATCATAAGATTGATGGTATTTGTTTATTAGGAACTACACATGGTAATTTTGTAGATCCTAAATCATCTGAAAAGATAGTAGAGATATTATCAAAATATCTAGGATTCAAGATTTGTTTAAAGGATTTAAAGAAACAAGCAAAGATAGAGGAAGAAGTAATAAAAAAGGTGGAAGAAGAAATAAATAAGAAAAATGTTGAGATGAAAAATAAATCTTTATCATATATAAGGTGATGATTATGAAAGCACAAATATCTGCAGAAATGATAATTCTGCTAGTAGCTTTATTAGCTCTTGTAGCATTGGTTGCCAACAATTTGATAAATGCAGGAAAAACTGCATCAAACGCTGTAGTCACAAAAACAAATA
>Ga0256842_1002122_pt1 | contig 14709 bp, 25 predicted proteins | sample 4559240metaG_FD_185973 | JGI IMG/M metagenome (GOLD analysis project Ga0256842, IMG submission 185973) | Hydrothermal vent microbial communities from Guaymas Basin, Mexico - 4559-240 | ecosystem: Environmental > Aquatic > Marine > Hydrothermal vents | place: Mexico: Guaymas Basin | collected...
AACCGTCTGTATAAATTAATTTCATATTTTTAAAAATAACTAATATTCTTTCATCATTCCATATTCTTTGATTTTTAGGATTTCCTTTTTTATCTGTAACTTTTAATATTTTAACTTTCATTTTCCTTCCTTTCCTATATAAGAATAGTTGCGAAACGTTGGTATATCAATCTAAAATGGGATATCTTGATCCATTTCGTCCACTGCTGCAAAATCTGATTCTTTGATTTCTTTGTCGCTCGAATCATTTGCCCATTTCAATATTTCTACTTTGTCAGCGTTAATATTTGTATAAGTTTTCATTTTTTCTTTGTCATAAGTTAATTGCATTTCTCCGCTTACTAATACTTTTGTTCCTTTTTTAATATGGTTCGCCATTACTTCTGCAAATTTTCCGAAAATTGTAACATTAAACCAATCGCTTACTTTGTTGCTTTTATCTTTTTGATAGCCTCTTTCTACTGCTAAACTAAATGATAATATTGCAGTACCACTTTGTAAATGTTTTAACTCGCTATCTTTCCCAACATTGCCTGTAATTGTTATCAAATTCATATGCCACTCTCCTTATTTTATCTGCAAGTTCTGATGTTCTTCTATACTTGCACCCTTTACACTTTCACCATTTTTAATTGCTTTTTTAATTGCTTTTTTATCGACTGTAACAACAACCTGCTGTTTTTTAAACTTTGTCGGAACTTTTCCTTCCTCTACAATTACCCTTTCTGACTTTCTTAAACTGATAGTGAATAAATCACTCTCAATTTTCTTTGTGTTAGTATTTACCATTGCATCGAGTAAATACTCCTCTAGCTTGTCAACTCCCTTCTTAATCGCATTTTGACGTGCCTTGAGCCGTTTAATCTCAATATCAAGTGAGTCAATATCTGATTGCTTGTTAGCTTTCACCTTTGCAATGTTGATTGCCTTTTCTTTGAGAGAGATGTTAAAACTTTCTAACACCTCTGCAAATTGATCTTTATCTAAGTCTAAATCTAATATTTGCTGATAACTTTCAACTATCTCATACAGTTTCATTTATTCCTCCTTCTTTTCTAAAACTTTTAATATTCCAAATAAAGCAAACCATACATTTGTTAACATAACGGCTATATGATTTATTGTACTCAATTCGCCTAGAACTATTAGCACAATTAAATTTATTGCCGTTATTGTACTTACCATTGTGCTGATTTTCATTTATTCCTCCTTATCTTTCATACCCTCGAAGCCTTTAATCATAATAGTAAACTGCTCGAGTGTTAACTCTTTTGTGCTGTCAATCTTATATTTAGATTTAATAATTTTCTTAACACCTTCGTTGTCATAACCTTTTTTAGATGCTAGAGTGTATAAAGCTTTAATTTTAGACTGTGCTAAAGGCTTAACTTCTGCCTTTGGTTCTTCTGGTGCTTCTGGTAAGTCCTCACCTGCGTATATATACAAGCCTAAGCCGAACATTGCAAGGTTCTTAGTTAAACACCTCATAACTGATTTATTAATATCAAATGTAGTAGGTTTAAGCATTGTTTTATTTCTGAAATCAATAACAGGAAGCCACATTTCATGTGTTAATTCTCCGACGGTAACAGTAGTATATACCATGTAACCAACTTCTGAATTACCAAACCAACATTGATTATTTTCATCTTTCTTAATCTCATATTTTGCATTAGGATATACTTTTATAAACTCTTTCCACGCATTCGCCCAACTTAAATATGTTAGATTATTCTTTTTACTTGTATAAGCTGATACATCTAAGCTTAATAATTTTTCCAATTTATCCATTTTTTCCTCCACTTCATACCCTTTGAAATAATCTGCAAGTTTATCGTCTATCTTCTGCAATTATTCTATCCTTATACTCGTTATATTCGTTTTCTAGCCATTTTAATTGATTACTTGATAAATCGTACTCATACATATTAAATGCCCCCTATCATTGAATAATAATCTATTACTTTATTAACTGCATCTTCTAATTCGCCTAAAATATCTTCTTCTTCTGGATCTTCTGTTAATAAAAATGCACCTTGCCACTTCATCAAGTCTAATTGTCTAAGTCTGATTTCACCGTAGTAAGCTTTTACTGATAGATTACCTTTTACATAAGCTTTTATATTACTTAAGGAATGAAGTTGCCCACGGTGATATGTTACCTCGAAATCATCTCCCGCCTTTTCAAACATTTTTTTCTCAAATTCCAACTCTTTCATTTCTCCTTCAATTACTTTTAATAAATATTCCATTATTTATCTCCCTTCAAATATTCTTTTTCCCATTTTTTATAAGCTGCTTTCTTTCTAAAACTTTTCATTCCTTCGTTGATTAATAACAGTGCTAAGAATAATAAACTGCTGCCGATAAACGGTAATAAGAATTTTACTGTGAATATAGTTATAATCTCAAACATTTTCTCCCCCTTTTTTACATTAACAACGTAACCGCTGTAACTCCTAATGCTTCTGCTACTTGCTCAACTGTATCGAGTGTAGCAGCGTAGTTATTGTTTCTTAAATTTCCGATAGTTGCCAAACTTAGCTTAATTTCCTTTTTCTCGCATATCTTGACTAATGCCGGGATAGTCAATCCTTGCAACTTCATTATCCTTTTCAAGTTAATCGCTAATCTCTCTCTTAATGTCATCTTGCCCCCTTTCTGTTACTAGCTCGTCTTTGTTTCTCTTGCATCTGGAAACCGAATATTTGAAAGTCTTGATCAACCTTTGACTTCTTAACCGGTTGAATATTCAATTCGTGAATAGGGCTACTTTTAGCTGTAACCCCTTGTAAGTGCTTAATATATCTTGCTATCTCAACTTGTGCCTGTCCCTTTGTCATGTTATCCCCTTTTCTCTATTTTAACATAAAGTGTTAAGTTATGCAATGCCTAAATATTTATTTTATTAATTCTACATCTATCATTATAAATCCCATTTCGTCTAAATCTTCTTCTGTTCCGATATCTAATACTTTAAATTTAGATCCTGCTTCGAGTAAACATTCTGCTTCATCTTCGCAACCTTCTGCACCTAATATTTCTACTTCTTCTTCGTTATCATAATCAACTTTGTGGCAATCCACTTCGCCTTTTGTATAAAAAGCATATGTGTTTTCTCTTTTGGTTTCAACTATGAAATTCCCATCTACTGCTTCCATATCAGTCCAACTACTTGCATCATCAAATGTTATAATGTCGCCTTCTTTATAATCTAATAAATAATTTACTTTTATTACTCTTACTAATTTAGCACTATAATTAATATCTTTTGCTATATCATTTTTAGTCATTGTATACCTCCTTTTGGGCTTTTATAGGTAAGCCCATAACCTGTAAAATAACGTTTATGCTAATTGTGTTTTTTGTTTAGCTTTGAAACCAACTGAACCATATTTTGATCTTATCTGTTCCATACTAGAACCCTTTTTTCTGAATTTACTTTTGTATATTTCGTTTCTCCAATACCAGCTATTTTTATTTTTTGAATATCTGAATTTTAATTCTTTTAATGTAGATATAATTTCTTTGTCTTCTCTTTCTACTCCGTGTATCCATAGCCAATTGCCGCAAAGCTCAATTTCAATTTTAGCCATATTTATTATTGTATTGATGATGTCTTTGTATTCGTCTGCTGCTTCATTACTTGCAAAGCCTTTATCATTTTTAATACTTTTCAATTCTGCAAAGCTAATGTCATATTGATTGTTGATGTCTTTCATTGTGTCTTCTGAACCGTTCGGGCGGTCCGGGTGAAATAACATTGCTAATTTTTTATATTCCGCCTTTAATTCCTCTAAGTTTTTGCAATTTTTAAAATAAGTCATTTTCTATACCAACCTTTCTATTTTTATATCTGCTATTACTGAATCATATGTACCGTTCCAGGCTTTTTTCATATTATTTATTTCTTCAAAGTCTGACATTTTTTCATATAATTTAATATCATCTAAATTTTCTAAATTTCTAACTATTAATATTTCGCCTGTTGAGTAAGTTACTTTTGCTGTTGTCATTTTAACATCTCCTTTTATTCTCCCAATTCCTTTATCTGAGTAAATCATACACCTAAACTTTTATATTGTCAACACTTTATTTAAAATAAATATTTAGGGTACTCGTGATATGTTAAGTAATGTTGATAAATACAAGGTTATATGTTATAATGTAATTAATAGAGTTTACCACGCAATTGTGCGGACTAGGGTAAGCCATATTAAATATGATAATCAAGTAGGCTAGGGAATGCAACCCGAAAGCATACAACGCTAGTATGTTGCCTACAATTTATTATTAGCGAATACTTGAGCGGGGTATTAATATGAAAATTGAAAAGTTAAAAGGTGGTTTCTTTCAAACAGATAACAGAATATTGGATCTATATCTTAATATGTATGAAAAAATAATATTTATTACATTATGTCGTTTTGCTAATAATGAAACTAGAAAATGCTATCCGAGTATAAAAGTATTAAAAGAAAAAACTTCTATTAAAAGTAGAACAACTATTATTAAATATATTAAAACATTAGAAGAGAAAAAACTTATAATAATAAATAAGCATAAAAATAAAAGTGGTTACGATAATAACGAATATTTCATATGTTCATTAGATGGACATACGACTAAGAAAGATGATGTCGATATCAATTCATATGTTCAGGAGATGGACATAGTATGTTCACCAGATGGACATACGTATGTACAGGAGATGGACACTATAAAGACTCAAGGTATAAAGACTCAAAGAAAAAATACTCATATATCAAACAGTACAGCTTCTGTTGTGTCTGATGACACAGAAGCTACTACGAAAGTAAAAAGCAAATACATAAATATATACGACTATAAAACATCTAACCCTTATTATTGTGCAAGTAAATTAAATATATTGGATAAGTATATTAATCTCGAAAGAGTAAAAGCGGACACAATGCATTATAAAATAAAAGCAATAAAAGAAAAGGAATATCTTATAGATGATTTGTTGGAAGAATATAAAAATAATTATGGTGATTTAACAATTGAATATTTTATTGACAATATAGAAGCAATAATTAAAAAATTAGATGTTCCATTTTAGAGAGGTGATTAAATGAATATCACAACTTACAAGCTATTCAAACAGTTATTCACAGATACATTACTATTAAATATAGAAGGTGAAGAAATACAAGATCAGGCAATATTAGAAATTGAATTTATAGATGACGAGTTAATAGCAGTAGAATTGATATTACATTAAAGGGGGTAAAAGCTAATGGCAAAAACTGACAAATACAAACCAACTCACGCAGAAGCTAAGTTATTGAAGGAGTTATTAGACCCTAACAACTTAGAATTAAATGTTTCTGATACTTGTGCAAAAGCAGGAGTTAATAGAAATGTATATTATGAAGCAACTAAGAAACCAGGTTTCAATAATTTAATAAAAGACTTAACTTTAGAATTGTTAAAAAGTAGAGTATCGAAAATAATCGAAACTTCTTACAAGGTAGCAAAAACTGAAAAGGGATATAATGACAGAAAATTATTATTGACAATGGCAAATATATATTCTGATAAAGTAGAAAGCTTAAACACAAATCATAATTTAAATGATGATGTAACAGAATTAACAGATGAAGAGTTAGACGAGAAAATAAAAAACTTGCAAAGTTAAGGTGAGTATATGAATATAGAAGCTAAAAGGGAATTATTAAGATTGCTGCAAGAAAAAGAAAAAAGGCAAGCTATGAAAGATTATTATTCATATGTCAAATATACGCACAGCGATTATATATATAATAGACACGGTGAATACATATCTAATATTATAAATGAAGCAATCAAGAAACGTGATAAAATGATAAATGGAGATATTCCCACAGAAGCACAATATATAATGCTTAGTATTCCACCTAGACATGGTAAATCGATGCATATATCCGAAACATTACCAAGCTATGTAATGGGCAAATACCCGAAGTTTAAAGTTATAATGACAGCTTACAGCAGCACACTAGCACATGACTTTGCTAAAAGCAATGCTAACAAGCTGAAAGAATATAATATATTTAATGCAAAGGTAACTGCTAACAATCAAGATAGAATGACACTAGATAATGGTAGCGAAATGATAAAAGCCGGTATATTAGGTGGTATAACAGGCAAAGGAGCACATTTATTAATTATAGATGATCCTATTAAGACATCGGAAGAAGCAAGAAGTCAGGTACAACGTGATAAGATATGGAAAGAATGGGTATCAAGTTTATCTACAAGGTTAGAAATAGCACCAATAGTAATAGTAATAATGACAAGGTGGCATGAAGATGATTTATGCGGTAGACTGCTCAATAAAGAATACGGAGAGCCTTTACCATGGCAAGTTATCAATTTACCGTTAGAAGCCGAAGAGGGTGACTTATTAGGTAGGGAAATAGGTGAGCCTTTATGGCCAGAAAGATACGGATATAAATTTATAGAAGTTAGAAAGAGATATATAGAAGATTTCAATGCACTATATCAAGGCAGACCTACAAGTGTAGAAGGTAATATTGTTAAAAAAGAATGGTTTGAGAATAAGTGGTACAATCCAACGCCACAATTTATAAAAAGAATACCAACTATTTGTATGTCAGTAGATGCAACATTCAAAGATACATCTAAAAGTGATAAAGTCGCAATAGGAATATGGGGCAAGTTGGATAATAATTTTTATTGGATAGATGAAATTAACGAAAGAATGGACTTTCTAGCAACATTACAAGCTATCAGAAACTTTAAAGATATGTACCCTAACATTGGATATACTTTTATAGAAGATAAAGCGAATGGATCAGCAATAATAAATGTATTATCAAAAGAAATACACGGGATAGTACCTGTTAATCCATTAGGTGGGAAAGAATCAAGACTGCAAGCAGTTTTACCGTTTCTTACGGCAAATGTATTTATACCACGTAATAAAAGTTTTGTACGTGGATCTATGGAAGAATGGTACTCGTTTCCTAATGGAAAACATGACGATAGTGTAGATGAAATGACACAAGCATTATCACAAATGATACATTATTATAGCAGTTTAAAGAAAAGACCTATAAACGATGATAATTACGCAGAAAGTGTTAGCAATTGGAATAACTATTACTAGGAGGGATACATGGAAATACTAGCAGGGATACTTGCAGGAGCTGTAACATATTTATTAATAGACAAGTTTAAGATTGATAAAAAGAAAGCAATTGAAATATCAGATGACGAGAAAAGAAAACAAGAGAAGGTAGAAAACAATCTCAACAAGATGATGAACTACAATATGGAGATGGCTTATAAACACGAGGTGAGAAAATGATAAAAGAATTTGAACAATTCCAGAAGGGTATCAATTATAACAATAAGCTAGAACCTAACTTTTACGATTTAGTAGATGTAAATTATGATTTCTATTTTGGTAGGCAATGGCCCGGTGCTGGGCTATCTGATGACTTACCGCAACCGGTATTCAATAATATTAACAGATTTATTACTTTCTTTGTAGCTTCAATAATGGCAGGGAAGCCCACGGGAGTGTTTTCAAGTCCTGTTACATTAGAAGATAGCGATAAATCAGATGACATTTTAAATGCAAGTTGGAAAGAATTCGAAGAAAGAGTCAAACTTACATGGAAGATTAAACAAGCGTTGACGGACGGAGCAATCACAGGTGATTATATAGCACATTTATTAATAACAGACGATAAGCCTTACAACGGGGTATACAGCGAAGTTATAGGTCAGGTGGACTTTGAGTTAATAGATGCAAATAACTTCTACGTAGCCAATCCTAATAGCTCAAATATACAAGAACAGTTGTATATACAAATAGCTGGTAGAGATTTGATATCTAATCTTAAAAAAGAGAGCAAAGAAGTAGAAGAAATACGAGCTGATAATGATACTGCACAACAAGCGGGCAAATATGGAAGTGTTGAATTAGATGATAGCGAAGAAACAGGCAAAGCAACTTATGTAATAACTTATACTAAAAAAGAAGTAGAAGGTGAAACAAGAGTATTTGTAAGCAAATGCGTTAAGGATAGTTACATCTATGAAGATATAGATTTAGGGATATCCCGTTACCCTGTTGCGTTAGGACATTGGGAAGAACAAAAAAACACTTATCATGGCTTTAACTTTGTTACATCAGCTATACCAACGCAAATATATATTAATCGTGGCTTTGCAATGGCAATGTATAACACGATGACAACTGCATTTTCTAAGCTATTATATGATAACAATAAGATTAGTGGTTGGAGCAATAAAATAGGTGGAGCAATAGGGGTAGATTTAAGGCCGGGTGAAAGGTTAAGCGAGTCAGCAACTTACATTGCACCTGGGAATATGAGTCCACAGGTTATGCAGATGATCGACATGGCACAACAGTATATGAAAGAAACAGTAGGAGCGAATGACGCACTGTTAGGAAACATAAACCCTGAACAAGCGAGTGGTATTTCAATATCAGTAGCAAGTAAACAGTCAGGTATACCATTAGAAAATCCTAAAATGAATATGTATAATTGGCTGGAAGATATAATGCTCAACTATTACGATATAGTATCTAACTTATATGGTGAAAGACCTGTTGTTATGCAGAATGATGACACAAGTCAAATTGAAATGTTTGATTTCTCACAACTTAAAGGAATGTATAAAAGTGTTCATATAGACGTAGGTACTTCTAGTTATTGGAGTGAAATAGCTTCCATGCAGACACTAGACAATCTTTTAGATAGAGGGCTAATAGAATTCATGGACTACTTAGAAAGAGTGCCAGAGGGCTATATTAAAGACAAACAAGAGTTAATTAATAATTTAAAAGAGAAAATGGAAGGTGAAATTCCACCGGAAGAGTTTATAGCAAGCTTAACACCAGAACAGCAAGAACAGTTTGCACAGTTACCACCAGAAGAACAACAAAGAATGATGCAAGAAGCAATGGTATAATAAAAATACGAATGTTATCTTAGGTAATGTTGATAATGTTCGTGTTTTATGTTATAATAGAAGGCAAGAAACGGGCAACCATACCTAAAAGGAGATGTTAGAATGACAAACGATAACCAAGTCGAAGAAGTCGAAGAATTAGATTACATTTTACCAGATGATTATGTTGAAGATGAAACACAATCTGATGAAGATGTAGAAGAAACAGAAGTTGAAACACTTGAAGAAGAAGCTGAAGAAACAGAAGAAGTTGAAACTGATGAAGAAGTTGAAGATGATAACGATAATACCATTGAAGAATCACCTTTAAGCGACTTAGAAGTTAAATTTCTAAAAGAAAATAAGAAACTAGGCGAATTTGATAGAGAGGAATTAAAAACTTTCATTCAAAAAGGCATGAATCAAGACAGATTACAAGAAAAATTTGAATCAGTAAATGAAATTAACACACAATATAAAGAGTTAGCAGAAATGTTTAACATGAATGAAAAGGAATTATTGGATAATTTAAAAAACCAATACTTCACAAGTAAAGCCGAAGAAGAAGGTCGAGCTGTTAAAGACGTTATTAACGAGTATAACAGCAATCACAAAGACAGAGAAACACTTATGTATGAACGTTTTGTAAAGAAATACAATGACGTTGATATTGATAAAATACCACAAGAAGTGCTAGATAAAGTAAAAAATGGTGAAGATTTAGTAGATGCTTATGAAAGAAACATTAAAGATATGAGCATAAGCGAGAAAGACACTGAAATATCACAGCTTAAAGATAAAATAACCGAATTAGAGAAAGCTATTAAGGTTAGTAAGCAAAATAAGAAAATTAAAAGTAAAAGTGTGGTAAAAAAGACAAGTGGTTCTGATAAGAGTGATAATAAAGACGACTTCCTACAAGGCTTATTAGGTGATTATTAATCACATTATAGGAGGCGACAAAAATGGCAGTAAATTTAGCTAAAAAGTATCAAAAGGCGATTGATCAGGTATTTACGTTAGGTTCATTAACAAAAGTAGCATTCGGTGGAAAATTTGACTTCATCGGAAGTAAAACAGCAGTAGTATACACATTAACTACTCAAGCGTTAGGCGATTACACAAGAACAGGTGCAAATAGATATGGTACTCCAACAGAAGTGCAAGATACTATTACAGAGTATTCTATCACAAAAGACAGAAGTTTTTCAGCAACTATTGACAAAGGTAACTACATTCAAGGTAACCTTGTTAAAACAACAGGAGCTTTCTTAAAAGCTGAAATGGAAGAACAGTTTAACCCGGAGGTAGACACTTACAACTTAGCAGTATTAGCTGCAAGTGCAGCAAGTGCTTCACAAGTAGAAACAGCTGCAATCACTGCTTCAAATGCTTATGAGAAGTTCTTAGATGGTATGAGTGCATTACACGATGCTAAAGTACCTGTGAAAGGTAGAATTGCATTTGTTACACCAGCATTTTACAAATTTATTAAATTAGATGGTTCATTTATTAAGAATTCTGATTTAGGACAAAAAATTACTATTAACGGACAAGTTGGAGAAGTAGACGGTTGTAAATTAGTGTTAGTGCCAACATCGTATATGCCAGCAAACACAGCATTTATCGTAACACACCCAAAAGCTAATGTTAACCCTATGCAATTAAATGACATTAAAACTCATGAAGATCCACCAGGAATTAGCGGAGCTCAAATCGAAGGTAGATTTATCTATGATGCATTTACATTCTCAAACAAAGAAACTGCTTGTTACCAACATAAAACTGCTTAGTTAGGAGCATAATATGATAAAATTAAAGAAAGGTGATTCAATTGTTTATTCTATCCCTAATACAGTAAATGTATGGGAAAGAAACGGTTACAAAGTTGTAAAAGATGAAGTAGAAACAGTTGTAATTAACGAAGATACAGAAAAAGAAGAAATAAAGGCAAAGTTAGACGAATTAGGTATTAAATATCACCCAAATTTAGGAATTAAAAAACTTAGATTGTTATTACCATAGTAGTCTGCAACCATACAGACACGATTGATTAACCCCTTTCGTGTCTTTTTTATTAGGAGGTGTAACATGACAATGTACGGAGATGGAAGTTTTAAGAAGTTTTTAGCATCAGAATTTGACGCAAATACAACAACATTAGCAGATGCTGATGGGAAAGATATAGTATTAGTAGTAGACACAGCAACATGGTATATATTCTATCAAAATGCGTGGTACGAACAATAAAAGGAGGGGAATATGAGTTTTAAAACAAGCGGTTTTCCGCATTATTCATTCAATCCTTTAGGTTTTAGAACAAATGGAAGTTTAAAGAAATTACTAGCATGTGGTTTAGATTTATTCACCACTCCTACAATCGACAAAGTAGGCAAGAAAACCAGAGATGCAGAAAGAGCTTTAGCATTAGTGGGCGATACAGTTACTTATATAAAAGAAATAACACTCGCTAGTCAATCATTCAGCTATATTGATAACACAACGGGTACAGTTGAAACAGACGCATTTGATGTAAACGGTGAGTTTATCATTCCGTCAAATGGAATAGCAAGTTTAACTTTTACTAAATCATCACAAGATTATGCATTAGTTATAAACGAAAGACAAGAATATGGTAAAATTCCATTTAATATTACAGAAAATAATGTTGCGGTAGGCATATTATTATGTCAACAGTATTTATCACCAGCTACTTTTTCAGTAGAAACTTTATTAACTAAGTCAGACTTTGACACTTTCGGTGGTACTGTTATCGAAGAGCAAAACTTGAAAGCGTTTGAAGATGGTACAATTTACAATAACTCAATTTCACAGCTTGACTTTGCTACAAGCGATACAGGTGTAGTTGTTAAAAGTTTTGAAAACGTACAAAGTGTACCCGCCGGTACAGTGGATAATACAGTTAGATATCAAGCAAAAGGATTGAGTTTAGCTAATAGTGTTGAGAATGGTGATTTTAGTGATACGTCATCATGGGGCAGTACCTATGCAACTTTTGTAGTTTTAGATAATAGTGTAACCGTTTTAGCTGATGCTCAAGAAGATAGAATATCACAAATATTAAATAATAGCGGTGGTGTTGGCAATACTGATATATGGGTATTTATTGCAGACATTAAAAGTGACTCAAATTTAGTTAGTATTTCACACTATGGAGCGAATGCAAAATATCATTCTGGTAGTGGAAAATTTGAAACGTTATTGTCTTTAAGAACTTCGTGGACTAGTTCGTCTGATGATAGAATCTATGTTCGAGATAGTAGAAGTAGCGGTTGGACTGAAATACAAATTAAAAATGTATGGGCTATCAACTTAACTCAACTTGGCATATCAAATATCCTCACATCAGCAGGTTACATTACTACCGAGCAACAAGAAGAAGCTATGTTTAATATAGTCAGAAACCTAGATGCCGGTACAACAGATATTCAGAGTGCAGTGGTAGACTATGTGAGCGTTGGGAAGAACTTGTTTGATAAGAGTAAAAGAACATTGAGTAAAGGAGTATCTATTTCTGATGGGATTCTTTTTAATGCTGAGAGTGATGATGCATCTGACTATATCGAAGTAAAAGAGGATACAACTTATTTTGCATCAATTGATAGATATGGTGCATGGTACGATTCTGAAAAACATTTTATTTCATATATGACAGTATCACCATTTACTTCTCCCCAAAACGCAAAATATATTAGATATACAATTGCTAAAACAGGTATAGATACTTTCCAACTCGAACTCGGCTCTACAGCTACAGCATACCAACCGTATCGTGATTCCACTTTGCAACTTAGCACACCGTTAAGAAGTTTGCCAAATGGCACACGAGATGAAATTAAAAACGCAGAGTTAATAAACGATAAACTAGTATTACTCGACAGACCAGAATATATTAAAAGGGTATCAGATGACACAAGCGTTACAGGAGTTGTTGCAGTAAATACAACTAATTATCCTTTAGCAAAAGATACAGGCTCGTTTATCAATCAACTTGATGCAGGCGGATATGAAACAGGAATAATCGGCACAGACTCAACAAGTGGTGATGGTACACTTTCATATGAACTAGCAGAACCTGTTACAACTTACGAAGATTATCTAACTTACTTTGATGCAGAAAGAACAATTCCTATTGATGTAGACACACCTGTAAACTGTGATAAATTTGGTAATTTATTTGCATATAACAACGCAGGCGAAATGCCTAAGGCAGAGAGCATAGGCAGTGTTAAGCAGAATTTCGTAGTATGTGATGTAAGTGGTACACCTATTTCAGCAGAATTTCAATCAGGAAATTATATTAAAATAGCAGATGATTATTTTACAGAAAGTTTTGATTTAAATAACATTTTATATGATGCCGGTGGTGATGCTAAAATAATTGCTTATGATGATTTAGCAAACATCACTAACAATCAGTTATTCGTAAGCTTAGATAAGCAGAAAATAATGTTTTACGAGGAAGAATTAACAGGTGATTGTTTATATAGAGCATGTAAAGCATTAAAATTAAACGAGCCTTACATGGTACAAACTGCTGAGGGCAGCGGTGAATATGAGCCTTACATTACAGCAGACGGGCAGTTATATGTGTTAAAAGAAGGAGTAGTGGTAGAATGAGTTATGAAACAGTAACAACAGGCGTAGACTTAGATAAAGGTTTTCATTCCGACACAGTATGGGACGATATTATATTATTGCCTCATACTATTCAAGGTGGGACTGCTAGACCAGATAAGAAAACTCTAATCGGGAATATTGATGTATATGGTTTTAATGGAGCATCAACAACAGAAGAAATGAGTGGCAGTTTTGAGATACCTCACAACTATAAAGTAGGTTCAGATTTAAGACCTCATATCCATTGGTGTGCTGATAACGCTAATGTAGGCGATGTTAAATGGCAATTAGAGTACAGTGTAGGCAGTGTAGGTGTTCCTTTGACAAGTGTTGTAACATTAGATGCAGTAGACTCTACCGATGATGAAGATAGAATACACAAAGTAGTAGAGTTTCAAGTTATTGATGGGACTAATATAAATATAGGCGATATAATAGGTTTTAGGCTATTTAGAAACCCTACCGATGCAGAGGACACATATGGTTCAGATGCTTTATTTCTCTCACTTGGTTTTCATTTCGAAGTCGATGGCGATGGAAGTAGACAAGTATTTATCAAATAAGAGAGGTGGTTAAATGAGTTATCAAAGTTTAAGCACGGGTAAGGAATTAGATGCAACAATTAAAAATATAATCAATCCTTCTAAATTTGAAGGAAAGTCAACAAGCGAAAATGGTTCGCCTCATGTATTTACAGGAGCAGGCACAATGGATATAACTTTCATAGATGTAGATTTTACAACTTCCGGCGATTTTGTTTATTCGAATGGTGTGGTAACTTATATAGGTGATAATGATGTAGAGTTAGGAATGAATATATCTTGCTCTATACATTGTGATACTAAAAACGTAACGTTAAGATTAGCACAATTTCAGAATAATGTAGAAGTTAAGAGTTCGGAAAACACATCTAAGTCAGAGAGTAATTTGTCTAAAGTGCCATTCTCAATTGACGCACCTTTCAGTTTATCGAAAAATGATACAATAAATCTTAAGATAATTTCAGATGGTGCATGTACAGCAACTATTTATCACTTTTCAGTAGTATTAGTAGTAAATAAAGTTATATTAGTATAAGGAGGTAAACTATGACAGAAAAATTTGAATATAAATCAA
>Ga0256842_1002123_pt1 | contig 14686 bp, 17 predicted proteins | sample 4559240metaG_FD_185973 | JGI IMG/M metagenome (GOLD analysis project Ga0256842, IMG submission 185973) | Hydrothermal vent microbial communities from Guaymas Basin, Mexico - 4559-240 | ecosystem: Environmental > Aquatic > Marine > Hydrothermal vents | place: Mexico: Guaymas Basin | collected...
ATGGCTGTGCAACTGCCCGCACTTCCTGAAGCATGCGGAGGATGTGAACTTCGCCTGTAAGCACATCGTGGCAGTCATGCAGGTGATCGGCAAGAGAACCATCGTTGAGAAGAAGATCCGAGAGAACAAGAGGAACGGAAGGAGGGGAGAGAAGGAAATCTCCCCTCAAAATTTGCCCTTCGTGGACGTTGAGGGGAACAAAATCAAGTGTCATAACTGCCGAAGCGGAAACCTTGAGATGTTAATTTTCCAGCCAAACGGAGATAAAGCCCTCGAAATCTACCGATGTGAAAACTGCGGGGAGATTCAAAAGAATCTCCTCGTTTAATTCCTCTTTTTTCTTACCTAACTAAGACAATTGATTAAGCTGGAAGGTTAGGTAAGAATCATCAGGGACATATTGGGGAATGTCTCCCTTCTACATTAAGATAAGAAGGGACAAGTCCCGCATTTCTTACCTAACCAATACGATTGATTGAGTTGTAGAGTTAGGTAAGAAACCTTAGTTCCCACCAAAAGTGATATAGATTAACGATAATTTAGAATTGCTGAAGGAGAAAAAAGAAGATTTCGCTGAAAGACTGAAAGGAGAAACTGTTATTGCGGACAAAGGAGAGATGTTGGCTTCATTGCTATAAAGTGGGAGAACATGATAAAGAGCTATGAAGATTAGACTGTTGGCTTTCAACTTCTATCGGCTGATGGGGTGATGGGAACTATGGTAATAGAGAGATATAACCTTCTTGAGGATGAGTGAGTTGAAGTATGCAATAGGGATATTCTACAGCGAAGAAGATGAAGGCTACATCGCCGTAGTTCCTGAGCTACCCGGATGCTCGGCCTTTGGAGAAACTCCAGAGGAAGCTTTAAAGGAAGTTCAGATTGCAATAGAGCTTTGGCTCGAAGCAGCTAAAAAGATAGGAAGAAAAATCCCAAAACCAATGGGTAAGGAACTACTAAGAGAAATTGTAGAGGAGACAGCGGATATAAAAGTAGTTTGAGAATCGAAAAGTTGGAGGAGAACACAATTCACAAAGTTACCAAGAGGTTTCTTGCTTCCCTCTCTGTCACATAGCTTTGCATTCTCAGAGTGGTAATTGAGCAGGAATAGACTTAGGGTAGACGTAGGGTAGAAAGATAAGTAAACAGAGATAGTAAAAACTGAAAAATAGATCATTAACGCCTTTTGGATGGATTGGAGCCATAGATGATGCACTGTTGCTCACCAGTCTGTACGTGAATATGACCTTCATCCCTGCATCTGCAGGAATCGGATTGCGAATTTGTAGCGCCTACAACTTCAATTAATAAGTCCCTTGAAGCATGATAGATCGTGAAGACTTCGACTGCATCGCTGTTTTCAATGGCCTTAACGTGGTTTTCTAAGGATTCAATGAGTAATATTTTTTCAATTTCACTTCTTAAGTGCTTAGGGCATGTGCAAAGAACTATTTCTCTTCCCTTCTCCATAAGCGGCTCTGAATTCGAGAAAAGTGGAATCCCTATACTCATGAGCTCAAATTTTAGCTGATCGTAATTTAAGTTAGAAACTGAAAAACTATTGTAGCAAATTATTGCTACTCCTGGATTGCAGAATACTATTTCTTCAGAGCAGTATTCAATAGCTTTTTTCAGAGCATAAAGTTTCCAATTCCATACAGAGTTGATGTCACCGTCGTAAAGTATTATCTGGTCAAACAGCTCGCATAACTCACTCACAGCTTCTACAGGTGGATATAAAGACGGATACGTATAGAGAATCAGTTTGGCAGTATTTTTTCTGAGCATCAATCTTATGTGCTTTACCAGCTCGATTAACCGATGGACTGTATCCTTACTGAGTTCGCATACAACCACATAAATCGAAGGCTCTCTTGCCTTATGGAAAGGATATAGGTTAAGTAATTCCATAGCGATAGACCTAGGATTTCTGAGTTCATCCTTGCTAAGACTGAGGAGTTCTAGTCTGCTTTTCTTTCTTACTTCATTTCTTCCTCTTTTTCTGGGTAGAACATGTCTTATAGCTACTATTAGGGGTGCTAACGTAGCTAGCAAGATTAGAGGAAAAGGAATATATATAAGCTCTTCAACTCTAGAATATAAAACAAAAGCAAATAAAGAGAGTGAAATTAAAATTAAGAACTTAACGTATGCTCTATTTCTCTTACTATTTCTCTTATCCTCTATTTCCTCCCTCTTGAAAATCCCTTCAAAATCTGCGATCACAACTCGAAAATCGTTTCCCAAGGATATTCCCCTCCTTTTGGATTCTTCCGATATTCTTCCCTATACATATCCAGATACACCTTCTCTATATCGTTAAGCTCTTTTTTAGTCGCTGCGGCATCGTGGACTCTCTTTAGAAACGCTTCATGCAACTTCAACGCTCTTTCTAAGGTATTTTCAGAAATTTTAGTCATTGCGATGATCTTAATCGTTTTTCCGGGGTATGAAGAAATGTGGATGGGAATTCTGCGACTATCTTTTATCTTTGTAGGATAGGGATAGTCAGCATATATAGCGTTGTTTTCCAACTCCTCAAGATCGATGCCTAGACTTCTCAGATTGATCCCATTGGGCACTAAGCAAACGACTACGCTCTCGCGGGTGGACAATTCAAGTTTATCGCCATTCCAGAGAATATCTCTACTGTCAATCCAAGGTTTGCCCAGCAGTCTCCTAGCTGTCATGACAACATTTCTTTCAGTCTCAACTGCAGTTCTCTGAAGGTTAATCTCACAGTATCCCCCGGTAAATGCCCCCTGAGAGACTGCGGATAAGTCAAAATCTGAGCTCTCATCGTTGTGTGCGTGAGCCAGGCACCAAATCAAATTAGCAATCTCTTCATTTGCCGAAGAGTACGATTTTCTTCCACCTTTCATGAGTTCGCTGTTTGAGAAGAGCCAGATTGGGTCCTTTCCTCTTAGCTTTAAGTTCACATAGATGCTCAAAGCAGAAATCAGCTGAGCTCGTATGCTTGGATTTTCTGTGATGATCTCAATTGGGATTATTATTGGAGAATCGTTGAACATTCTCCTTAAGTATTGAAGGAGTACATCGCTAGCACCAGACCCGCCTCCACCCTTGACAGTCAGTTTGAACAAATATTCGTATGCAGCTAAGGACGAAAGATCGAGTCTATCGATACTGAACAACATCATCTCCGCTCCGGTGAAATAACATTTTCGATTATCGCGATCGTTGATACCTGTAATCTCTATATCTTTTCCCAATTTCGCGTTCAACCTGCGAAGTGCGACGGCTATGTTCTGGTTAGCTGTGTTAGGGCATGTGACATAGCAGGAAGGAGTATATCGATCACCCTTCTTAAGAAGCTTACCAAACATGTATCCCACCCCTCTTTCTTGAAAAAATCTTTTTATATATAATATTTCTTCTACTTTCGGGCTTTTTCCTCTCATAAAATACCCATAGGACGAACAAACTCACCACAAACAACGAAATATAAGCAATGCGGCCGAGTACTATGATCTGCTCAGAGATCTCAATAGACCTCTGCGCGTAGCTTTCAGCTTTCAAATATTCCCCCTTGTCCAAGAGGATTTTTGCTCGTTCCAGCAATTTTTCGGGAGTGTCCGAGTTAAACGGATACATCTTTGTTTCACGAACCTTTGCCTCAGCTCTCGTGATTGTGGCTAGAGCCCGCTCCTGAGCTTCATTTAGTTCTCTCACCAATTTTTCTCTCGTCTCAACCAGAAACCCTACGATTAGTCTGAGTTTTTCAATTTCGTCCTTGATACTTGATTTTTTCAGTTCTTCTTTGCTCTTAATTGCCGACTGGATCGACTCCACGTACTCCGTGGTACGGATTCCAGCTCTCTCAGCTTCGGAGATTAGCCTTTTCGTGATGTTCAGGTTGTGCGCGTATAGCTTCTCTAAGACTGACTTCTGAGCGGCTATGGACGTATTCAGCGCGCTATTGAAGTCTCTGTAAGCTTCATAAAGATTACCACGGCCAAACTCTCTCTTACCCTCGTTGAAAAAGTTCTCAGCAGCTACGAGAGCTTGCCTTTCCGTCCCTAGCTCGATTTCGGGGGAGTATTCTTCTATGAGCTCGCGTAGATGCTGGATTTCATCATCTGCACGATCCATTGCAGTCATAACCTCGTAGTTGCTGATACCAGAACTTTCTGGTCCGACTTTTGCAATAAGAGGATCTGCTGAAGCAACGGGTAGGGCAAATATTATCACCATTCCCACCAAAACTAGCAAATCCCTGTCCTTCATATACACCACCTCCCCTATTTTTTCTCCATTAATTGAAGACAGCAAAAAGCTACAAAGTGTTGCTATTATCCCAGCTAATAAAAATCTAATCCAATACATTTAAACCACCCCTATCTCTACAAAATCTATGAATACATATGATTTTCATTTGCCCTCTCAGGGTTGGGATTAACCCTGCTCTGTACCCTCTCACACTCTTTTATAGCTAGGGCTTTCAGGAGATCTACCATCTTCTCTCTAATGAGTTCATTGAATATGAAGTCCCTTTCCAGCTTGTTATACTTTGGAAATAGCGCAAGCTTAAGCAGAAATTCGTAGTACTCCATGCATGATAGCGCGAATTTCCTCAAGACAATTTCAACATCCTTAAGCTTTATTTCACCTAGATCTCTTTGGATGTCATCTCTGGCGATATAAAGTGTCTTAAACACGATGAAGTGCTCTGGATTTTCTTCAATTTCCTTTAAAACTTTTTCTATAGGTTCTACATGACCTACGACGTCTGCCATACTACCCCCTCCGTATTTTATGATATATAGATTTATAATAGTATTTAAATATTACTCAAATTAATGTTTGTTAAAATATTAATTTTCGGGAGTTTAATGAAAAGAAAGGAATTCAACAGCTAGTTTAATAAGCAATTAATAGTCAATAGATATATCAAAAGAAACTGTAAAGATTACTTTCCAGATATTTTTTGTTCAGTGACCGTATAACGTATAAATAAACTTTTCCATGTTTACTATAATAAAGTTGGATTATGGATTTGGTGGATAAATATTTAAGGAGATTAACGCGACAGGGGATGTCATAAAACCCATTATTGACGAATGTTACCAATCTAAGGTGAACGGGGAAGTAAGATCTCCATATGACCTGATAACGGTTGGAGTTCCGGTTCACCTGCATTTCAATAGGGTTATAATGTACGTGTGCATTCGTTTCATTGAAGATCTAAAACTATTTCCAAAGATTAGGTACAACAAGCTGATTGAGAGGCTTAACAGGTACGAAAAACACTTATACAAGGTTTTAAACTTTGTCTTCGAAAAACCGTCTAAAGTAAAGATCGCTGATGCAAAAGTGGTGGAAACAAAGGAACTTGCAAGGTTTGACGGGCATAATAAGAGCGAGGAATTAGGTATAATAAAGAAAGAAGAATCTATAGGGTACAATCCTTCTAAAAAAGATTCTACCTAAAAAAGATTCTACTGCGGTTACAGGATAACGTGCATTACGCACGGAAAATTCCTGAATCCGTTTTGTGTGGATACCGCAAGCACGATTTAGCAATTTTTAAGGAGAAAGCAGATGATTTCGCAGAAAGACTGGGAGGGGATGTTGTTATTGCTGATAAGGGATATGTCAGCAAGGATTTCGCTGAAGAAATGGAGGTGAGAGTGGTTAAATTTGTTGTCGTTAAAAGAGAGAACATTATAAAGAGCGAGGAAGATGATATAAAGAACTGATTACCCTTCAGATTGAGAAAGAAGACCGAAACACTGTTTTTGGTAGCGGATAACTTTGGATTGGGGTTTATAATGGCTGTGAGCAGAAAAGGGTTGGCTGTAAAGATAATTCTCAGCTTGCTGGCTTTCAATATCTACCAATTGATGAGGTAATAGAACTATGGTTAAAATAGTAAATTTTAAGTAGTTCGATAAACTGTTGGTTTACAAACTTACTGTTGGTGAGAATATGTTCGAGGAAGAAGAAAAATATCAGCGTATACGTATAATATTAGATCGAATTTTTAGCTCCGCCCATGCTTATAAAGTACTGAGAATTATATATAAAAAGGGAGAGGTGACCCCACCAGATGTTACAAAGGAGATAAAAGCTACAGACGCAGGTGTAAGAAAGACCATTAAACAACTTGCGGAATATGGATTTATAGAAGAAACAATATATAAAAAAAAACAGGGAAGGTCTGCTTGGTATGTTTTAAAATTAACTGACGCAGGAGTGAAGATTGTAGAGTTTATAGAGAAGATAGTTGAAGAATTTCCAGAGGAGCTTTTAAAGTTAATGGAAGAAAAGAGAAAGTAGATTTATAATTTAAATTTAAATAAAATTTTAAAATGATATATGTCGCAGAAGACTGTTAAGATAAAACCACCAGATTATAGAATCCCATAAAGTTTTCGAGCCAACTCTGAATGGATTCAAAAGAACTTTTAGAGGGGAATCTATTAAAGAATCTCTTAGTCCTATTTTTCAGAAGAGAAAAGAATCCTTCTACTGCATTTCTCTCTCCAAAGCTCTCATGTTTGTACTTCAAACCCAATCTCTGTAAAGCCCATTTATACCAAAATCCTCTATCTACAACAACTTCAGGTTTATTTTCACAGTACTTCAACGCTTCTTTAAGGAAAACATAAGCGTGGAAAGAACTTCCCCCGTCAGTAGCCCAGATAAACAGGCATTCTTTCGTATCAATATCTATTGCACTCCAGACGAAGATTTGCTCGTCTTCCAACTTCAATTTTGTTTCGTCTATTGCTATCAATCTCCTATCCTTCTTTTCTGGAGGCTTTAACACCCCTTTGATCTTGTGGTAGTAAATTCTCACTGATTCATGGCTTATTTGCTGGAAAAGAGATATGAATTTACTCGTCTTTCTCAGAGAAAGTCCGTAGAAGTAAAACAAAGCTGATAGAATCTTTAACTCCACCCTTTTCTTGTTCCTCCCAAAGACTTTTTTAGCTTTAATCTCCTCTATTAATCGCTGGATCGGTAGTTCCATGTGTTTTATCTTGACCATTTATTTTTTAACGCTACTCTTGACAGCGTTGTCGATGTGGTAAGATGAAGAGACTCCTAGTAAGATTTATTTATTACAACAACTAGAAAGTTTAATGGGGGGTGTGTAAAATGTTAAAAGAACCAAGATTGAGTTTAAAGGGTTAATGGCTTAGTAGCTGTTAGCTCTTAGCTACTTTTTAATTTTCGATAACGCAGCAAGCAACAAATCAACTAGGCTCTTCAGGTCTAGTAAGTTAACTATTTGGTTAGGCGTATTGGTGTATCTGACGGGAATTAATATTGTTATGAACGGTATATTATGTCTAACAAAAATGTTTTGTATACTATATTTTTTTATATAGATTCCCAGTCCAATTTGATGTGGTATTTTTTCTACCATTGCAACATCTATAAACATCTTGAAAATGCCATAATCCGATAAAAGTCTTCCTTTGTAATCTGATAAACTGATTACTGGGCCCTCCCCCAAGCGGATACTTGTATCCTCTTCGTTAACCCCAGGAACATCTAAGGCCTCAGTATAGTCTAAGATGACACCAAGCTCTATGTTTTGGTCATCTTCAAGGACTAATGGTGGTTCAACTAGTGTTTCACTTAACGTGGTATATTGTACCTCGACACTATATGTACTTTTTAATAGTTTGAATTGTTTTTAATAATTCAAATGTGACAAAACTGCAACATCGGTTGCATAGTGCTTTGCCGACGACCATATTGGGTTTATTCAAATATTCTACTGGAGAATAAAAACTAGCTGGTAAGCCAGGTCTGATGTTAGTATTTCTATAATCTGTTTCAATAATCATATCTTTATATGTAGCTAATCTATCTTTGACTTTTTTCTTATCTTTCAAATCCTTTTTCAATCCAATTTTACCTATTTCAGAGTAGGATTCATCGTAAATTAATACATACTTGTCAAGTATAATTCTGTCATCCAGGGACCTTATTTTGACAAACTCAGCTTTATTTTTTTTATTTAATTTCTTAATGAGGAATCCAGGTTCATCAATACTTGTCACAATAAGTATTTTCCCCTTTTCATTGCCAAATTTAGCCCTAATTACTCTATTTAGGTTGATTACGTCGTTTGTATATTTTTTTAAAATTTTTTTAAACAAATCTAGAATGGGGAATTCAAATCCAGACACACCGGGGGTTTCACAAATTTCTTTCAGCAGATTAATATCCATACCTTCAAACTCAGTCATATATTGTGACACCTTTTTATAGGTTCTCTATGAAGGTGCAACACAGTTTTATTGCATTTTTTATATCTTCTATGGACGCAAATTCTATTGGAGCGTGAGTATACCTTACTGGTACATCAATTAATCCAGTTGGGATGCCTTCCCTAGCTAAAGTCAACCTACTTGCATCAGTTCCTCCAGTACCAGGCACACCTACCTGATACTTTATATTATACTCCTCAGCTGTTTTAATTAAAAGATTGAATATATCTCTACTAAAAATCATAAATCTGTCTCCCAGACCTATGCTAACCCCTTCACCTACTTTGATCGGAGATATATGCTCTTTTACATCTGGAAGTTTTAATTCTGGAACTACATCTAAGCATATAGCAATATCTGGCTTTAATTTAAATGCTGCGGTTTGTATACCCCTTCTCCCTAGTTCCTCTTGGACACTACCTACTGCATAAATAGAGAGATCATCTACCTTTTCCGAAATATATTTAAACACTTTTATGAGAACCAAGCAACCGATCCTATTATCAAGAGGTCTACCGGCGATGAACTTATTATTTATTATTTTAAAATCTTTCCAGAGTGCTATTGGATCACCAACTTTTACTCCGAGTTCTTCAGTTTCTTCCTTGCTGTTAGTCCCTAGGTCCATATATAAATCATCAAAATCTACTGGCTTTCTTCTTTCTTCTTCTTTTTTAACATAAAATGGTTTAACACCTATAATTCCTTCTACAAATCCTTTTTTAGTTTTTATAACAGCATATCTTGACTGCAAGGTAGATGGATCTAACCCACCTAGAGGTCTAAATCTTACAAAGCCATTTTTATCTATAAAGTTGACTATCATACCTATTTCATCCATATGCGCTGTAATCATTATCTTCTTACCCTTCGGATTGCCTTCTTTAATGCATATTAAATTACCAACGGGATCTATTTCAATCTTATCCGCATAGGGTTTGAGTTTTTCTGCTATTACATTTCTTGTATCCTCTTCGAACCCTGATACTCCGAAAGATATACACAGCTCCCTAAGTAACATTTCAAGCTTTTCCATACTTCCACCCCTTCCACCCATTAAAGTTTCTTAAATTCTTCTATAGATGGTAGGTAATATAATATCCTGGACACTTCACATTTCTCAGCCATTTTTTCGGCAGTATTTATAATCTTTTTCTCCGAAAGTTCAAAAAATAAAATTATTTCTTTATCTAACGATCCAATAAGATATCGAGCTATATCGGTTATCACTTTCAAACTCTCATCATCTACGCCACTGATTGGTGCAATATGAAATATGACTTCATCACAATATTTTGATAATGATATATCTAATCCTGTGTTAATTTTATAACCCACAACATATCCGTAAGCTGGATCAATATCGATTATTTCACCAATTAATCTTAGATTCCTAGGAATATTGTCTCGACATTTTTTAAAAAAATCTGAAATCACCTCAGTTTTCCAATTTATCCATAAGTAGAAATCTTTAGTTGTAATTGGTTTGTTTAAGTCAACACCGATTTTTCTTTTGATTAGCTGTCTACATCTTTCACAGAAGCAGGCTTCGGAATCGAACCAATAATCGCTTATGATAATGCCTTTTATAGGTAATTTTACAATTTCTTTTACTACTTCCAATAAGTACTGTTTGTAACCTTCATGTGTTGGACAAATAAATTGCTCATCTATAATTTTCCCATTTTTATCTATTTGCCAATAATTTTTATCAGAATATCCCAACTTACTTAATTGAAAATTACTAATAAAATTAATAAAATCTTCTCTGTACTCTGTGTTTAAGGTATATTCTTTCAAAGCTACAAGCCATAAGTAAGAGTCATATCCAAATTCTCGTGAATATTCTATCAGTTTTTCTATAATATCTGTTTTATCTACTGTAAATCCAATTTTTGTAGAATATAATACTCCTTTCTCACTTTTTACATCGAAAACGAACCCGTTTACATTTAGATTATCCAATCTTTTTATCATTTCCTCAAATTTTTCCATATCGGTCATTTGTTCTAAGTCGCTACGATTAAGATTAATTAGGCTCTCCCAATTGCTCATAGTTGTAATCTAGTAAGAAGTAATAATAAAATATTTTGCTCTGTTTGGAGAAAGTCCCTCACTACTCGACGATATGCAAAGCTGTGGAGAGGTTGAGGAATGAAGATTTAAAGAAGTCGTTAGAAGAGAGTTCCAGATTGTTAGACGTGAAGTTAGATATCCTAGCAATAGATTCTACCAGGTTGAGAGACAGCAATTCACGCTTCTACCTACGCTAAGAGGACTGGGAAAAATAGGAAGAAAAATTGGATTAAGCTGACAGTGGTTGTTGATGTGAGATTTTAGGCGATTTTGGTTAGGGACATTAGGAAAGGGTCGGGAAACGGTTGAGGAGTTTATTCGCTGGTACAATTACGTAAAACCTAATATGAGCTTGGATTTTGATGAATTGGAGACTCCTTATCAGGTGTTTTTAAGAAAGTCGCCTGCTGAAAGAGTTTTCGAGCACAGGAGGTGCTTGTTTGGAGAGTGAAATTATTTCGGGATACCACAATTGTGGATGTTTGCAGTATATAATTCTGTTGGACTATGACAAATCCGCTCGAGTTACATCCTGAGGGACAAGTCTGCTTGAGGAATCCTCCAGTTCCTTACCTAACCTTTTGAGAATATGAATACTATGGTTAGGTAAGACATCTAACAAGTAATAGTCCTACACGCGAGGACACCCGCACTGAAGTTCCACACACTGGGGGATACACAAGTGATCAACCGCTACCCGAGGGGTAACTACCCCCCCACTTTTGCGGAAACCCATAAGGCAATTGTAAGCATTTTCATAAAAATAGATTCTTTAAATGTAATTTCTGGAAAGGTTGATAGTATAAGGTCGAACCTTCAAGGACCGAGGATAGCCTCAATAAAGTTACGTGATGGATTGGAGCACCTGTAAAGGAGGTTATAACAAAATCTAATGAAGTTAAGGTTGTATCTTTTAAGCCAAGCGAGAGTTGAAGCCCAATCTATAAGTGCGGCACTTACTTGTTTCCTCTAATTAGGCTTATAATCTTTAATAGATTCAATTAAATTATGCCTAATAGATCTCCTTGGCTTGGAGAGATACCTTCTACAAAAGATATCTTAGCTGATGCTCTCAAAGAAGTGGAGATAGATTTAGAGAATCCATCTCTTACTGCGAGAAAGCTTGAAGAGAAGTGTCATGAGATCTACAGGAGATATGAGGCAAAAGTTCGTGAGAAATGGAAGGATAAAGTTCCAATTGATAAACTTGAGCTGTCTTTAAGCCAATCAAGGGTGAGCAGAGCAGGGCATACAGTTGAACTAATACTACAGAAGCTTCTGGATCTTATGGGTATTGAATATGAAAGAAACAAGAAGATAAATGAAGAGCGGTTAGATTTTGTCATTCCTAACGTCGAAACTCTTAAAAAAGATCCCAAGAATGCTCCAGATAATATTTGGTTTGTGTCATTATACGAACCTCCGGAATACGCTGTAAAGACGATGACTAAGCTAAATATAAGAGTCTATGTTCCCGATGAATTCTATGAAAAGTTTAAGGAGCACGGAGCGAGGAGATTTTCAGAAATGTTTGAAGATCTTAGGAGATTCCGAAGAACGAGGACTTTAACGGACTTTTAAAATTATTATGCTCTCACCTTTAATCGTTTCACATTTTAACCCACGTATATTTTCAGGGGCATTAGCCCAAGGAATCTTCTTGGTTGGAATATCTCTACAGAATGTGGCTACATGCTCCAGATTAAACTCTTTTCCAATTTCGACTATAATTTTATCAGTAGGAATTTTGATTCTACTCACGGTTCTATTACCGATTACAATACAAGCGTGTCTATTGGGTTTTAAGACTCTCGAAAACTCTGCTATACATTTACCTAAGCCAGCAAAGTAAGATTCAACGTCTCTAGCTCTTTTTTCATTTTTTTTCTCTATTTCCATTATGACGGCATTTAATGTTTCTGAATGGAAATTGAGCTTGGATCTATTTCCTCCTAACGAGATTCTATCAACACTTCTAACTAATTTTTCATCAAATCCTATCCATAGTGCAGGATATCTTGAAAACTGTCCATAAGCTACTGTTGTCTTACTATCTCCATAAGGTGGAGACGTTACGATTAAATCAATTGATTTATCTTCTAAAGGTATATATCTTGAATCTCCGAGCATCACAATACTGGGTTTATCCGTAGCTATCTCATAATACTCTTTCATTCCTTCAATCGCTTTTTTTGCATTTTCCTCGAACTCTTTAAATGTATCTGGATTAAATTTCTTAATCTCTTCTTCAGGCATTCTATAAAGCTTATATTCCTTGCTCCTGCATAATGAAACATCAATTACCGTCTTAGAAAAGCATACGTAAAAGAAATCTCTTCGTAAAAGAAATCTCTTACGTCCTTTTCCTCGATCTGGCTTAAAGTAGTTTTTAGAATTGATAACTCTTTAATCGTCTTCTCCTTAAACCAATACTCTAAATTAAAGAACTTTGGAATGTTAGGGTTAATTTCTTCACCTAATCTCTCTTTTATCCAGCTTAAGTATAATTCGAGTTTAGATGGATCTATTGGAGTAGCTTTCACCTTTGCAATTAGAACTGCTAATGGATTTATGTCAATTCCAATGGATCTTCTCCCTAATACTTTAGCTTCAGCTAAAACACTTCCACTGCCACAGAATGGATCTAATACAATATCGTTGGGTTTTGAGTATCTTTTTATCAACCTCCTTGCAATCTGAGGAATCATTCTTGCAGGATAAGGGTGTATACAATGGATATGCTCCTGTGTATTTACTCCTCGGAACGTCCAATCTTCTATTTCTTGTCTGTCTAAAGTTAGCTGTTTAATGATGTCCATATTCTTTCCCTCCTAGGCGTTATTTAGTCTTATACCTCATCACGACATTCAACTGCTCTTCAAGGTATGAGAGCACTTTATCCCAACTTTCCTTACCTTCAATCCATTCTATGAATTTATATTGACATAATCCAAAAGCTTCCATGAGATCTTGCCAAGTTACTCCTTGAGATTTTAATATATCTTTAAAACTATCCCAATATGGTTTTGTGAACCATGTTCCCTGTTTAATGCTTGCTAAAGTAACCTTACGGTCGTTTCGGAGTCTCTTTTCCCATTCTTTCTTTAAGTCCTTAGGCTTTGGAGGTAGAGGAATCTTAATCTTCATATGGTCTATACTAACCACTAACTACTATAGTCTTCTCTAAAAGATATGCCAACGATCTCAGGCTTAAGCTCCCATATCAACCTATCTGGAACTATGAAGTATCTACCATCCTTAATGCATTCAACAATTGCAAATCCCTTCTTAGTGTAAGTTGCAAGGAATCTTCTTTGATCTCCATTTCTTCTCTCAACCAAATCTAAAGATTCAGCTATTTCTCTCATTACGTCTCTTATCTTCTCAACTGGAAGCAAGTCGAGTTCCATTATCTCCTTGAACGTAACGTAACCCTTCTCTTCCAATTTCTCCATTACGAACTCCATTACTTTGTCTTTAACCTTATCATTAACCTTCTTTAATCCATCCAACACCGCTTGAAGCTTTATTGGTAATAATTCCCCGTAGTTTTTCAGGATAGATCTGAGAGCTTGGACAAGTTTAGCTCCGGCCTTCTTAAGCTCGTCAAATAATTTCTCGGTCAGCACAGGCTCATAATCAAACTTGAATCCCATACCTGAGAAGATCTTTAAGATTTTCAGTCTTATGCTTTCGCTTGCAAAGGTGTAGTAAACTTCTCTCCTGTCTCCCTTATACTTCTTAAGGATTCCTTCCTTAACGAGCTTCTCAAGGACGTATCTAACCTTATCCCTTACGACATTTAGTTTTCTTGATAATAGTGGAACAGTTACAGGTCTCTTCAATATTTCTTCAATGGCTTTAAGCGTTAATTCGTCCTTTGCGATCTTCGTTAGAATTACATAATCTGGTTTAACATCATCACTATACAATTTGAGCAGAGTAGCGATTTCCGAGTCGTAGGAAGGAATAGAAGCTTGATAGAACTTCAAACCTTTATAATTAACAACTTCAGCCAATCCCAAATTAAGCAATACCTTTAGACTCTTCCTGTCCTCTACTTCCTCCTTTCTCAGAGGTGGATTTGAGCATAACTGGTTTAGGGTTTTGCACAACTTCTTATCTTCTTTCCATAACTTTCCATAGGGCCTTTCTGAATTCTGATATAGTGGTAAGAGGTCCTTCTTTAAATCCAATCCCATCAATGCAACTTCATTCAAGAAGCACATTGTCTTCTCTACGTCTTCCTTAACGAATTCTCTGAACTTTTCGTCCGTAAGCAGATCTCTATTCTCCTTCCAATAAGTCTTAACTTCTATGCAGGGATGATCTTCTAACCTCTTAGCAGGATGTTCGTACCC
>Ga0256842_1002124_pt1 | contig 14683 bp, 15 predicted proteins | sample 4559240metaG_FD_185973 | JGI IMG/M metagenome (GOLD analysis project Ga0256842, IMG submission 185973) | Hydrothermal vent microbial communities from Guaymas Basin, Mexico - 4559-240 | ecosystem: Environmental > Aquatic > Marine > Hydrothermal vents | place: Mexico: Guaymas Basin | collected...
TTTGAAATAACTCTTTTGATATCTGAGAGTTTCTATCATTTTGTATTAGTTCCATATTAGTAGATTGAACAGTTTCGTCATGCTCATTGAACAAAGAAGTGTTATCTAAGATAGAATTATATAAAGTAGTATAATCTTTTGTTTTAGAAAAAGAACTAACTGCCTTATTAAAGACCGCTACTTTACCTTTGTTAATAGAATCTTTAATCTCATCTTGTTGTTCTTTAATGTCTAAGTAAATATCACTTTCTTCAACTTTTACTTTAGACAAATCATTAACGATGGTTCTAAAGAACTTGGCAGTATCAACTGTTTGAACTCCAAGCTCCTTTAAATTTCTTTGTGTCTTAGACCCACCATATATATTAGGAATAATTTTAGCATCATATTCAAGCTGTTTAGCTTCCTTGCTTAAAAAAGCTTCTGTAAGTAATCCTAGATATGGAGTAAGTCTATAACTCATAGTAAGATTAAATCTTTTATTATCGGCATTTTCAATAGAGTTTACAGTACCTCTGAATCTATTAATTTGTTGAAAATTGTCTCCACACTTAATAAGATTTATACCTTTACTCTTTTCAAGAAGTGCAATAAAAATTGGGTCAATATCTTGTGCCTCATCAATATGAACATAGTCATAATCTTTAAATAAATCCAAATCTTCATATTTGTAAAATACATATTTATAGTATATGTCATGTGGCATCTCTGCGTTTAAAGCATCTTTATTAAAAACAGTATCTAAGAAGTTATCATAAATATCTTTTAAAATATCCTCTTGCTCATCTAATGGTAGATTTTTAACACCTTCTGTATCCATCTGTTTAACATTCTTAAATATTTGACTAAGTGCATCTATAATAAAAGGATTAACATTTGGTTTATTACCCTCATTCCCAATAAAGTCTTCTAAAGATTGAGTTGTCTTTAAAAATTCTTTAATATAAGCATTAAAGCTATCAACGACTGTATTCAAATCAGAATTACTTGCATCCGTAGCATTTGCTTGAAAAATCTTTCGCATATGCTCTTGTGCAATACTTCCATTTTTAAAATCAAAACCAATATCATTAGTTTGCTCAGTTAATATCTTTCGTATATATCCATGAAATGTAAAAAGTTTTAACTTCTCTTTATCTATATTCTGAAAAGGAGATGTTGCAAAATTAAGTCTCTGCTTTAATTCTTTAACCATGGAAGGATTAAAAACTAAATATACTTGATTAGTATCACCTAACGCATCCATTAAATAAAGTTCAGTCGTAGATTTACCGCTTCCAGCAGGAGCAATAATATCTATCTGAATAGTCTCACCCTTGTTTTTCTTATCAAGTATATAATTACAAATATCTTTTTGTTCAGCACTAGGATAAAACATTTTATTCTCTTTTTGATAGATTTTTATTTTTTATTTTTTATTTTTTGTTTTTTTGTTGTTCTTTTATAACAAATTAAGAACATTTAATCTAATATTACAGTATAAATTTATATAACTTATTTAATTAGTGTTCAGTTTTTATAAGTTTTTTTAAAAAGAAGGCAAAGTATTGAAAAGTATTGAAAAAATGACACTAACTCAATTTTTAAAAGATGTTTCTAATAATAAAGTTTTAGGATGCTTACCATACAATGTATTATGGACTTTTATAAACAAAGAAGAAGACTCACTGATTGATAAAAGAATTATTGAGGTTGACACAAAAGGCACAAACAATAAAATAAGAATTTTAGATAAAGATAAATTAATTATAAAACTTGTTGCCAATTCAACTAAGAGAAGAAAAGGAATTAGAAACTTTATTAAAAAATGTGCTATTGATTTATCATATTCTACTGTATATTCTTATATTATAAACAATTCTAAATCTTTGATAAAATCAGAAATAATAGTCCTACACAAACAAGGCAAGACAACTTCAAGAATAGAAATTCTAGATTTTGAAAAACTAAAAGAAGAAATAGCATGATTAAAATATTAATTATGTCTATTTTGTTAATATCAAATTCTTTAGCAGATGCTAAAAAACTGAACACTACTAAAGAAAGCATTAATAAGACTGTTGGTAATATGCCAAAAAAGATGAGTGGGTTTACATCAAAAGGAAATTTAAATAACTTTAATGGTGGTGGTTCCAACAAATTCTCTTCAATAATTGAAGAAAGTACTAATTTGGAAAAAAATATTGTTGAGGTAAGTGAAAAAATTAATGAAACAATTGTCTTAGATACATCAATTACAGCACACAGATTATTAATTAAAAATAATCAGATTTTTAGTGTAACAAAACAAAAAAGTTTATTAAGCATAAATCTAAAAGGGAATAGATGATGGAAAATGCCAATGTTGCCGAAACAGCAAGCGTATTACTCGTAGCAGTATTTTACTTAACAATGTTTGGTTTGACTACAATAGGAATTTACTATGGTATTAAAAAAGCATTTTATAAAAGAAAAGAAAAATTCTCTATAAAGCTAATAGAGAGTGGCTATATAGTTATAACTTCGTATAGGGGTGTTCCTCATCTTTTAATAAAGAATAATCAAGTTGTTAATGCTTGGCATGGGAAAAAGCTATGAATACAAAAGAATATGCCAGCTACAGTAAATTAAAAACTCAACTAACAGATATTAGCAAATCCTTAAAAAATAATTTTGCTTCATTCTATAGAAAACACATTGGAGAAATTGATAAGGGTTCAGCAATTACCTTGAATGATTACGTAGTGCTTCAAGATGAGATTCCACAAGGAACCGCAACGATAAAATTAACCAACAATAAATACATATTGCAAAAAAAGAAAGAAGACAATACCTATTTATATATACCATTTGAAAAGAAAAAGACACCTGTTCTTCCAATAAATAATATGGAAATGATGAAAAAAATAGAATCTAAATACATGAAGTATAAAAGTTTTTCAAAAAAACAATTATTAGAAAAAATTTACAATGAGAACGCAGACACATTTAAAAATGCTAAATTGACTAAAAAAACTTTCTTTAGTGATAATTTAGAAATACTCTCAAAAAAACTTGAAGGGCTTGGGGTGAATGATTTAACACAGGCATTAGATTATTACGAAATAACAGATGTTACGAGCAAGAGACTAAAACCAAAAATAGCTATAGAAGATATAGAGAGTAACCCACATTATAGTCAAGTTGAAAAAGTAAAACAAGATATAGAGAAACTTGAAACTCATGATGCTTTAGCAATAGTTATGAAATTACAAAGAGAAGTGGAGAAGTGCTATAATGAATTAAATAGAGAAGTGATTAAAAATATGAGTAGTTTTAAAGACGATAAATATATCAATGTCACTACAAATCAAGATATTACTTGTCAGATAATTCCAAAAGCAGATTTTATATTGGAAAATTTCTTTAAAAAAGATATTGACCTCAAAAGAATGAAATATGATATATATGGTGGAAGACTTGATGTTGAAATGAGAACATCATTTTCATTTTTTGAGCCTTGCGAAAACTTATCAGAAGTAATGGATAGATTTAATAGTATAGACTTCGCTAGAAATTCTAGTTCGGAACTAAGCTATGATGCTAACGAAACAATTAAATTAAGATAGAAAAGGACAGATTTGAGAATTTTAAGAAAAGAAGGTTTAGAAAACCCAAGAATAGAATGCATGGTAGTTACAAGCACTATTACAAAAGTTTCTAAAACACAATTTAAATTAGTATGTGATAACTACACGGAAAGCAAACTGCTGTCTAAAAAATATTCTTTTTTTGAAGAAAAATTTAATGACTATTTATTCTTTAAGAAGCTTGGGTTAATTGAAGAATTAGAAAAGGCAATAAAAAAAGAAGAAAATGAAAATGCCGAACAAGACACTGTAAGTAATATAATAATATCATATATAGAAGATTCTTTCGCACAATATTTAAAAGACACACAGGAACAATGGAAAAAAGATTTAAAAATTCAAAATGCCATGATTTTTGATTTTAAATGGAAAAAAGCTTCTTCTCCAAGTATGCTAAAATCAACACAGGAAGACAAAGACAATAAAGCAATATTCTTCTGCCTAATACCAGAGGCATTAAGTGGACTAATCACCAAAGGATGCAAAGGAATTGAGACTAGAGCTATCAATGCTCTTTTTTCTGAAAAGCATTATGATTTACGTCCTAATATATACTATTTTTATGTAAATAATTCTAGTTTAGAAGTAGCTAAAATACATCCCCAAATAAAGGAGCACTTAAAAAATGGTGAAGCAGTTTTATACTTTCTCCCTACTATAGAAGAGAATGAATCTTTTAAGAAGATTGTTTATCTTTACAAATCTCTATTTATAGAAAATGAATAAGAGATTAGTTAAAATATTTTACAATAAGTTATAAAAAAATGAAAAAGGAAAAAAATGAAAAATAAAAAGTTATTATTAGCCTTAGTGCTAATCTTAGGAGCAAGTGCGTTGTTTGGTGCAACATCAACAACAGTACCATCATACACAACTGCCTTAGATGGCATAGATAAGGTAGGTACATCAGGCACAACAATAATTAAAAGCTTTGGAAAAATGTTTTTAACTTTAGTTGGATGGGGATTAATGCTAGGTTTCCCAGCAGGAGCATACTACGCAGGGCTAAGTTATTTTAAGAAGCAAGATGAAAGAAATGATTCCAGCGTATCAGCAAGTTTAACTCATGCAAAAGCAGGATTTATGGCAATAATTGGAGCATTTGCAGGAAGTATGTTGTTTATAATGATTTTCTTTAAATTATTACATCTTGACCAAGCCTACGGTACTGTTGCCCAGCCAGCTAATTCAGGAACAGTTGTGAAAAAAGTGTTAGGCTTATAGAAATTTTATGGAAAGCAACTTTATTGAACTAGCAGAACTAATAGATAGAATCAATGGAACTTTATACATGTTCATTGGCTTATTTATTGTTTTTTTTAGTTGGTTCATTTTAGTTGGTATTCCAGCATTTGCATTTTTAAATATTTACAAAAACACGAAAGAAGAAGCTATCAGAAACGGAGATGGCTCCTCTTTAATTCATATAAAAACAGGTTTTATGACAACTATCGTTGTAGCAATAGTTTCAATGATGTATTTTTTTGTTTTTGTAAATATTTTACAAGTTGAAAAAACAGCAGGACAAGTAGTTAAAACAGTGCTAAGAATAGAACCTTCAAGCATTAGCAATAACGCCAAGGCTAAACCTATTGTTGGTGGTAATAAAAAAGTTAAACCTATTATCGATGGTAGCAAAAGTGCTATTCAAACAAACTCTCCTATTCCTAAGTTTAAAAGTAAACAAGAAAGAGCTGAATGGGTCTGGGAACAATTCTTAAAAAAGAGGAATAAAGAAAGAGAAGCAAAAGAAAAAATCAGAAGAAGCAACCTTACTTCAACACAAAGAGAAGCAGAAGACAAAAGAAAAGCTGAAACACAAAAATCAGGTGAAGAAATAAAAAGAATTGCCAGAGAGAATTATCAAAAAGAAGTAGCAGAAAGAAAAAGAAAGAAAGAAAAAGAAGCAGAAGAAAAGAGAAAGAAGGAAGAAATTGAAAGAGCTAGAAAAATAGTTGAAGATACTAAACCATTACCAAGACTTAGACCAGATACAGCAGAAGAAAGAGAGGCTGAACGCTTATATCTTCAAAGAATCAGAAATTTACAAAAGTAAAGGAAAATAATACATGAAAATAGATTTAGCAGAGATTAATACAATCAATAGTTATTCGTTTAGCAATGGCTCCGAAGAAATGAGTTTATTAGAATACGAAACAATATTAAGCTCCATTGATAACCTTTCTGATGAAGTTGCCTTAGTAAGCATTTTAAAAAGCATTAAAGAAAATAGTACTTTATTCAAAAATATGTTGAATAAAGAATTATTATCCTTAGAAAAACCACTAAATACAAAAACAGATAAAAATGAGTATCCAAAAAAAGATAAAGAACCTTACAATATAGATACCTTATTTAAAAATTGTATATTGTTGCAAAAATTAAAAAATATTTTTAATAAAAACAAAACGGTATTAATCAATAAAATAACCGTATATGATAGCTTGATTAATGCAAGTTATGAACAAGGCGTAGTAAGTTTTTATAGTAATGAGCTTTTATCATTAATAGATATTATTAGAAATCAAATTGAATTATTCATGAAAAGCCACAAAAGTATTAAAAAAGATGACAGTAATTATGCAGATGTGAAAAGAATAAGCTTCATATTATCTGAGTTGATTGTAAGTATAAGAAAATTATCTAGTGATTCAATTAAGCGTTCTGCGAGTTCTTTTTTATCTGAAAAAAGCCTTGAAGAACAATTTATGTTTTTTCAAAATTATTTTAGTAATCAAGGTAAAACAAAAAAACTTTTGAACAACAAATCTTCCAATAAAATAAGCTTGATTGAAAATGAAGGTTCAATAATAGATGCAGAAATTGAAGAAAACCCCAGAGAACAGCAATTAATAAAAAATATTTCTATGCTAATAGATACAAAGTTTGAAGAAAATAGAAAAATACAATTGCAAGCACCAAACAATTCAGCTTTATCAGATAAAATTATAGAGTTAAAAGAAGAAATGAAAAGTATGAAAACAGCAAATGCAAAAGTAGTTGAAAACTTTAATGAGTTTATAGTAAATCAAACACGTTTAAGTGAAGCTGTAAAAGCAAAATACAATATAAAAACAACATAATAGAAAAGAGGCGAAGTTGAAAAAGATTAAACAATTTATTAATGTTGACTTAATAAATGATTTTATCAACGCTTCTGAAGATGAATTAAAAATAGATAGAAAAATTGCATCTTCTTTTATGAAAAAAATATATAGTGAAGCAACAAAAGGAAACAGCATATTAATAATTGGAGATTTCGATGTTGACGGTCTATTTGCTACAATACAGCTTCAGCAATATATAAAATTATTAGAAGCCAGAATAAGAGATGTGCCAATTGATAGCTCATTAGTTGAAACATATTATACAAAAAGACAACACGGTTATGAAATGCCCGAAGCAATTTTTAATGAGCTATCTTTGAAGCATGATTTTATTGTCTTTTTGGATACAGGTGCAAGTTATAAATATTTTAATAAAGAAACCAAGAATGTACTAGTTATAGACCACCATCCAAATACAAGAGATAATTTAGATTTTATTTATAACCCAAACAAAGAAGGTGGGGTTTCAACATCGACAGGAAAAATAGTATATGACATAATAGAATCTTTTGAAAATGAGATGAGAGACTATTATGGGAAAAGCAGAATAAAACAACATGATATTATGAATATTAATAAGATGTTGGCAGGAGTAACGCTTTGTTCAGATATGGCAGAAATGAGTTTTGAAAATAAAACATTCCTAAAAGAATCTCTAGATTTAATGAGTAGTAATAAAAAAAATATAGCATGGCTAAACTCTATAGACAGTAGAGATATTTCTAGTTTGGATTTGTCTTTTAACATAATTAATAAGATAAATTCATACTCCAGATTAGGCAAAGACTTTAAAGATATAGAAGATATATTTAAAGTTGGATTAGATATGTACAAAACGAAACATCTAGTTTCTAGTAAAAAAACATACCAACTATTCAATCAACTTAATGATAATCATAATTTGCGTAAGAAGATTACAGCAAAACTTGATGCAACAATCAACTCCTCACTCAAAGAGAATAGAGTATCAGAAAAAAATGTTTTAGCAGTTAAGATAGAAAATGAATACAGCGGAATAAACGGTTTATTATCACAAAACATACTAAACTCTACTTCCAAATCTAATGTAGTGATAAGTTTTGATAAAAATAGAGGTTGTTATGTTGGTAGTGGTAGAGGTAAATTGATAAAAAAAGCAATATTACAGATAATGGAAGAGAATAAACTTTTAGGAGATAATATTAAGATGGGTGGTCATGAAATGGCTTGTGGATTATCAATTGCTTCAGGTTATGAAGATGATTTTATAGAAAAAATCCAATCAATAAATATTTCAAATAACAACTCTAAAGAACAAGAAAAATTCTATTATGCAAGAGGAGTCAGAGAATATAAAGAGTCAGTAGACTACTATAACAATTTAAGTCCTACGACAAATATGCAAGAAAGATATTATGCAATAATTGATAATTATAAAAATCTGGGAATTATTGAAAAGAATAATGCTTGGTATTGTTCTACAATTAAAGATAAAAGTGATTGCATTACTCTATATTTCAAAGAGGAAGATATAGAAACAATTAAATCAAATAGTCCTATTATGCTAGAAATAACAAATCAAGTTAATCAGAATTATTTTATAGAGCATAAAGAAGTTGAAAATAAACTTTTCAAGTATCTAAACGAAATAAAAGATGAAGAAGAGACAACAGTGGAGCTTCCAGAAGAAAGTGTATCTATTGGTTCTCTGTTGGCTGTGTAAAAATGAATATAAAATTAAAAGGTAGTGATAAATGAATAAGATTTTACTGGTTCTCATAATGTTTGGAATATTTTCGGGAAGTGTTAGTGCTAAGGATAACAGAGGTACAATTTACTCCAACGGAGTAAAAGATTCTTTTACTGTTGGAGAAAGATATTTTGGAAATATAGAAGTATTTACAAACCCAGAATATAATTTACCATTAAAAGGTTACGCAACATTTGTAAAAGTATCTAATCTTAATGAGGCTAAAATTGTGAGAATTAGTGCATTAGGAATTAAGAATGGGTTTAATGTAAGGTACGTTCAATTAGATGGTGAAGATGTTGTTATTTTTTCAGTTGTTGACAGAAAAGCTGATGCAGTATATGTTCAGAAGAGATTAGAAAGTTATAATGTACACACTAGAATTGAAAAAATAAATATAATGGCAAAACACACAAATCTAGTAGGAAGAAGATTATTTTCTATAATAAATAAAAATTTTAAAAAAGTTTTTAAAAATAAAGATAATAGAATAGCTCAATTAGAAAAATATATTAGAAATATTAATAATCCTGATAAGAAAGCAATGATTGATTTGTCTATCATTCCAATCAAAAAAGTTAGAATTAAAGATAAATGCAAGTGTCCTAAAATTAAAGAAATAATAGTAAAAAAGTCTATTTTGCTGGAAGATTTAAAAGAATTACAAGTGGTTAATCGGGTAGTAACAAAAGATTATCTAGTAAAACTTAAAAAAGAAAGAAAGGAGCTGAAGCCTCTCAATAATTACACAGCAAAGATAATGACGATAGAAAAAGTAAAAGCACAAAATAGAATAGTAGCAATTAATGTTAAAAATGATTTTAATAAGAAACTTCCAGATATTAAAAGTTTTTCTAAAATATATAAATATCTTAGAAAGCATGCAGGAATTACCAAAAATGATATTATAATATTGCATGGAAAAGCATATCAAAAAAACGATAAACTTTTAAAATGGGTTATCACAAGCATTAATCATAAAACAGGAATAATTGTTTTAGATAATAGCTATTCAGTACAAATTAGTAAAAAAAGAAAAAAATAAAATGAATTTTGTTCCAACAGGAGAGAGTAAAAGAAAAATACTTTCTCTATTGCTAATAGATTATTATAAGACCGCTTCAATACTATATGATTTTAAATTTATTGATAGCACGATTTTGTCTAGTTCAGAATTGCCATTAGTCTTAAATGCAGAAAATACAAAAATATCTTCAAAAGAGTTCTACGAGATAATTTCCTTAGTTGATTACATGAAAAAAATACTGGCTTTTTCAGAAACTACGAGAAAAGCTGAAGAGCAAATGAAAGTAAAGACAACCTTTCCGATATTGGATTTAGCAGTATTTGGGATTAAAAAAGGCAACAAATATTTTAAATTAATTTTTGAAAAGTATCCTTCTGTGGAAGAAGCATACTACTTTCTATTAGCAACCAGAGAAAATTTCATGGAGCTTGAAGAAATCTCAGATATCATAAACTTTAGCGATAGAGTATTGAAAGTATCCGATATTATCAAGGCAGATGATTTTGATATTTTTTTAGAAGATTTTGCTTCAATAAGCACTTCAATCCTTGCGGAAAAAATTTCACATAAACTGCTTCAGAACATAGAAGAAAGCAGTATAAACTTCCCTAAAATAGAGCATTCTGGAATTATTGACTCTAAAAAAAGCATATTACATATGATATCGTATGTTGATAAATCTAATTTTTCCAATAGTGTTTTATCAAATTTTTCTCATTACATATACGTAAGTAAATACTACGAAAAACTGATTAAAATAAATAAAAACCACATTAATAAAATCATTAACATAAATAATAGTTCTATATTAGAAAAACTGTTTAACTCAGGTAGTACTAATCATAGGCTAAATGAATACATTGAAAATTTAGCTAGAAAAGAACTATTAGATATAATAAAAAATAGTGGGAGTGAGATATTAAAAATAATTGCTTCTAATCATGACACGCTATCGGAAGACTCTAATGATAGCATATTTATAATATATATGATTGTAGAAATTAAAGAGAAAATAAAGATGGTAAAAAATAAAATAATAGCAGAAATGAAACATATTCTTGACAAAAACATCCCTTTTGAATACAGATTAACAGAATTAGAACTTTATGTAAAAATATTGATATCTAAACAGCTTGATAATAAAAAAATAGTTTCTAATAGCAATGAACTACTTGATGGCTTTTACGATGGAGTTTCTAATGAATACATCATGTTATTAAATGAAGTATTTGATAGTTATGAAACAGAAGAGGGAAAATGAAAAAAATAACAATAGTAATATTCATGTTAGTAAGCAGTACTTATGCCAAGTTCCCAACTGAAAACAGAGATAACCTTAGTCAAAGCGACACTCAAAGTAATAAAACAACATTTGAAAGAGATTACCCATATGATAAAAGACTAAATTTAATTCCTCCAAGCGTGCAAAGACAAAGATTTATAATGAATCTAGATAAAGAAGCCGTTAAAAAAAGTAGAGTAGATACTGAACGCTCTAAAAATATACTAGATGGCACACTAGATATAGCAGTATTGCAAAAACCCATACATAAGGCTTTAAAGACAATAGATACACTGTATATACATTCAAATTATATTACAACAATAATGTTTCCTAAAGAGTTCACAATAAAAACAGCAGGGGTATCATTCTCTACTACTACATTTACACATGCTGGAAATGTTCTTTTATTGCAACCTTCAAAAAATTCTTCTAATGGAAATATAGTTTTCTCGCTGTATGATGGTAAAAAAAATTACATGATGAATATATTCATCAAACAATATTTTAAAGAAGATGAATGTAAGATAAGTGGGGGTAGGTATAAATGTGTTGGTGACTACTTAGCTACAATAATTAAATATACAAAACCAGAACCACTAACAACGAACTTTAAGTTAAATTTAATCGAAGATTATTTAAAGCTAAATAATCTAAAAAAATTAAAGATTGCAAAAAACTTAGCCCACTTAGATATACAGAAAAATGGAGAGACATATTACATCATTCGTGATGATGAGTTTGGAACGATATGCAACAGCAACATTACGCTGAGAATAGAAAAAACATTAAACTAAAAGGAATATCATGGAATTAAAAGAAGAAGTAAAAGCAACATCAGCACTAACAGCAGAAGCTTTAATGTCAATGGCTGAAGGTGAAGAAGAAAAGTTATCAAGTCGAGAAGATGAAGAAGAGAAAAATTCTTCATTATTTGAAGAAGAGATGGAAGAATATGATGAAGAAGAAATGGAAGAATATGATGAAAACGAAAAAGCTAAAAAACCAAAATTAGCAAAAAAAGACTATTTAACAATAGGGGGAATGTTGTTGGCTGTAGCAGTGATGGGAGGAATAGTGTATTCAGTATTTTTTAATGATGGTGTTTCTGAGAATAAAGAATTTGAACCAATAGAAGTGCAAGCTGTATCAAATCCTGAGCCTATCGTTGCTAAAAAAGCAGTTATGGTGAAGCCTCAATTAGAAGAGATTGCAAAGCCTCTTGCTGTAATTAATAATATACCTCAACAGGAAACTAATGAGTTAATTCAAGCAACCCCTGTTAAAGAAAAACCTCCAAAAGTTGTTTCTGTTCCAAAAATAGAAGTAATCAATTTTAAAGCTAAAGACTTAAATGATGTAGGCATTAATCAATTTGTGCTTCTTGGAGACAAAGCTTTTCTGGATAGTGAATTATTTTTAAATGTTTCTTTCTCTGCTGAAAAAAAATTATACAATGCCTATTTTAATGGTCAAAAACAGCAGTTTATAAAGATTCTAAATCAAGAAGTATATCTACCCTCAAAGCAAGTTTCTGACAGCTATAAGCACATAAGCAAGTAGACACAAGTGAATTCTTTAGTCTCTTTGTACAAAAAAGACTTAATTCAATACCCTCGTGTAGAGAATAGCTACATAAAGCAGGGTATCTATTCTTATTTTCCGCATCCCACGCTAAGTGTAGTTAACGAGTACTTCACTCCGCTAAGGGAGCATTCGTATCCGTTTAATGAAGATTCGCTACTCCTTCATTTGCATAATTTAAGATATATGAATCTTTCACAAGTAGAATCAAGTAAAAAATTAATTAAAAAGAATTTAAATGTTTCATCAAATGAAAGCAAAAAACAAGAAGAAATAGTACATATATATAAAGAATTTATAAATAATAAAAATGAAAACGATTTGGATTATTTTTTAAAAAGTCAACGAGAACACTATAGTAAAGATAAACCAGAAATGAGTTATATTAACTATAATATACAGGACTTCATAGAAGATTTACAAAAAAAACATGAAATATTACTATATAGTAAAGATTTCATAGTAAATCAAGAAAAAAATACTATTATTGAAAAATAGTTTACACACAATAAAAGAGGTTTTATGAAATTACTATTAACTTTATGCATATTAGCCAGTATTGCTATATCGCAAACAAAAATAATAAATGCCAATAAAAGCACTAGCAAACAAGAGTTAGAAAAAATGTTAGAAACAGAAGGAGCAATAGCCAATGAAGACGTTAATGCAATGAAGGTTACGTCTGGAGACAAAAAATCAAAAAAAACTTCATCAAAAAGCTATAATTCTGACACCTATGAAGATGTTGCTATTTATAGATTGTTATTGAGTAACAGAAAAGATACAAATATCCAATATGCTAATATTAATGCCAATCTACTCAATGATAACGTGTCTACAATGAAAGAAATCAAGGCTAAAGCTAAAGCCAGAGCTGATGCTATAGAAAAAGCTAAAAATCCTGAGCTAGAAGAAGACTCCATAGTATCATTTACTGGCTACTGTTCCAATAGAAATGAAGTAAATATAGAACAAATTCAAGGATACTCAGTACTTGAATGTAGTTTTGATGATAATGACTTCAATATAGAGGAAGGTTCAATAATGGTAAGCTTTATCCCTATTCCAAACCGAAATGCATTAATTGCCAATCCTGTATATTTTCAAAAAGGAAGAAGGAAGTTACCTATTGAAAGTGGAGTTATTCTTACCGTTGATAGAACCTCGCTTAACGTAGCGAATGTCATTAATGATAAAAAATTAGAAAAGATGACAGGCAAACTATTGCTTGCAAGTAGTCAACTAGCTTTAGATTCCTCCGTATCTTATATGCAACAAAAAGAGAATTCAAGAAAAAAAGAAGACCTCGTGTATAATAATAGTGTTGGTGGCTCACAAGTTGTAAAAACGTCCAATACAGAAAGTCCAAAAGCTTCTGATTACTTGACAAATTTTGGTGTACAACTTACAAGTGCTGTTATTAATATAGCAGGGGCAATGATGACCAAAGACAATTACCCTCTTTTTACTGTTAACAAAAATGCTCAATTTTATGTAGATTTTACAATTATATATAATAAGAAAAATAAGAAAACGATAGATTATTTAAAAGAAGATTACAGTAAAATCCAAGAAAAAGAGACAGATGGGTTGAACTTTAATTTTAAATTACCTACAGTTATATCAGATATTAATAATGACATCTCTGGGAACTAAATAAATGGAAGGTTACTTAAATTATTCTGCATCTGATATTATTACAATATTAATATTTGGTGGCTTATATTTCCTCTTTGGGTATGTTTCAGCGATAGCAGTATATATAAGTGGATTAAAAGAAGTTAAGCAAAATCAAACTACCATATCAACAGTAATTATTGAGGCTATAGCAATACAGTTTTTATCAGTCCTTGTAATTTTTATAATTGTTTTTATCCTAGATTTGCAAAGTAAAGTTGCAGGAATGTCAAGTATCAATTTTTCAGAAGCTTGTGCCTCTTTCTTTGCGATTGATTGGTCTAATTTAAAGATAAAAGAGATACTTGATAGCTATATAACACTTAATAAAAGAACAGAAGAACTTGGAGTCTTTATAGTAATTAAAGGCTTATGGAGTGTATTGAATGTTTTGTTTGTATTTGCCCCAATAGGAGTTATGATGATGATGCTTCAATCCGTATTAATAAAACATAAAGACAATAAAAGTGGTGGTCTATTTGAAATATTTACTGATTTTTTCACAACATTTATCGCTGTGATTATTATATTTTCGATTCATCTAACTATTCCATTTATTATTCTTGACAATATGTACAAAATGAACAAAAAAAGTATTCTTGAAAAAGCTGGTAATGCAAAAATAATTGGTCTAAGATATAATGAAAGAGCTGGAGAATACATAAGACA
>Ga0256842_1002125_pt1 | contig 14682 bp, 14 predicted proteins | sample 4559240metaG_FD_185973 | JGI IMG/M metagenome (GOLD analysis project Ga0256842, IMG submission 185973) | Hydrothermal vent microbial communities from Guaymas Basin, Mexico - 4559-240 | ecosystem: Environmental > Aquatic > Marine > Hydrothermal vents | place: Mexico: Guaymas Basin | collected...
TCGCAAAACCACAAACCAATGTCAGCCAAAGTACTACAAAAACAGCTCGTTTCACGGGCGTTAAAGTTACTGTCCAGACGAATAGAATGCAACTTAATAAGCAGGTCCTTGAAAGTTAAAATATGGCGAGGATTTAATAATAGGTGAAGGGTGAAGCGTTGATTCGTTTATTTGTTGAATGGTTGATTTGTTGAATCGTTGAATTGTTGAATGGTTGAATGGGAAATTGTTATTCGGTGGTTTCGGTGTGCTTCGGTGGCGGAATTGAGTTAAGTGTTAAGCGTGAAGGGTAAAAATTCAAATCCGTGTTCTAAAAAAACCTGTGTCAATCAGTGGCCCGCAGTTTGTAATTCGTGTTACAAATGTTTGGCTATTTCATCCACCAGTCGGGCAATCACTTCATCCTTGCTGCCCTCGATGCGGCAACCGGCAGCACGGGCATGTCCACCGCCGTTAAACGCTTTGGCCACCCGGTTAACATCCACATGCGATTTGGAACGCAAACTAACCTTGTGGTAACCTTTCTTTATCTCACGAATAAATAAACCAACTTTGCCACCGCGGACGGCCACACTATAATTGGTCAATTCTTCAATTTCATGTGGATTGCTTTTTTGCATGTCTTCATAATTCAAATAAACAACAGCTACGGCACCGTCCAGATAGCTTTCCATAGTGTACAGCCCCTTGCCGATCATGCGCAAAGCTTCAATGCTGTTTTCAAAAAAGATAACATTAATTATCTTTGCGGGATTCGCTCCGGCTTCCACCATGTGCGAGGCAATGTAAAAATCACGCGCTGTAGTGTTGGAAAAGGAAAACCGCCCCGTATCATAGACAATTCCCGTGAAAATCGCCGTTGCCAAATCAGGATCGAATGTAACACCTGCCCGCTGAATAATCTCATACACCATAGCCGTAGTTGATGAAGCATACTCGTCCACCCATTCGGTTAAGCCCATGACATCTTCCAGCGGATGGTGATCGATGCGTGCCACGTGTTCTTTGGGCGGAAGCAAGGCTTTAACTTCGCCCAAACGTCCGTAACCCGGAACATCCAGAATGATGGCACTTTCTATTTTAGGTGGCCGGGATAACTTTTTGTAGCTTTTAACTGCATTAAACGAATGCAGATAGTTAAACCGCTGATCCAGATGTTCATCCGTAAAAATCATTGACGAATGTTTGCCCAATTTTTTCAGAAACAAATGCATGGCAATCACTGCGGCAATAGCATCACCATCGGCATTAATATGCCCGGAAAGCATAAAATAATCGTGGCTTAAAATAAATCCGTAAAGTTTTTCGACCGGTTCGCGATATTTATCAGGAATTTTCACAGCAGTTCTCCTAAAAAAGAGGCAAATATAATGAATAAAACAATTCATGCCAATCTTTTTTCATGCTTTTGTGCATAAAATCAAATGGCACACAATTGACAAACGAATTCCCTTAAAAAGAGATTTTTATTAATAACGCTTGCTCAAATCCCCAAAGCCCTATACCCGAAATTTAAAGTAGCAGAAAATTCTTCTGCACTGTATTAATTTTTTGTACAATTCGATTTATTTTCTAAATTTGACCTCTTAATTCGAATGAGACAGGTAAAATACGCATAAGGCACCGTACAGTGGATGCATTAAAAAAATTTTGGCAAGATGTAAAGTTAAAATACATAGAATGGTCCGACCCAATCATCCATGGTGTAAATATTTCGCTTTTTATTGTCAGTATGATTGCCCTTGTCAGCTTAATATTGCAATACGGATTTTACATTTCGCCGAAGGCCCAACAAATTTTGCAGCGTTTAAATGTGCTCATAGTGCTTTATTACGTATTTCAATATTTCATCAAATTAATTTTCACAACACATCAATGGCAATATATAAAACATCATTGGTTCGAAAGCACCCTGGTTGTTATTATCCTTTTAAAAGCAACCTTTGTCATCCACGAAATCGGGCTCGGAAAAGTCGGGCACTATTTTATCAGCCTTAACGTGCAGGCCTTAACCCAGCTTTCCATTGTCGGCGCACAAATAATCATCATTTTGTCCATTATAAGCGGCGCGGTTCGTTTAAACAGGCGCATTGCTTCCTTAAAATTCCATCCTGCGCAAACCTTTATTTTAAGTTTTTTAATTGTGATTTTAATCGGGACGGCTCTGTTGCTATTGCCTAAAGCCGTAGCACCGGGGCAAACGCTCAGCCCCCTCGACGCCCTGTTTACTGCGACCAGCGCAACCTGCGTTACCGGTTTGATTGTTGTGGATACAGGACGCCATTTTTCTATGCTCGGCCAGTTAATTATTTTAACCCTTATTCAAATCGGCGGTCTGGGCATCATGACCATTTCCAGTTTTTTTGCTTTGTTTTTCGGACGCGGAATGGCCATCAAGGAACGCATAATGCTACAGGAAATGCTCAATGTAGATCGTCTGGGAGCTATTACCCGATTGTTGCGTGGTGTTATTTTAATCACCTTTAGTGTTGAAACCGTTGGTGCTGTAATCTTGTTTTTAAGTTGGAATCAACCGCACTGGACCTTGTGGCACCGACTTTATCACTCGGTTTTTCATTCCGTATCCGCCTTTTGCAATGCGGGATTTTCTCTGAACAGCGATTCGCTAATGGGGTATTCATCCAATTACGCAGTCGTGCTTACCATTGCCTTGTTAATCATAATTGGCGGTTTGGGATTTGTAGTTATGATCGATCTGACAAGAGGTAAAATTTTCGATTACTCGGATCGAAGACAGCGGATTCACCGTTTATCCGTTCACTCACGGTTAGTCCTTATTATTACCGCTTCATTATTGGTATTTGGAACCGTGATCTTTTTAATTATTGAGCCATTCCACGGTAACTGGCTTTATCGATTGGTGCAATCTTTCTTCTGCTCGGTTACGGCCCGTACAGCCGGCTTCAATACGGTTGATATCGGTACGCTTACAGTGCCTTCTACCTTAATTCTCATGTTTTTGATGTTTATCGGTGCATCACCGGGTTCCACCGGCGGCGGTATAAAAACAACCACACTGGGGGTTCTGATTGCCAGTTTCCTTTCGATTATTCGCGGGAAAAACCGAATCGAACTTTTCAAGAAAAGTCTGTCATTTACAATTCTCAATCGTGCACTGGTCATCTTTGCTTTCTCCATCACAATTGTCATGGCTTCTGCTTTTTTGTTAAGTCTGAGTGAGCATGCCGATTTACTGACCCTGCTTTTCGAGGAAATTTCGGCCTTCGGAACGGTTGGCCTTTCACGCGGCATTACACCCATGCTCAGTTCATTCGGCAAGTGGGTTATTATTTTTTCCATGTTCATCGGACGTGTGGGCGTTCTGACCCTGGCCTTTGCAATCACAACACCCAAGGAACATTTGCGCGTTGAATACCCGGTAGAACGGAATGTAATGGTCGGTTAAACAAAGGATTCCCAATAAGTAATAATGAAATGAAAATAAAATACAATTTTTCGGGGAAGAAAAATGAATAAATTTTTGATTATCGGATTAGGTATTTTCGGCCGTGAACTGGCCATCAGTTTAATTGAAAAAGGCGCGGAAGTGATCGCTGTTGATCAGCGCATGGAACTGGTGGAAGAAATTCAGGATCAGGTAACCTATGCCATCCGGCTGGATGCCATGGATGAAAAAGCGCTGGCCAGCATCGGAATTGAAGACATTGATGTGGGCGTGGTGTGCATCGGTGAAAATTTCGAATCGAACCTTTTAGCTGCCGTACATCTGAAAAAATTAGGGGTCAAAACTGTAATTGCCCGCTCTTCGAATCCCACACAGGAAACAATTCTCAAGGCTGTGGGGGTTAATCTTGTTATCACTCCGGAAATGGAAGCAGCCGAGCGCCTTTCCTACCGGCTCATGCATCAGGGGCTTTTGGATGTTACCTACATCGGCGGTGAAACCGTAGCAGCAAAAATAAAAGTGCCCGAAATCTTCATTGGCAAAACTCCGGCCGAACTGGAATTGCGTTCCAAATACGGTGTCAATCTGATCGCCATTCATTCTCCGCAAAAAAGCAAAGACGGAGGTGAGTTGCCTCCGATCATCAACAACAATCCGGATGCCAATACGGTGTTTAAACCGGGTGATGTACTGGTATTGATAGGCCGAAACAGAGATTTGCAAAAACTGGCTAAATTGCACAATAAATAATGTGCATTCCCGGTTTTTTGTCTTTCATTTACATCGATGCCCATAAAAAAAGCCGGAAATAATTGTTCGTTCATTATTAAAAAAGCAAACATAGCATTTGCACATGAATCAATACACTTTAAAATCCAACGGGATCTGAAAAGCAAAAAATCAAAAAGGAGACCGCTATGCGTTATCTTAAAATTGCAGGACTTGTACTGCTTTTTACTTTTGCCGCCTGTACATCGCACAAAACAGGGCCCAAAGTCCGGCTTGCGTTGAATCTGCAAAAAGGTCACACCTACAAGCTGGAATCGAATATTACTCAAAACATGCAACAAACCGTCCATGACATGGATCAAAAAATCACCACATCGGTCAAAGGGCTTTTATCCTTCAAAGTAAAAGAAAGAAAAAATGACCGATACATTCTCGAATTACGCTATGAAAAATTGCAATTTAAACTCGCCGCACCTCGCTCTGAAATTACTTTCAATTCGGATACGCCGGTACGGGCAGATAATATTTACGATCGCATTTACTCAAAATTAATCGGCAAGCCATTCACCATGATCATGGATATTTACGGAAAAATCGATACAGTGCAGGGCGTGGATTCTCTGGGGAAAGAAATTGTTAACGCACTTAATTTAAAAAACCCAATGATGAAGGCCCAGCTTATTGAGGATTTCAAAGGGATGTTCGGCAATAAAACGCTCAAGGGAAACATCGAAATGCTTACCAATTTCTTTCCTAAACATCCCGTACACGTCAGCGATACGTGGTCAACCAAACTTAGCCTTAACTCGCCCATCCCCGCGACATTTGATAATACATGGGAATTAACGGATTTGGATTCTGCAGAAGCTACCATTAAAGGCAACACTCTTATTGAATCCATTAACGGCGGCGCTCCGCTTCACATTGGCAACATGGCCATAAGCTACGATGTCGGAGGCGCACAAACCACAATCATTCACATTCACCCGAAAACCGGCTGGATTTTGTCCGCTAAAATTACCTCCAGCATTACGGGAACGATAAAAGTTGAAAAAAGTCCACGCATGCCCAAAGGGCTGGAAATTCCGTTTAAGCTGAAGACCAACAGTGAATTTAAGTCATTGTAATAGCCCGTGCTCATACAATGCGCAAGGAGGTATTTATTGCGATTGAACCAAATCTTTTCCCGAGCGTATTGGAAATACAGATAAAAAATTGAAAAAAGTTGCCAAATTAACTTGACTTTATGACTTGAATAAAATATATTTGCGTCCACTTCATTAAGTGGACGAATGCGCCTGTAGCTCAATTGGATAGAGCGTTGGATTCCGGTTCCAAAGGTTGGGGGTTCGATTCCCTCCAGGCGTACAAATTTTTAAGACAGAAACCTAATTCGGTAACAGGGAATTGGAGCATTTTACACTTTTGAATACGGGTAAGGCAGGCAATTTAATCTTTAAAAATACCTATTCCGCTACCAAATCCATCCAATCTTTAAAACGAACACAAACGGAACACTCAAACTCAAAAACAATTAAAGAGGTTTTTTATGGCTGAAAAAATTACGCCTCGTCATGTGGATTATTCACGTTGGTACACCGATGTTGTTTTACAGGCAAAATTAGCAGATTACTCTCCGGTTAAAGGCGCAATGGTCATCCGGCCCAACGGATATGCCATCTGGGAAATGATACAGCAAAATTTAGATCGTATGTTTAAAGAAACAGGGCATGTTAATGCCTATTTTCCGCTGCTCATTCCGGAAAGCTTCATGAAAAAAGAAGCCGAGCATGTGGAAGGATTTTCTCCGGAGTGTGCCGTTGTCACCATTGGCGGCGGTCAAAAATTAGAAGAACCTTTGTACATTCGCCCCACTTCCGAAACCATTATCTGGAGCATGTACAAAAAATGGATTATGAGCTATCGGGACTTGCCTATATTGATTAACCAGTGGGCAAATGTAATGCGCTGGGAAATGCGTACCCGTCTCTTTTTGCGCACATCGGAATTTTTATGGCAGGAAGGGCATACGGCACACGCCACTTACGAAGAAGCCGAAGAAGAAACCATGCGTATTCTGAATATTTACCAAACCTTTGCAGAAGAATATTTAGCCATTCCGGTCATTCCCGGACGCAAAAGCGAAGCCGAAAAATTCGCCGGTGCTGTGCATACCTATTCCATCGAAGCCATGATGCAGGATCGCAAGGCGTTACAAGCAGGAACCTCGCACAATTTAGGGCAAAATTTTGCCAAAGCATTTGATGTAAAATATCAGGATAAAGAAGGGCAACTGCAATATGTCTGGGCAACTTCCTGGGGTGTGAGCACACGCTTGATCGGCGCCATCATCATGACTCATGCAGACGATAACGGCTTGGTGCTGCCGCCTAAAATTGCGCAGCGTCAGATTGTAATCGTACCCATTTGGCGTGGTGAAGACGAAAAAAAGCAAGTATTGGAATATGCCGATGGAATTCGCAGGGAACTAAAACAGGAATTCAATGTTATTCTTGATGACCGGGATCAGTACAAACCGGGTTTCAAATTTGCCGAATGGGAACTTCAGGGAATTCCGCTGCGTTTGGAAATAGGTCCCAAGGATCTGGCGAAAAACGGCATGGTCATGGTGCGCCGCGATTTGATGAAAAAGGAATTCATTAATCGCAACGGCGTGCTGGAAACCGTGCGCACAACTCTGCAGCAGATGCAAAAAGACATGCTGGAACGGGCACGAAAATTTCAACAGGACAATACTTTTGAAGTTGACAGCTACGATGAGTTCAAAAAAATTATCGCTGAAGACGGTGGATTTGTTAAAAGCCATTGGTGTGGCGATCCGGCATGCGAAGCAAAAATTAAAGAAGACACAAAAGCTACGATTCGCAATATCCCTTTTGACCAGAAACAGGAAAAGGGGAAATGCATTATTTGTGGGAAAGAATCGAATGGGCGTGTTATTTTTGCCAAAGCATATTAAAAAAACAGTTGAATTGGAAAAAACTTTTCGGTTAATCGATAACCGTAAAAACCTAAAATTGAAATTCGTTAATTACTACACTTAAAGGTGAGAAGGTTTACCATTAGTCGAAAGCGTATTTTTTGAATAAATAGCAATTGACTTTCTGACAAATTTTAAGGAATAAAGAATGTATAATAACCAAGGCCCTTATTATCATTTCGGCAGAAATCGTCTTTTACCTCCGGCGGTAAAAAATTTGATTTATGCGAATGTGGTTATCTGGGCGGTCATGTTTTTTAGCAGCCTCACCGGTTCCGGATTCAATAATTTTATTCTGGACCAATTTGCTTTAAGCCGTTACGGCGTTTTAGGGCAGTTTAAAATCTGGCAATTAGTCACGTACATGTTTATCCACGATCCAACAGGCATATTACACATTTTGTTCAATTTGCTTTTTTTGTGGATGTTTGGCGTGGAGCTGGAAAACGAGTGGGGTACGCGTGAATTCCTCAAATATTATTTTATTACCGGTATAGGCGCCGGCATTTTGAATATTCTGTTTACCGCAGCCCCGACCATCGGCGCCTCGGGTGCAATTTATGGCATTATGCTGGCTTATGCTATGCGCTACCCGGATCGCTATGTGTACCTGTATTTTCTCTTTCCGGTGAAAATGAAATATTTTATCGGATTTTTATTTCTGGTAGCTTTCTTTTCTACTTTGGGGTCATACGGCGGCGGCATTGCCCACGCAGCACATTTGGGCGGCATTGTAATTGGCTGGATTTATTTAAAATATTGGTATCTGTTTTACCGCGCCAAAAGCCGTTTTTCCAACTTTAAAAAGCCATCAATCAAACCGACAATGAAATTTCGCCAGGGCGGCAAAAAGGATGATGACAAAACCGAATATTACCGGCGCGTTATTGATGAACTGCTGGACAAAATAAACCGGGTTGGTTATTTAAATTTAACGGAAGAAGAGAAAAAGCTTCTTGAAGAAGGGAGTAATTACCTTCGTGAGCATGATAAAGAAAAATACAATTAGAATAAATGCTTTCTTTTTAGGAGGTGCGTATGAGTTATCATGAGAATCTAACCTGCGGTTGTGTGGATTGCCATTACAACCATGATAATCTGTGCTACAAAGAATCCATTACCCTGGATATTAACGGAACCTGTGAAGATATGGTCACTTGTGACGATTTCGACTGCCAGGATTGTGAATTTTTCGATTTCTGTAAAAAGGAAAAAAAATACAATTCTACGGCCTTCACGTCCAATGAAGATTATTACAATGAAGACGAATATTAAATATTCCGTTTGAACGCTTCGGACCATATAGAAAATAAGCAATGGCTGTATTTTATTAGCTTCCGAGAGCCCATTGATGTAAATAAAAAATCCGCCGTAAAAAGCGGATTTTTTTATTTAATGATTTAATAAATTACCGACAGTAGTTTGCTGCAATGTTCGCACTTCCCCGCTGCCCTTAACTTTAAACCAGCGGATAACTGTAGATCCGGTACTTTTTGTATAAATCCGAACCCAAGGAGCGGAGTGCACTGTTCATCGGCTTGTTGTCTTCCAGAATCCATGACATTTCCCCGCCGATGTACCCGTTCTTTTTTGCGCGTTGAATGGTCTCAATGTAAAACATGGAACCCAGCCCCAGATGCTGGTAGGCACGTTTCACCCCAAGCGTAATCACACGCACCGTTTTAATTTTCTTCATACCGAACAGCAGTTTAAAAATCCCTGTCGGGAACAGCCTTCCGTCGGGAATCTTTTGCAAAATTTCATTAATGTTGGGCAGACTCAGACTAAAAGCAATCGGTTCTTCACCTTTTTCTGCCAGGAGTAACAGCTCCGGATCAACGATCTGTTTCAGCTCTTTAGCCATGTGATCGATTTCATGATCGGTAAATGGGATAAACCCCCAGTTCTTGCTCCAAGCATCGTTGTAAATCTCTTTAATGCGTTCGACTTCATTTTTGAGATCTTTCATTTTGGCCGCGCGGAATTTAATACCCTGACGTTCCTTCACCTTGTTGGCGACACGAAGCATTTTTTCAGAAATATTTTTCAGGGCATAATCGGTCATTAAGTGCCAGGCATACAAATCTTTAATTTTTTTCTGCCCGAAACCTTCTACCAGAGCCGGATAATAGGTCGGGTTGTGGGGCATCATAATGTACGGTGGTGTGTCAAACCCTTCGATGAGCAGGCCGCATTCATCGTTTGTTGATGGATTCATCGGCCCAACCATTGTATCCAGCCCTTTGCTTTTAAGCCAATCACCCGCCGAGCGAAACAAAGCATTCGCCACATCCTGATCATTAATGGATTCAAAAAAACCCCAAAATCCCCATTTGTCATTGTGGAATTTGTTGTGGTTGTCATTTTTAATTGCCGCTACCCGGCCGACCACTTTGCCATCTTTTTTGGCTAAAAATAGCTCCGCCTCTGCGTGCTCAAAAAAAGGATTCTTTTTAGGATCCAGAATTTCCTTACGCGAAATACGTAAAGGACTAACCCAATTCGGAGTCGTTTTATTGATTTCCCACTCCAAATCGAAAAACTGCTTCCGTTCTTTCCCTGTGCGTACAGCAATTACCTCTACAGCCATTTTGTGATCCTTCTTATTAAATGATACCCAGTTCTTTGCCAACTTTATGTAAAATTTCCAGAACTTGTTCCAAATCTTCATCAGTAAGGGTGGACATAAAACTGGTACGCAGCAAGGCCTGATCCGGCGGAACAGCCGGGCTGATTACGGCATTGGCATAAACGCCTTCTTCGAACAGACGTTTCCAGAACTTAAATGTTAATTCATCATTCCGGATGTAAATTGGAACAATCGGCGTGTCCTTGCTGTGCCCGATATCGAAGCCTAAATTCCGAAAGCCATCGCGCATTTTATCACCGATTTCGAGCAAACGGTGCATGTGTTCCGGTTCGGTCTGAATGATTTCGAGTGATTTAAGTACCGCTGCCGTAGCTGCCGGTGTTGGTGCGGCAGAAAATATGAGCGGATTGGCAAAATGTTTGATGTAATCGATTACATAACGAGGACCGGCTACAAAACCCCCGATAGAAGCCAACGACTTGCTGAAGGTACTCATTACGATATCCACCTGATCTTCCAGGCCAAGAAACTCACAGGCACCGCGTCCGTGTTCTCCCAAAACTCCCAGGCCGTGGGCTTCGTCAATGTAAACACGTGCATTATATTTGCGGGCCAGGGGGAGCAACTGATCTAATTTTATGATATCACCTTCCATACTAAAAACACCGTCACTAACAATAATTTTGGCTGCCTCTTTAGGAATTTGGGAAAGCACTTTTTCCAGACTTTCCATATTGTTATGGCGATATCGCTTAATGATGGGATTAACCGCCGCCCGCGTTCCCGCGTAAATGGAAGCGTGATCCGATTTGTCCAAAATTATGTACTCATCTTTACCGGCCAAAGTAGCGATGCCGCCTAAATTAGCCATGTATCCCGTGCTAAAAATCAAAGCGGCTTCACGATTCATAAAACTGGCGATTTTTTCCTCCAGTTGAAGATGCAAATCAAGCGTTCCGTTTAAAAAGCGGGATCCGGAACAACTGGTACCATAGTGCCTGGTTGCTTCTACGGCTGCTTCAATTACTCTGGGGTCGTGTGTCAGCCCAAGATAATTATTCGATCCGATCATGATAACCTCATGACCTTCTATTTTTACACGAGGACCGTCATTGCCCGTAAGGGGACGGAAATAAGGATAAATTCCTGCTTCGATAGTTTCTTTTGCACGTGTAAAATTGCGGCACTTATCAAAAATATCCAATTAAACCTCCAGAATTACAAAAAACTTCAGTAACATTTTTTAATATAACTTAAATAAAAATTTAATATACTGAAAATTTTTTAAGAATTAAAGGTTTGCTAATTTTAACAATCTTTTTTAATATATAAGGTCTGTTAATAAAAATAAAATTTGCCGTTAATTGGCACCAAAAGGTTATGTACCCGGGGCCGATTGAGCAAGGCAATTTAAAACACTTTATGAATTAATGCAGAGAGGTTTGCCGTGAATGTATTTTTAACCGGAGCAACGGGATTTGTTGGCAGTCATTTAGCCGAGGCTTTATTAGCCGAAGGGCATCAGGTTAGAGCATTGTTGCGCACCAGTAGTAATTTGCAGTGGATCAGCAATTTAAAACTGGATTGTTTTTACGGGAATATCTTTGATGCACAAGGGCTGATATCCGGACTTAAAGATATGGATACCGTAATCCATGTGGCCGGTTTGACCAAAGCTCTTAAAACGGAAGAATATTACCGTGTTAATTATGAAGGTACTAAAAATTTAATTGATACGATTATTGAGCATAAATTACCCGTTAAACGTTTTGTTTACATCAGTTCGCAGGCTGCAGCAGGCCCATCGGATTCCATGGAACCGCGCACCGAAGCGGATCCGCCTAAACCGGTTAGTGAATATGGAAAAAGCAAACTAAAGGCCGAAGAATATGTGTTGAGCAAAAAAAATCAAATACCCGTTACCATAATTCGTCCGCCTGCTGTTTACGGCCCGCGCGATACGGATGTTTTCCGCTTTTTCAAAACCGTACGCATGGGTATCATTCCCAAATGGCAGAATCGAGACAAGTATTTAAGTTTTGTTTATGTAAAAGATCTCGTACAGGCAATTATCCTGGCAGCATCACATCCAAAGGCAAAAAACAAAATTTATTTTGTCGCCGAACCACGTCCGCATTCATGGGAAGAAGTGGCTTACGAAGCACTAAAATTTTTCAAGAAGAAGGCTATTCATGTACCCATTCCTCTGGGACTGGTTAAAAGCATTGCCTTTTTTTCCGAGCAGTGGAGCAAAATCGTCAAAAAACCTTCCATTGTTAATCAGCAAAAAATAGCCGAGTTGCTGCCCGATTTTTGGATTTGTTCACCGCAAAAAATCAAAAAGGAATTGGGATTCGAAGCACCAACCGTTTTGGAAAAAGGCGTGCCGCTTACTCTTCAATGGTATATTGACCAGGGTTGGCTGTAAAAAGCAAAGAACAAATCACTAAATGAAATCCAATAGGCAAAAAGAAGACAACACGCTTTACGAGGAAATTGCCAAATTTCGCAAACGGCGCATTTGGTGGGCCATTGCTCTGGTGCTCATCAGCACAACCGGCATTATTATCCCCATTGTTCCGGGCACATTGTTGTTGCTGTTTGCTTTGGCGCTGATACGGCCGGGCATAATGGAAAAGCTGCGTCGCTATTTTGGCCTGAAAAAGTCATAAAAAAAAGCCGGTGGGTTAATTCCGGACAACCGAACTTTTCCGGAATATATTAGCTGAGAAACAATTAAAAGCAGAAACTCTCCCCAAATCCTGATACTGCGTACATTTGCCTCTTGGGCGTTTATTAAAATGCAGCCAATCTCCTACAGACGAGTGTGTTTAAATTTAGAAGGCAGTGCCAAGCCAATATGCAAGCGTCAGCAATAATCCTGTAAAAAAATGTACGCCAATAGTGCTCACGTTGACCCTTAATAATTCGTACGGCAGCTTACGACGATCGGCTTGCGGATTATTCCATTGTTTTAGCCATTCCTGTCCCCATTTGACTGCTTTAAAGGTTAGCGGCGCCGGCAAAAGCGCAATAAGAACAAACGGTGTGGAAAACTCCGGTTTAAAGAAACCGATTACAGCCAGCATAAAAATAAAACCGAAACTGATCACATTGAAGATGATGTACATTAAAAATGGCTTTTCGTACCAAATTTGTTCGTCTTCCAGGGTAGCCAGACGAACTACCCAAGTATTCTTGCCAACTTTCGCATCAGCCGGTAAATCCTGAAATTGGTTGATCCAAACGACTAACATAATTAAAATAGCCACCGGAATACTGGCTAACAGTGGTTTTTGCCAGTGCCACAAGGCTAACTGATTGTGCGTCAGGGCCTGTGTCAGGACAAAATGCGTTCCCAAAACCATAATGGGACCGAACCCGAGAGCAATCGAGAATTCGCCCAGTCCCCGATAGCCTAAACGGAACGGATCCCAAGTGTAAAAAGCGCCAAGGGCTACACCTAAAAATCCGAGATATATTAAAAGGCTGCTCCCAAGGTAACTTCCGGAAACAACTTTATTTAAATACAAACCGATACCAATGGTCAAAGCAAACGAAAAAACGGACGCCCACAGCACTTTAAACGGTTTGAGCAGTCCCGCCTGAATAACGCGACTTCCGCCGTTAAACGGACTGAAATTTTGATTGATTTCATCATTGGTTGATGTATGATCAAAATAATCATTGGCCAAATTGGTACCGGCATGCGCTAAAATACCGCCAATTAAAACCAGCCAGAATAGTCCCCAATCCCAGGCAGAACGCAGTCCGGCATGATACAAATCGCCCCAGGCAATCACAGCGCCCAGTAAAATGGGCACAATCGTACCCGTGAAGAAAGGAGCACGCACGGCGCGAATCCACAATTGTAAACGGCGCAAGGCCGAATTCAGGCTTTCGCCTATTTCGGATGGTCGGTTTTGCGGAAATTCCCTGATTTCCGGATTTTCAGCGGAATCGGAAGGTAATAGACTGATGCGGGTTGGAATAAGACGGAAATATCCGATTACTTTGTTTTTGATTAAGAAAGGATCGTTTAACAATTCAGGTGAGGCTAAATGCGCATTTAGAATTGCATTATGATATCGCTCTATATCTTCCGAATGTTTAACGGGTATGCAGCGCCCTTCTATTTGCAGAGCGCGAACCGTACCATTATTAAAGGTAACCAGCGCCTGAACATGCGGATTGAATTTAATTTGTTCCGCCGTACGATCGGTATTAAAAGCCCAAAATACCAACTCAAATCCGTCACGGATATATCCTTTGATTTCAGCGGTGTTAACCCCGTCCATTGATGTGGAAATCATCATTTGCTGTGTCTCATCCAATAAAGCCGTAATTTTCCGATCTAAATCCTGCATGTCTCCTCCTGCCTTTTGATTCATCTTTTTCAGAGAATCGTTCAGCTATTTTATTTGAATTTAAGAATTGATTTTCTCAGGCCAAAATATTTTTAGTAAAGAACCAGTAAAAAACCCTTGGGATCCGTGTGCTGGAATTGGTTAATTGTTGATTTGTTTATTTGTTGAATGGGGGAATTGTTATTCGTTTATTCGTTGAATTGTCGAATGGGTGAATGGGTGAATGGAAAATCGTTATTCGGGGACGGAATTACAACAAGGATATGTCGTTGGTTTTACGTATTTTACCCCCCTGTTTCCCCCTTCACGAGGGGGGACTTTTGGGCGTGCCGGTTTGCAGCAAAGTCCTCGCCCCTTTAAGGGAGACGTGCAATCCGACAAAATCGACCATGATTGGGTGAGAGGGTTCGGCGGCGGAATCGTTGAATTGTTGAATTGTTGAATGGTTAAATGGGAAAATGGTTGTTCGTTATTTGTGTATTCGTATAATCGATTGGGTGTCATTCCGAACGAAACGAAGTCGAAGCGAAGCGAAGATCCCGAGAATCGGGGTGCAGTGAGGAATCCC
>Ga0256842_1002126_pt1 | contig 14677 bp, 10 predicted proteins | sample 4559240metaG_FD_185973 | JGI IMG/M metagenome (GOLD analysis project Ga0256842, IMG submission 185973) | Hydrothermal vent microbial communities from Guaymas Basin, Mexico - 4559-240 | ecosystem: Environmental > Aquatic > Marine > Hydrothermal vents | place: Mexico: Guaymas Basin | collected...
GACACGATGCAGTTTCTCAAGGCACCCGTGGCGACAACGGTTGTGGGGCAGGCGGCGTCAATGGCGGCGGTTCTGCTCGCCGGCGGGGAACCCGGCAGGCGCACCGCACTCCCCCACTCACGCATTATGATTCACCAGCCCTGGGGGGGCATCACCGGGCAGGTGACCGACATTGAAATTCACACCCGGGAACTCCGTAGGCTCAAGCAAATCCTCAACGAAATTCTGGCAAAACACACCGGTCAGCCCATAGAGAAAATTGAGCGGGACACCGACAGAAATTTCTTTATGTCGCCGCAGGAGGCTCTGGAATACGGTATAATCGACAAAATCCATTACCGGGAGAAGGAGAAACACGGCAAATAGTTTTGCTTGACAACAGGATGTGAGACTTTATTTTCGCAATTAAAGCAAAATCGCGGAGGGTATAATGCTTACGGTTTTAGTGATCTTGCTTGTGCTTACATCGGTGGCTTTGATTATCGCTATTCTGCTGCAGCCACGAAGTCAGGGCGGGATTGGAACGGCATTTGGAGGAGGCTATGCCGATACACTTTTCGGCGGACGGGGCGGAATGGAATTTCTGACAAAACTTACGGCAATTCTGTCGGCGATATTTGTTGTGCTTGTTGTGGGTATAAACATTTATCTCTCCACACCCAGAACCCACAAAAGCATAATGGAGCGGGAAACCACCCAGACAGTTCCGGTTCAGCCTTCCGCTCCTGCAGGTGGGCAGCAAACCGCCCCTCAGGGACAATAATGTGCCGGTGGGGAAAGAATAAGTGAGGTTATCGTATGAGCAAAATCATACAGTTTCGTGAGGACTTTGAGCGGCGGGAAAGTTATATGCTTGCCCCCTATGCTGTGCACAATTCGGACTCCCGGGGGCGGCACTATCCCGAGCCAAAGCATCCATACCGCCCGCCCTTTGAACGGGACAGGGAAAGAATTATTCATTCCACTGCTTTCCGCAGGCTTCAATACAAGACGCAGGTGTTTGTCAACCACGAGGGAGACCACTACAGAACCCGTATGAGCCATACCCTTGAGGTCGCCACGGTGTCCCGCACAATTGCGCAAACTCTTCGCCTCAACACAGACCTTGCGGAGGCTATCGCTCTGGCACACGATCTGGGACACACACCGTTCGGGCACACCGGCGAGGAAGTCCTCAACGAACTGACACAGGATATAGGTGGCTTTGAGCACAATCGCCAGTCCCTGCGGGTGGTGGAATATCTTGAGATAAAATATCCCAATTTCCCCGGGCTAAACCTCACCTACGAAACACGGGAGGGAATTATAAAGCACTCCACCAGATACGACCAGCCCGGCGAGAAAAACCTTTTCACCGAAAGGGAGGTTCTGCCCACCCTTGAGGCGCAGATAGTCAATGTTGCGGACGAACTCGCCTACACCGCCCACGATATTGACGATGGACTGTATTCCGGCGTTCTGGTGTGGGAGGAATTGGAAAAAGGATTTCCGCTTTGGGGGGAAATTGCCGACAGAATGAGGGCAGAATACCCTGAGGCAAACGAGGAGGTTCTGCGCTCTCTGTGCGTCCGTGAACTTATAAACACGCTCGTCACCGATGTGCTGAACGAGTCGGCAAAAAGGATTGAGGCGGTAAAACCCAAAAGTGTTGACGATGTGCGGCGGGCACCATATCCTCTGATAGGATTTTCCTCCACTATGGAGGAGCAACTACAGTATGCCGGGAAATTTTTGTATGAGAATATGTATAAGCACTACAAAGTCCTGCGGATGGCGACGAAGGCGCGAATTATAATAGAGGCTCTCTTTGAGGCGTATATGAAAGAGCCAAGGCAACTTCCTAAAACCTCGCGCTCGCGCCTTGAGACCGACCCAAAGGAGCAGGTCGTCGCAGACTATATCGCCGGGATGACCGACAGGTATGCTATGCAGGAGTATAAAAAACTCTATGACCCCTACGAAAAACTATTATAAACCAAATTAGATGGAGGCAAAATGGCAAAAATAGACAGACACGAACTCAAAAAAGACGAATTCGCCAAGGAAGTATCCACAGTTTACAGTTATGTTACAGAAAATCCCACAAAAGTTTTGATGTGGGCGATTATTGTGATTGTTGTTGTCGGCGGAGCACTGGGATACTACTCATATCATAAAAAAATGAAAAAGAATGCCACCGAAAAACTTGGTTTAGTTTATATTATGCTTGATGCAGGGCAGTATAACGAGGCTCTTGACACGGTCAAAGTTATAATAGATAGATATTCCGGCACCGATGCCGCCAAAATCGCAAAATACCTGCTCGGGCACATAAATTACGCCTTCGGATACCTTGACTCCGCAATTACAGCCTATGATGATTTCCTCAAAGTGGAAAATCCGGACAGCGACCTTGCCGCCGCGGCGCTGTTCGGTATAGGCATCTGCTACGAGGACAAAGGACAATATAAAAAGGCAATAGAATATTATCAAAAAGTGTTAAAAGAATATCCAAATTTCTTCCGCAATGATGAAGTTATGCTTTCTATCGCGCGCTGTTATGATGTTATGGGAGATTTTGACAATGCCATCAGATATTATGAGGAGTTAGTGAGAAAATATCCCGATTCGCAGTTGTATCAAAGGGCATCTGTATTGCTTGCGAGAGCGAAATCGCGTGCGTATGCATATCTTGGCGGTGCGAGAAATCTCCCAAAACCTCAAAATACTCGGAACACAAACCAGAAGGGGTGATATTAGTATGCGTACACAGGACACATTCGGCTTTCTGAAGGATTTTATATCAACCGGCAAAAGCACTCAAGAGCCGGAATTGGAAACTCTCACCCCCGACGAAATTGAAGAGGGCAAAGGATTGGCGATTCTGGCTTATATCCCTGTGGTGTGTTTTATCCCATTCCTGCAGGGCAAAAAGGGAAACAAGTTCGCATACGAACACGGAAAACAAGGAGTTGTATTATTTCTATTTGAGGTAGTTGCCTTGCTTGGCGCACTTTTCTGGAAAGCGGCGCTGTTTCTGGCATCGGTAGCCGCCCTCGTGGGAATTATATATGTTCTTCAGGGCAAGATGTGGAAAATTCCGGTTATCGGCGATTTTGCCGACAAAATTGAATCTCCCGAAACGAACAAGACCGACTGACACCCTCCGCCAAGCAAACAGGCGCCTCTGTCAAAGGGTGCCCTATTTAGTATTTCAGTATTTCGCACCCAATCTCTATGCCCTCTTTAACATATTCAACAGTTCGGGCGCCTTATCAGTTGATATTTCGCGCCCAACTGTATCTGACCCGGCGCCGGATAGTTCTACTTCACAAACAGCATCTTCGCATATTGAGGAGAAGTTCCCTCTCCGCTCAAACGGGCGAAATATACCCCCGAGGGCACCTCTCCCCCATCCTGCGAATCTCCAGCCCACACAAGAGTATGAACGCCTGCGCCCTCAAGTTTGTATTTTCTAACCACCCTGCCGGATATATCAACAATCTGCAGTTGTGCGGATTTGCCCACAAGTTCAACAGTGATTTCCACCGCCGAGTTGAACGGATTTGGCGCCACCGATGTGAACGATGTCCGCACGGGCGTGCGGGTTTCCCTCTGTGCGGGAGAAAGCAAGTATTTCCCCGGCGCAAGTTCTGCCGCCTCACCGACATCAAGCACCACGCTGATATCCTGCCCGAAAATCGCCACAGGAGAGGAATATCCGCCCAGATATTCCACCTCACAGCGCCGATTTATCACGAGGTCAAACTTGTCCGCAGGGCGCACATCCACAGAGAGCAAATCGCCCACATCCTCGCAGGCGAACCCGCCAAGGATTTCTTTCCCCGGAACCGGCGGCGGAAGAATTCTGTCGTATGGGTCAAAACCGGCGGCGGCATCGTCTCTGATTCCAAAGCGAAGTTTTGCTGAACTCTCGCCGTCTCTCAGCAGAATCATCCCGGTCTGTTCAGCCCGGGGGCGCCGGAACGACCCGGCGGGCGCATCAGCATCAATAACAAGCGTGCACGGCTGGAACGCAAACACCCAATAGCCGACCTTGGGCTCAATCTGGTCGGCGATATCGTAACCTGTGCCCCCGGCATTGAGGGTATAGACGCAGTATCGGGCGATAGCGCTGTCCGGAACCGTGCGCAGAGAATAGACCGAAACGGGCTCGGAAATCCCGCCAATCAGGTTCCAGCCCGAACGGAGATAAATCCTATTTCTCTTGGCGGGGATACCGTCAACGAAGTTGAATTTCTGCCGCCGCCACAGGAAATAGCCTCTTCCGGGCTCAAGTTTCGGGGTAAGCCCATAGGCGCCATCCTGGTAGAAGAACACCTCCGGCATACCGAAAAATTCGGCGGACACCGGCGCAGTTGAGGGAATTGAAACCATATTCCACCCGTGGGACAGTTTGAACGGGAACCTTATCGCCGGCGCAGGAATTGGGCCAACAGAATGCTCGCCGGCGGGTATTGTGGTTGCGGAAATGATTTCCTCCCCGTCAATCACAAAGGAGACGAATTCAGCACCGAACGGCGCCAACTCCACCGTGCGGGCACACACCAGCGACACTTCCCCCACCGGCTCATCATACCCCAGCGCAAGGCGGACAAATCTTTCGCCACGGTATTCAAAGAACACCGGGGCATCGGGGGGCGCAAACACATCGCCGGGGTCAATATCGGAGGTGTATTCCGGGGCGAACTTCACGGCAAGGGTCTCGCCGTCGTCGCAGGTGAATCCACCCGCCACCGCCCTCAAAAGCCCGGGCGTGGTGCGATACTCAATCTCAATAGAATCCACACGCCAGACAGTGTCGGTGGCAGAGGGATATAAATTATGTTCAACAATATCCGCCGCCCAGGAGAGGGAATCGTAGGTGTTGCCGAGGTCAAAGTATGCTCTTTCGCCTGTGGGTCTGTTCGGGGGGTCGTTGTCGTTGTTCATTATCAGCAAGGTCTCAACCGGCGGGTTGGAAAGATATAGCAGATAATATGTCACGGTATCGGTCGGGTTATCCGAGGTGATATTTTTCGCCTTCCAGTGGACATATCTAAACTGACTCGTGTTGATTTTGTTGGACTCCAAATGGGTGTTCTGCGCAAGGGTATCGGTGACATCGCCTTTGATGAGCCAGGATTTTATTCCGTTCATATAATCGGCTAAAATCACATATCTTCCGACACCCACCGCCGCCTCGGCAAGCCAGGTACCCGACGGACAGGTATAATCTATTGAACCATCCGACTGGTCAACCAGAACTAAATCGTTATCCGGGCTCTCCAAAAGCCCCACCAGAAGATAATTATCATATAAATTCACAGAGACCGGTTCACCATTGAAAGTGGATGTGGGGACAGGGTTGGTGCTCCAGCCGCCCGGCGCCGGCGAAGATGGTGTGGAGACATCAATCTTATACAGCCCGCCCTCCTTTGAGGCGACATAGCAGTAATCCCCGCTTTTGGCAAGTCCCCAGGCGTGCCCGGAGGTGGTGTATCTCCCCACCGAGTCAAGAGTTGAACTGTTGAGAATCAAAAGCCCACCCTCGCTTTCGCCAACATAGATATAACTTCCATCCACCAGAACAGAAACGCAGGGATACTCCGAATTATAGGAATCCGCAACGGTCAAACCGGATAAATCCACCTTTTTTACCCCATCGCCGCAGGCAAGATACGCATAGGAGCCAAAGACATCAACATCCCACACGGTGGATGAAATGGTGGTAGAAGATATAATGCTCATACTGGCAGGATTTGAGGCGTCAATCACATAGAAGTTGGGCGAGGCGCTTCCACGACACAGGTAGAGTTTGTCGCCCTCAACATCAAGACCCAGAGGGGGAACTACCGCAAGGGTATCCTTTGCGACCAAATTTGTCGGGTCGGAGACATCCACCGAGACCACACCGACATCCTGACAACTGACGAAAACATAGTTGTTGGAATAGACCATTGCGATGGCATCGCCGATATCCACCTGGTCAGCCCAGGAATCTGCCGGCGAGACATTCCCCATAGAGACGAACTGAACCCCCTCCGAATCGGCGACACATATAATGCCGGTCTCGGTTTTGGTGATACCTTTGACCGAGACACCATTGGCATTTTTCGGCGTGCTGGTAATCATATAGGATTTGCTCACCGGGTTTTCAATGGAGAACACCAGCATTCCGGAATCGGCATCAGCCACCAGGAGTTTATCGTCAAAGAACTCGCAGTCATAGGCACAGACTTTTGCGCCAAACCTTGCGAGGACATTCATAGAATAGTCGGCGTCTCCATCGGTCAGTTCGGTCAGCCCAACAATATAGATGCTGTCATCGCCGGCGACAGCCGCCATAGTTCCGGCGACGGCAACATAATATCCGCCGCTTCCCACAGATGCACCTATGTTGGAACGGTAAGTCGGCGACGAAGGTGAGGAGATATCCACCGCCACAAGGCAGTTGTTGGCATCGGCGACGAGGGCGAAATCTCCGTATATTTCCACGCCACGGGCATCGCAGTTCGTCCAGGTGACAGAACCAACCTGCGTCATAGATGAGGTGGCGATACTTCTGAGCCCGCCCGTGCCAGAGCCCAAAAAGGCATAGTCGCCGCTTACCGCCACACCATAGGCAGTATAGGACGCCATATCATCCTCACTGAAATCGCTGAGGTCCACTTTGAGCAACCTATCTGTGGCGCAGACATAGGCATAGCCGCCGGATATGGCTATATCCACGCAATTTCCGCCGGAAAGGTCGGCGCTGTTTATCTCGGTTCCCGAGGAAATCCTCACCGACACAATCCCCGTGATATTTGCGCAGTAGGCGATGTCCCCGGACACCGCTATTTTTTGAGGGTAGCCGGTGAGGTTCGTCCATCCTGCGGTGGAGCGCTCAAAAGGCGGCTTTCGCCTGTGAAAACCAACCTCATCAACAAGATTCCATCCGCCGTTGGTCTTGGCTGCATTGCAGTGGGTAAGCGTGGTGAAATCCTCATAGAATGTGTCCGCCCAGGCGATAGTGGGCGACATAAAATCGCTAATTGTGGGGCTTCCAGCCGAATTTTCCCCACAAAACGCCCAAAAACTCACCACCAGCCCAGCAGCGAAAACGCCAACAGCCAAAAAAATGCCTTTATTCAACATAGTAATCCCTCCTATGGCGAAATGATTATTGTCGTCTCAACCAGAGAATAAACCCAATAGCCTTTAGTGGGCAAGATATTTTCCGACAGGTAGTAAATGCCATCGCCGAATCCGAATGGGCGGGCAAGGAACACCCCCGGATACCTCTCGGAGATAGCGCTCCAGTCAATTTCCACCAGCGGTGCGCCTATAGCATTCCACCCCCGGGAAAGATGAACCTCAACCCCCTCAATCGGCGCCCCGGCAATCCGGATTGTGGTGTCATTGTCCACGAACACAAAATACCCCCGCCCGGGAACTATCTCATCTGGAACTCCGAAGGAACCTGTTGCGGCATCATATTCCAGCACACTGCGCCACACAGGACCCAAAAGACACTCCGCCTGAACCACCGACGGCTGAACGGGAATTGACAGAAAATTCCACCCTGCCTCAAGGCGCAAATTCACAGGAAATGCCGTTCCGGACACGACAATTAAAGCGGTGTCGGTCAATCCCCTGAAATTTGCGACAAGTCTGCTGACGCCCTCGCCGTGCGCCAGAACAAATTCGTCCTCATACCGGACAGATTCGCCCAGAACCTCATACTGGGGATGAACCTCCACCGTGTCCTCGGGACCGACAAGCAGTGTGCGCGCCCACACCTTTTCATCTTTCCTTATAAACATCTCCGGGGGCAATATTTCTATATGGTCGTAGGCATTTTTCTTAATCACCGCCGAATAATAATGCACTCCGGGGGGTATAATCTGCCACAATGTATCGGATGAAAATATATTAACTCCATTCTCGTGAATAGGTTTTATTTCAACTTTGTAAGTAGGGGGCACAGAATCCTCCTCAACCCAGAATATCGCAACAGTTTCAGTAGTAGTAGATGTTGAGAAAATGTCAAAGTAAAAAATTTTGGTGTCAAATTCATCATTGCGTATATCGGCGGCGTATTTGCCTGTGTATGGTGGGGACCAGTAATCCGGTCGTGAGGGGTCATCGTGAGGAAAGTAGAGGTCAATATAATGCGGTTCCGGTGAAAACATATTTATCATATCGTAAACATCGTGCCCATCGCTCGCCAGCGGCGAAATGCCAAAATAGTTATACCAGTCCACATAGGTCAACGCCCTGTTCTGGACCCCCAACTGAATACGGAACTCATCCCCACCCACGCTGGCAACCCCCACAAAAACCACCAATCCCAATGTAATCAAATTTATTCTCATTTATAGTATTATAAGTTTTTTGCTCCAAAAGTCAACCCAACGCTGACGAAGTGCCCGCAATTTTGACTTGCACAATTTCAGTAGGGGAATTTCTTATTTGTGAAACAGGCAAAAAAGGAGGAGCAGTTTGATAACCGACATTTTCGGGATTTTTGTGATGTTCTCCCTTCTTCTGCCGTGGTTCCAGAAATATGTGCTTGAGACCCGGCGAATTGGGGTTCTGCGGCAGATGGAGAAAAAGCGCAAAAGCCGTGTAATTGCGCTGGTCCACAGGCAGGAGAGTATGTCATTTTTGGGAGTGCCGTTTCTCAGATACATTGACATTCAGGACTCCGAGGAAATCCTGCGGGCAATTCGTATGACCGATGACGATGTGCCGATTGACATAATTCTGCACACGCCGGGCGGGCTTGTGCTGGCGGCAGAGCAAATCGCCTACGCCCTCAAAAACCATCCGGCGAAGGTCACGGCATTCATCCCGCACTATGCGATGTCCGGCGGGACTATGATTGCCCTCGCCGCCGACGAAATCGTTATGGACTACAACGCCGTTTTGGGTCCTCTGGACCCGCAATTGGGGGACAAACCCGCCGTGTCAGTCCTGAAAGTGCTTGACGAAAAACCCCGCGACCAGATTGACGACGAGACCCTGATTCTTGCCGATATGTCCCGAAAGGCTGTGGAGCAGGTCCGCAGATGTATTATGCATATCCTCAACGACAAATACGACGAGGCGGCACGGGAGCGAATCGCCACTGAACTCACCCGGGGCAGATGGACCCACGATTATCCCCTTACTGTGGAGGAACTTCGTGAACTGGGCATTGAGGTCTCCACCGATATGCCGGAGGAGGTTTACGCATTTATGAGTCTGCACAAGCAACCCGCCGTCAGGAGACCATCGGTGGAGTATGTCCCTCTGCCCTACAGCAAGGAAACCCAAAGTTGAATGGAGGAAATATGCAGAGACTGTGGGCACCCTGGAGAATTGAATACATCACCCGGGGCGACCTTGACTCCGGGAAATGCTTTCTGTGCGAGAAAAAAGACACCCCTCAAAAGGATGAGGAGAATTTCGTCCTGTATCGGGGGAAAACCTGCTTTGCCCTGCTGAACACATATCCATACAACAACGGGCACTTTATGGTGGCACCATACCGACACATTGGGGATTTCACCGCCCTAAAGGACGAGGAACTTTTAGAGATGATGAAAATCGCCCAGATTGGGGTTGAGGCTCTGCAAAAATCGATGGGTGCGCAGGGGTTTAATATAGGATTCAACCTCGGCAGGGTTGCCGGCGCAGGTCTTGTGGACCACATTCATCTGCACATCGTTCCTCGCTGGGGCGGAGACACAAACTTTATGCCGGTGTTAGGCGACACCAAGGTCCTCTCGGAGGCGCTTGAGAGAACATACGAGCGGCTTCTGCCGTATTTCAAAGGCATCCTCTAAAATAGTGCCCAGAGCAGAAATTTCGGGCACATCGGACAAAAGTCCTTTCTGACGCCCACAAATGGGTTAAATTATTCCCCTATGCTGAAAGAACTACTAAAACCCGAAATCAAGGAACTGATTGAGCAGAAGAACTGGCGGATACTCCGTGAGGCTATAATATACTGGCCTCCGCCGGATATCGCCGACCTTTTAGAGGATATGGAGGTTGAGGACGCCCTGCGCCTGTTTCTGCTTCTGCCAAAGGAACTTGCCGCTGATGTCTTCACCGAGATGGAAAAGGACCTCCAGATTAAACTCCTCCAGCAACTGACCAACGAACAGGTGAAACAAATCCTTATGGAACTTTTCCCCGACGAGAGAACGGCGCTGTTTGAGGTTCTTCCGGGCAATGTGACGAACAGGCTGCTGAATCTCCTCCCACCGGATGAGCGCCGTGAGGCACTGCAACTTCTGGGATATCCCGAGGACAGTGTCGGGCGACTGATGACCCCCGACTATGTGGTTGTCAAGCCGCACTGGACCATCGCCCGGGCGCTGGAACACATCAGAAAATACGGCAAGGACGCCGAGACCATCAACATAATCTATGTGATTGACAGGGCGGGGCACCTGCTTGACGATATCCCCCTGCGGAAATTCATCCTCGCAGACCCAAAGGACAAGGTAGAATCGCTGATGGACTGGGAGGTGATTTCCGTTTCCGCCTACGCCGACCAGGAGGAAGCGGTGAAACTGTTTGAAAGATACGACCTGTATGCCCTTCCGGTGGTGGACCAGAACAATATCCTGCTTGGAATAGTCACTGCGGACGACATCTTTGATGTCATTGAGGAGGAGGTCACCGAGGACATCCAGAAAGTTGGCGGTGTGACGCCGCTGGAGATAAGTTATGTTGCGGCATCGCCGTTCACCCTATACAAAAAGCGGGTGTTCTGGCTGTCGTTTCTGGCGGTATCGGGATTTCTGACCTCCACTGTCATCTCCTATTTTCAGAGCACCCTTTCAAAGGTGATTGCGCTGACATTTTTCATCCCGGTGCTGATAGGAACCGGCGGAAACACGAGCAATCAGGTCTCTGCGCTGGTGATAAGGGCGCTTGCCACCGGCGAACTTACCCTCAACCGTTGGTTTGAGGTGGTGAAAAAGGAGTTGGTCGTGGGATTTTTGCTGGGAATCACCATCGGGATACTTCTTTCGCTGTGGGGATACTGGAAAGGCGGACCGCAAATCGGTCCTGTGGTTGGCGTGTCTGTGATTCTGATTGTGATATGGTCAAACCTTGTTGGCGGGCTTTTGCCCATAATTCTCACCCGCATCGGGCTTGACCCGGCTTTTATCAGCAGTCCCCTCCTCTCAACCCTGCTGGACATCACCGGGCTTTTGATTTACTTTATGGTGGCAAATGTTATGCTGCTGAAATAGTCAGCGCACCTCTTTGCGGCTTCCCGGCTTGACCAGCGGAATCCCCTGCGCACACAGAGGACATTTTTCGGGCTCATAGACATTGAACTCAAGGCTGACAAGCGACATAAACGGCGCCCTAAACAGGGGTCCCCTGCCGCCGGTGCGGTCAACTATGGACAGGACCGCCACGACCTCGGCGCCGAAGGAACGCATAAGGTCAATCACCTCGGCGGTGGACTTGCCGGTGGTGACGACATCCTCAACCACGACGAAATCCTCGCCCCTGCCCACGGCGAAACCCCTTCGCAGAACGGGTTTGCCCGCATCGTCCTTTTCCACGAAGATGTGCCTGACGCCGAGTGCCGCCGCAACCTCCTGCCCGATTACTATCCCGCCCAGCGCCGGCGAGACCACAAACTCCGGCATCTCAAAGCCCGAATTTTTCAGGCGCTCCGCCAGTGCCTCCCCAACCTGCCGGGCAAGTTGAGGATACTGCAACAACCTGGCGCACTGAACATACCTGTCGCTGTGCAGTCCCGAGGAAAGTTTGAAATGCCCGGTCAAAAGGGCGCCGGTGCGCTCAAGAAGTTCAAGGATTTCCTGCTCGGTCATCGCTCCCTCCGTTATTAGACATCACGCAACGACTCTGACCTGCGAATTCCCCCCGCTGTCCCGAAATACCTCAAGCCTTGCGGGGAAGGACTCCTTTATCACTGGAAGATGGCTTATGACGATGATTCTTTCAAACCAATCCTGCACCTGATAGAGGATGTCTGTGAGTTTGCCTATTCCCTCCTCGTCCTGAGAGCCGAAGCCCTCATCAATGATGAGGGTCTGCAGGGGGAAACCGGAGCGCTCCGCAAGGACACGGGACATCGCAAGGCGCAGGGAAAAATCTATTCTGAACTCCTCGCCGCCGCTGTAGGATTCGTAGGAGCGCTCACCCAGCGGGTCGGAGATGTTGACCTCAAGTTTCTCGCCGCTTTCCGGCACGAGCCTGACCGAAAGCGCACCATCGGACAAAAGCGAAAGCGTGTCGTTGGCGTAGGTCTCAATTTGTTCTAAATAGCCGCGCATAAGCCAGTCCTGAATACCCTCACGGCTGAGGATACTTTCTGTGATGGCGAGCAGTCTCTCCCGGCGCCTGTGCTGGGCAAGTTGAGATTCTATCTCCTTTTTCCGGGATACGATGTCCTCATATCTGCGGAGTGCCGCCGTAAGTTCTGCCTTTTGGTCGCCAAGTTCCGCAAGACGGGACTCGCTGCGGGCAATTTTTCCCTCAATTTCGGCAATATGCGCCTCAATCTCCGGCAGATGAGCAAGTTCCCCGGCGATTTGTGCGATTTTCTCCTCAATCGTCGGGATTTCCGTCTCAATTTTCTCAAGGGCGTGGCGCAGACTATCCCGCCTTTCCCTCAACTGCGGATGGCGGGCGAGGGCATTTTCCAACTCAATTTTGCGCCGCTGGGCATCGGCAAAGCGCTCAAGTCGGGACTCAACCTCCTTTATGCGCTGGGGATTGTAGTCAAGGGCAGAAAGTTTTTGCTCCAGTTCGGCAAGTTGCTCCCGCAGTTTTTGTGCCACCGGCTGGGATTTGAGTTTTTCATACTCCACCTCATATTGAACGAGGGTGTTTTTCAAGCGCTCAAGTCTGCGCCGGTTTTCCTCAAGAACCGCCCACTCACGCTCAAATTTCGCCAGCGACTCAACCATCTTTTTCAGGGCTTCGAGCGCCTCGGGCTCGTATCCGATTTCCCGCTGTCTTTCTGCAAGGCGGGAGATTTTTGCCTCAAACGGCGCAGCGAACCGGCGTGTGGCAAGGGATTCCTCAAGTTCCTTTATCTCTCTGTCAATTTTGCCGATTTGGGCGAGGTCTTTGTCAATAAGTGCGAGGGCTGTTTCAAGTTCCTGCGCCCGGCGGCGGATTTCTTTCACATCGTCCCGGGTGGGAAGACCTCTTGTGGTCTCGGCAAGTTGTTCGCACTGCCGCCGAAGGGACTTTATCTGCTCGTCAATTTCAGCGCCCGATTGTGCGAGTTCGGCGATTTCGTCGCCCAATTTGCGCAAAAGTTTTTTCCGGTGTTCGCCGGTCAACTCCGAGCCGCACATCGGACATCTTGACCGCTCGCCGCTTTGCACAAATTCCTTCTGCTTGCGCTTTTCGGCAATCTGTGCGGAAATTCCCTCCCTTTTCTGCTGCAGTTTGCCGATTTCCGCCTCAACCGCCGAAACCTGCGCAAGAATTTCCTCCCGCTGTGCCGCAAGGCGCTCGGCATCGGCAAGTTCGCCCCTGACTTGCTCAAGTTGAGCGGCGACTTTCTCACGCTCGCCTGATTTCCCGGCAATCTTTTCCCGCTCATCACGGAAATAATCAATCTTTTCTCGGATGTGCTGTTCCTCTATCGCAATTTCCCGTCTGAGTTGGGTAATCTGCGCTTCAATTTGCTCGTGCTCATTTTTCCGCCGGGTCATCTCGTCAAGTGCCCGGCGCTGAACCTCAAGTTCCTCAATCTTCGCCCGGACCTCCTGCCGGCGGGAAAGTTTTTTCTCAAGCGAGGCAATTTCCGCCCTTATGTGCTCCATCTCCCCGGAAAGTTTCCCTATGCGCTCCTGATGAGTTTTTTCAGCGGCGGAAATTCGCTCTTTGAGCGCAGAAATTTCTTTGACGAGGCGGGTGTATTCCTGCCCGAGGCGGGTCAATCTCCGGCGCTCTTTCTGCAATTTCTCAAATTCGGCATAGTCCCGCAGAATCTGGTCCCTACGGGCGATTACCGCCTCCAGCGCCTCAATTTCTCCTTCAAGTTTGCCGATTTCCTCCTTAATTTCCCCGGCGCGGGACTTTTTCCCGGCGAGGTCCTTCTCCAGCGCGCTTTTTTGGGCAGACATCGCCTCAAGGGAAGCGCGCCGCCCCTGATATTCCTTCAATTTTCCCCGAAGGTCTTCAATATCCTTCCTGAGCAAGTTTATTTGAGAGACGACCTCCTCAAGTTGAGGTCTTGGGTCGGTCATCCCGGCGAGTTGCTCTCCGAGGGCGAGCAGGTCCTCCTCCCTGATTTTGATTGCCCCGGCGACATCCCTGCGGGCGGTGTGAACTTTGTCGTAAAGGACCGCATACTTTTGAATTCCGAGGAAATTGACCAGCACTTTATGGCGTTCCGCCGGCGCCATTGTGGAAAAGAGCGAGGCTTTGTTCTGCATAAAGACCATAGCGAGACTGAGTCCTTCGTAGTCGGCACCTAAAAGGTCAGTTATTGCCCTCTGGTTGTCGCTGATTTTGTTAGTGCCCACGGCGGGGACAAAGGAATCCATCTGAGGCTCGTATTTGAGGAGTGCGATTTTGTGTCCGCCTCTGCCGGCACGCCTGAGGACCCGATAAGTTCTGCCGCCCATAACGAAATCAAACGAAACCCTGACATAGGGGGCATTGGTTCTGAGGGGGGCATCGGTGCGGGATTTTCCCTCCCGTGAGGCGCCGA
>Ga0256842_1002127_pt1 | contig 14672 bp, 17 predicted proteins | sample 4559240metaG_FD_185973 | JGI IMG/M metagenome (GOLD analysis project Ga0256842, IMG submission 185973) | Hydrothermal vent microbial communities from Guaymas Basin, Mexico - 4559-240 | ecosystem: Environmental > Aquatic > Marine > Hydrothermal vents | place: Mexico: Guaymas Basin | collected...
CAATTTCCGCCACATAAGCGCTGGTAAAGAGTGTAAATGCGATTATTGCCGCAACTGTCGGTGAAACGTGCGCCTGTGTGTGAAAAAACGCCATTGAAAAAACGGGAATTGCAAAAAACACCCAGAATATTACCATAAGTAAAGGTGTGGCACGTAATATTTCAATATAAAAAATAGCAGGGATTTTGATTATTTTAAAACTTGACCATCTTGCTATACCGAATATCGAACCTATAATAAAACTTAAGAATATTGAAATAACAGCCAGTATGAATGTTAATGCAAGTCCTCCTATTTCTCCGGGTCTTCCAAAAAACAGAAATCTTAAATTGTCCTTTGTAAATAATTCGTCATAATGTGTTTCAGGATAGGCAATCATTTGAAATGTTTTAAGAAGTGTGGCTATTATGATTATATTAAATATCCAAAACTGAATTTTATGTTTTTTAAAATAGTTTTCAATGTTTTTAAGCATTTTTAACGCCTTTTGAGAATTTAATCTCTATTAAATTCATCACAAATGAGGTTGATAGTGTCAGGATGATATATAATATCGTAACCGCGGTAGCCGCTTCGAATCCCCTGAATGTTTCCGCATCGATTTGCTGTGTTGCAAATGTAAGCTCTGCCACTCCTATGGTCATTGCAAGAGAGGAGTTTTTAATCAAATTTAAAAACTGGCTTGTAAGAGGGGGGATTATAATTCTGATTGCCTGAGGGTAGATAATATACCACATTACCTGAAACCTGTTCATCCCCAGCGACTTGGCCGCTTCAAACTGACCTTTTGGTATTGATGTGATTCCGGCTTTTACCACTTCACCGATATAAGCGCCTGTATAAAGAATAAGTGCCAAAAGTGCGGAAAAAAACGCATCAACGTCCTGAATGTGTAAAAAATCTCCCCAACTGTTTAAAAACGGAAAGATTTGTGAGAGTGTAAATGTAAAATAGATAAAAAACATCTGAACGATTAAAGGAATGTTTCTGAAACTTTCGACATAATAGCTCGCAAACAGTGATAACCAAAAGTTTTTTGAAGCTCTTCCGATTCCTACAATTGAACCTATTAAAAAACTAAAAAAAATACCCAAAATAGAAAGTTTTATTGTAGATATCAGTCCCTGAATTAAGAGACCTTTGTATTCAATTAACACACCCCAGTCAAATTCATAACCCATTTTGATTTACCTTTTTTTTGTGTTTCCCCGAAAAGGGGATAAATAATTATTTAGGCCATACTTCAGGCAGTCTGTTAGGCTCTGTTCCAAACCATTTTTTGTAAAGTTTTTGATATGTTCCGTCTCTTACGGCATCCTGAATAGCGAAATTTACGGCGTCTCTGAAATTAGATTCATTTTCCCTTACACCCATTCCGTACGGTTCGAATGTAAAAGGTTTTCCGACAACTTTAAATTGACCGTGAGAATTTTTTGCCTGAGTCGCACACCACGTATAGTCGGTTGATACCGCATCTATTTTACCTCTTTTTAAAGCCATTATAGCCTGAGGATATTCCTGGAAATATACAAGTTTTACTTTAGGACACACCCTTTTGAAATTCTCACCGCTTGTAGCCCCCTGAATTACGCCGACTCTTTTACCTGCAAAATCTTTGTAACTTTTTGCAGTGCAGTCTTTTCTTGCTAAAATTGACTGACCGTCAAAATAGTAACTGATTGTAAAATCAATCGGCAAATCCCTTTTTACTTTATGAGTCATACTGGCAGCCGCTATATCGATAGTACCGCTTTGGACCATTGGGATTCTTGTTTTTGAAGTAACCTGGGTAAATTTTGGTTTGACTCCTAGTTTTTTTGCAATGTATTTGATTAAGTCAATGTCAAATCCCACAACCTGACCTTTTGAATTTACAAATCCAAAAGGTGGGAAATCGTATTTTACACCGGCTTTTAATACACCTCTGCTTTGGACGTCTTTAAGCAAATCTGCGCTTGCAGAAGTTAAAAACACCCCTAAAATTACGAAAAATGCAAATAGTTTTTTCATTTTTTTCTCCTTTGTTGGTAGTTCAAGAATTATTATATCTAAAAATATCGGTAATTGTTAGATGTGTTTGAAAAATGAGTTGAATTATAAAAGCAGCAGTTCTAATGCCTGAGGGGTAATCAAAGTATAGTTAAATGTCTGGGACGTGAAAGCAGTGTAGTAAAGCTGGGAAGGGTTGAATGATGTCTCAAAAGGTAATGTAAAACTGAGATGCTTTAAAGTTTTAAACAGTGAGTCATATTTTTTGGAAATAAGTTTTGAATATTGTTCGATTGTCTGAGTCTCCGGCTTAAATACAGGAATGTTTAAATCAATTTTTTTACCGTTTATATTTATTTTTTGTTGAAAAATATTTAATCCGTTAAACTTGCAATCATTTATTATATCGTTTATCTGCTTTTGAAATTCATTTATTATTTCTTCGGAAGGATTATTTATTTGTTTTAAAGCATCTGTCAATGTCAATATTTTTTCCAAGGATTTGAGGGCGGTTTGCAAAATACCGATATTTTGATGGAATGTGTCTATTTTTGCAAAAAGAGGATTTTGTGCAAACTGAGAGGGTGAAAAATAATCTGTTATTCTTAAAGAAATTAAATTTTTTATATATTCCGGATTGAAAGTTACAGGTTTTGTATTGTAGATACTAGGCAGATATGTTAAAGGATAATATCCGTTTAATGGAATAAATTGCGTTTTCATTTTAACATATTCATTAAGTTTTCATGTGAAATGGTAATATTATGCACCTGAGCTAAAATCGCCGCATTCAGTTTTAACTGTTCGTTTTTTATATCTGTAACGGTTTTGGCTATATCGGTTTCATTTTGAGATTTTGTGTTTGATGTATTTACAACGAAATTGGCTAAATTATTGACTTTTGCCACCGCTTCGTTATTAAAAGAACCCACCGCACTTATCGCATTGTTTAATGATTTTTCAAAATCGTCCATTTTTTCAACTGAAAATTCCGGTATTGATGTATTTACATTTATCCCGTTAAAATTAAACTCCCCAAATACGTTTTTGCCGTTATACTGTGTCTGTGTAATCGTATCGTTTATATTTTGTGAAAGTTTGGTGATTTGTGAATTTATCGCCGCCACATTGTCACTGTTTAGTGTGGCGTTGTTTGAAGCAACCTCTAGCGTTTTGATTTGGCTTAAATTGTCGCTTATCGAATTTAATGCACCGCCTGCTATTTGCATAAAGCCGATTGCTTCGTTGAAATTATTTATTTCCTGTAGAGAAGTGTTAATATCGTTTTCATATACATCCTGTATAAATTTATTGACAATTTTGTCAGTTTTGGAGGGATTAGCAAGATTTTGTATATCACTATTTATTTTATCCATTGAATTATTCATATTTGCCGTATTGAATTGATTTATTTTCATATCAGACTCCTTTATATTTGCTATATATATTATAACATAATTTTTGGTAAAATGTTTAAAAAACTTTTAAGGTTTTAAATGATTGAAATTAAGCATTTAAGAAAAGTGTTCGGCAGCAAGGAAGTTTTAAAAGATATCAATCTGAAAATAATTGATAACAAAACCACATATATTCTTGGTATGTCGGGACAGGGTAAATCCACTATTATCAAGCATATAGTGGGACTTTTGAAACCTACAGGCGGGGAAGTGCTGGTTGACGGAGTGGATGTAGGCAAAGCCGATATCAAAACGCTGTATGAAATAAGAAAAAAAGTAGGTTTTACTTTTCAGGAAGGCGCACTTTTTGACAGTATGAATATATTTGACAATGTCTCTTTTGCACTGAGAGAACATACCAGACTTTCAAAAAAAGAGATTGAAAAAAGAGTGTATGAAACACTTGAGATGGTTGGGCTTGAAGCAAAAAGAGTGGCTAAACTATTCCCGCACGAATTAAGCGGTGGAATGAGAAAAAGGGCGGCAACGGCCAGGGCTATAATACTTAAACCCAAATATGTATTGTATGATGAGCCCACAAGCGGACTTGACCCGATTATCAGTGATAAAATAACAAGAATGATAGAACACCTAACTAGGGATTTTAATATGACAAGTGTGGTTATTTCGCATGATTTAAAAGAAACATTTAAAAGCGCAGATTTCGTTGCGATGCTTTATAACGGAGAAATTATAGAATACGGAAGCGTTGAAGAATTTAAAAATTCTAAAAATCCTATAGTTCAGGCATTTATTAAAGGCGAGAGCGAAGAGTATGAAAAAATAGCCGAAGCGGTGTAGTGTGAAGTTGTAAGTTGTGAAGTTGTAAAGTTGGTAAGTTGGTAAGTTGTGAAGAAAAAATCAAAGGGTTGGAATGAAAAAAGCGTTAGTGTTTTTTATTATAGCCGTGTTTGCGTTTGCTTACGAAGCGAAAGTCGAACCGTTTGATATTTATAAAATAAAAGCCTCCGTCAGCGGAAAAATAGTTAAGGCGGATAAAAATTTTGAGGCAAAAAGTGTTAAAAACAGGCTTATTGTAAAAATTGACGATAAGCAAAATCTTATAGATTTAAAAAACTCCGAGGCTCAGTTAAAAATTTTAAAAGAAGAAATTATAAATCAAAGCGCCGTTGTTAAAAGAAAAAAAAGAATTTACGAAAAATACAAAACGCTTAAAACAAAATCGCAAAATGAAAAAGATTTGAAATTTTACGATTATATTGCGGCAAAAAACCAGCTTTTGAATTTAAAGTCGCAGTTTAACAACACTTCGGCAAATATCGAAAAGTTAAAAGACACTATTTCAAAGAAAAATATAGAAGTAAGCGGTTATGTTTATAAAATTTATATAAATAAAAACGATTATGCCTCCCCCGGTGTTTTAATTGCGGATGTTTATGACATATCAAGGCAAAAACTAACAATATTTGTTCCGATTGAGGAGATTGAGGGTATCGAAAATAAAAAAATTTATATTAACGGCAAACTTAGCGGTTTTAAAATACATAAAATCTGGAAAGTTCCGGATACGCAGTATGTAACGAGTTACAGGGTTGAGCTTGTGGGAAAAGGGTTGAAACTGGGTGAAATTGTAAAAGTGGAATTAAAATAAAGAAGGGCTTGAAATGTCTGTTTGCTGTTTTAGCGTTGTATCGGTAATTAATATTCCTATTTCGTCTATATCCAGATAGTCGGGATATTCGATTTCAATGCCCCAGCTGTTGTAAAATATGGCTTTATCCCCTCTTATTTCTTCAAATTCGAGTACTTCGTCATCCACTAAAATCTGCATGCCTTTTTTAAGCTCATATACTTTTCTCAAACTTCTCCTTTTTTGTTTAATTATACATCTTAAAAATTTAAAATCAGCTTAAAGATAACAAAACGTTATCTCCACTCTTCAATTACGTCTTTGAATATATCGGCAAGTTTTATGACTTCTTCAGGTGTCGTGCGTTCGTTCGGAGCGTGAATGGTATCGTTTTTTACACCGAATTCCACAACTTTCACACCGTATTTGGCAAAAAACCTTGCATCGCTTGTTCCGCCTGCGGTTGAGTGTTTCGGTTTTATGTTGGTGTGTTTTTTTATTGTTTTATCTAGCGTTTTTACCACTTTCGTATCAGGATTGGTTACGAAAGGTTCTGCGCTTTGTTTCAGTTCAAGCGAATAATCAAGCCCTTTAAAACATTTCTCAAAATAATTTTTTATTTTTTCTTTATCCGTATGGGTGTTGTTTCTGACGTTAAACATCATTTTAAGCTCACCCGGTGTTACGTTGGTAACTTGCATCCCGGCGCGTATATCGGTTATTACTATTTTACTGGGAGAGAAATGCTCATCCCCCTCATCTAAATTGAAACCGGTGATTTTGGGTAAAATAGGGGCTATCTGATGAATCGGATTTATGGCTTTTTCGGGATATGCGGCGTGTCCCTGAAGACCTTTTAGGGTTAAATAGCCGTTTATAGACCCGCGTCTACCGATTTTAACAGCGTCACCGAATGCTTTTTCACAGGTGGGTTCCGCCACTATGGCGTAACCCGGAATAAGGTTTTTTTCTTTTAAAATTTCCAGCATATATTTTGTCCCCCATAACGCATCGCCTTCCTCATCGCTTGTAATAAGCGCACTCAGGGTTCCTTTAAAGTTTTTTGTATTTTTCATAGCCCACAAAAACGCGGCAAGTCCGCTTTTCATATCCTGAGCCCCTCTAGCATAAATAAATCCGTCTTTTTCAGTAGGGGTGAAAGGGTCGCTCTCCCATCCCTCACCCGGAGGTACCACGTCAATGTGTCCTGCGAAACATAAATGGTCCCCCTCGCCGAATTTTTTATAAACAAAAAGGTTTTTAACGTCTTCTTTTTTGCTCTCTATAACTTCAAAATCATTCAGATATTCTTTTATAAATTCCATTGCGCCGTCATCATTGGGGGTTACGGATTTGAAACTTAAAAGTTTTTTGAAAAGTTCTATAACGTTCATTAGAATCCTTTATGATTTTTGAAATTATATAATATTAAATTTTTCTTCCGACATACCTAAAAGGTTTCTTTGAAAAATACAAAACCTCAAAATCTTTAAAAATTTTAAAAAAATCTTCTTTGCTTATGGGATATTTAGAAATTGTTTCGAATATGAAAAAGCCTTCTTTTTTCAGTGCTTTTGGTATTTGTCTGAGTAAATCCAAATTAAAATATTTAACCATCAAAATAACGTCGTATTCGTTTTTTGGAATGATATATCCATCAAGGTCCAGGCAGATGGCTTTTATTCGTATATCGTTTATTTTTGAAATTCCAATTTCACTGATGTCTATTAATGTTACGTCATAGCCTTTGTCTGCTAATGCTTTTGCGTTTCTTGCAAGTCCTCCTGCTAAATCAAGGGCTTTTTCGGAGTTTTTGGCTTTTGGGATGAATTGAAGCAGTGTGCTTGGAGGTTTTGGGGTGAGGGTTTTATATTTTTCATTCCATTTAAGCTTTTCGCTAATCATTAATAAAACCTTCAATCATATTAATTGAGGTGTGATTAAATTTTTAAGAAAATTAATGACTTTTTTTCCAATTATCTGTTTCATTGAACAGGGTTTTCGTAAAATACGTATGTTTCATAATTCGTTACTTCAAAATAAATTTTTTTATTTTCATCCTTATCGACTTTATAGTTGAAGTTTTTATCAAGATAACCGTAGGCAAATCTGTAAGGGCGCGGTTTGTTGTCATCCGTCCCGTGTGCGGTTGTGAGTTTGTCTACTTTTAAAAATCTCATAACAAGTTTTCCGCCGCTGTAAATATCCACCACACCGTTTACACCGGTAATGTTTTGAAGGGAGCGTCCTATTTTGTTTTGCTGTTCTTGGGTACATCCCGTAATTATTAAAAGTGCCGCTGTAAAAAAGAGTAATTTTTTCATACTGTTCCTTTTGCTTTTTATTTAATATTTTAGCATTTTTAATACTCTTTTTGTTATAATCAAAATAAAAACGGAGCTGAGATGATAAAAAATCATAACGAATACAAAAAAGCCGTTGAAACATTAAAAAAATGGGCGTATTATTATTATGTGCTTGATAATCCTTTGGTTACGGATGAAGAATACGACAAACTTTACCGTGAAGTGGAAGAGTATGAAAAAACGCATCCGAATGAAATAGACCCTTCTTCTCCTACTCAGAGGGTTGGAGATGTTGTTTTGGAAAGTTTTGAAAAAGCAAAACATTTAAGCCGTATGTGGTCTATGGAGGATGTTTTTAACGAAGAAGATTTTTTGGACTGGGTCGGAAGGGTTAAAAGGATTTTGGGACATGAGGATTTCAGTTTTTATATAGAGCCGAAATTTGACGGGGCAAGTCTTAATCTCGTATATGAAAACGGGAAATTAAGAAGGGCTGAAACAAGGGGGGATGGAGAAATAGGGGAGGATGTTACGCTGAATGCCAGAACTATAAAATCCATTCCTCTTGAAATAAAAGAAAAATCCCTTATTGAAATAAGGGGGGAGGTTGTAATTAAAAAAAGCGATTTTGAAAAACTGAATGAAGAAAGACTTAAAAACGGCGAGCCGACTTTTGCAAATCCCAGAAATGCCGCGTCAGGGAGCCTCAGACAGCTTGATCCTAAAATTACGGCAAAAAGACCTCTTATGTTTTATCCGTGGGGTGTGGGGGTGAATTCTTTAAATTATGAAAAATACAGTGAGCTTATGGATTATATCTATTCTTTAGGATTTAAAGAGCCTCCAAAAAGAGGGATATGCAAAGATATACCGTGTGTGGAGAAAAAGTATGAGGAATTTGTGGAATTCAGGGATAAATTTGAAGTAATGCTTGACGGGATGGTGGTAAAGATTGATGAAATAAAATATCACGATATTCTCGGTTACACCCAAAAATATCCCAGGTGGATGGTGGCGTATAAATTTCCTGCGGTTGAAAAAGAAACAATTATCGAAGATGTGGTGATACAGGTCGGAAGGACGGGGGTTTTGACGCCTGTTGCCGTGCTTAAGCCCGTAGAAATTGGGGGAGTGACGGTTGAAAGGGCCACTCTTCATAATTTTGATGAAATTGAAAGAATGGATATAAGAATCGGGGATCATGTTATTGTTATAAGAAGCGGGGATGTCATTCCTAAAATTACAAAAGTGCTTACATGGAAAAGAACCGGAAAAGAAAGACCGATTCCACGCCCTACGCACTGCCCTGTGTGCGGTGCCGAGGTTTTGGATGAGGGGGCTTTGATTAAATGTCAAAACCTTTCATGTCCTGCCAGGGTTGTAAATACAATTATATATTTTGCCAGTAAAAACTGCCTGGATATTGAAGGGCTTGGGGAGAGTGTGGCAAAACTTTTATATGAACACGGTCTTGTAAAAGATGTAACCGATTTGTTTAAATTAAAAGTGGAAGATCTTGAAAAACTGCCTCTTTTTGCCAGGAAAAAGGCCGAAAATCTTATAAATGCCATAAAAAGCAAAGTAGGGGTTGAGTGCTGGAGATTTGTCAACGCCCTTGGGATTGAACATATCGGGGAAGTGGCAAGTAAAAAAATATGTGAAAAATTCGGTGTGGAATTTTACAAACACGATCCTTTTGAATTTGAAGAAATAGAAGGTTTCGGGCCTGAAATGGTGAAATCAATCGCTGAATACATCAGGGTCAATAAAGAAAAAATTGAAAAACTGATAAAAATACTAAAACCAAAAAATCCTGAAAAAAAAGAAGTAAAAGAATCTCCTTTTACCGGTAAAACGGTGGTATTGACAGGAACTATGAGCAAGCCAAGAAGCGAAATTAAAAAAATATTGGAAGATTTGGGAGCAAAAGTTACAAACAGCGTAAGCAAAAAAACGGATTTTGTAATTTACGGTGAAGATCCGGGTAGTAAATATGATAAAGCCGTTAAACTTGGCGTAAATCTGTTGAGTGAAGAAGAGATGTGGAGTTTAGTGAAAGGTGAAAGGTAGTGAAAAATGGTGAAAATGAGCGCAGCGAACCCGGCCACTTGAAAAGTGGCGGGGGAGGGTGAAAGAAGGTGAAAGATAGGGGATTTGTTTTGAATTAGTATAAAACTTTTCTACCCACATAATTAATATAATAAATATACTAATAACAAATACACAAATGCGTATATTTTTTGTTATAATATAATAAAAAAAGGGTATAAATGCAGGCGGTGTTTGATATGAATATAGAAGAATTTGACGATAATTTTTTTGAAATGTTAAAAACAAAATTTAAAAATGCTAAAATGAAAATAATAATCAAAGAGGATGAAACCGAATATTTATTAAAAAATGAAGCTAACAGAGAATTTTTATTGAAATCTTTAGATGAGTTAAAAAATGGTAAAATTGTTGAGTTGAAAGATATTTAATGATAATATTTACAAAATCGGCTTTTGATGATTATTTGTTTTGGGAAAAGAATGATAAAAAAATATTCAAAAAGGTTAATAGTTTAATAAAAGAATGTTTAAGGACGCCTTTTTTAGGTACCGGTAAACCGGAACCTTTAAAAAATGAATTATCTGGTTTCTGGTCAAGGAGAATAAATAATGAGCATAGACTGGTTTATAAATATGAAGATGAAAAATTATATATTTTGTCTTTAAGATATCATTATAAAAAAGGATAAAAATGCCAACCAAAACGGTTGTTGAAAATGATGTTGAAATTATAATGCCTAAACTTTATAAAGTGATGCTTTTAAACGATGATTACACTACTTTTGACTTTGTAATAGAAATACTGAAAGTTGTTTTTCATAAAAATGAAGAAGAAGCTATTAATATCACTTTGAAAGTTGACAGGGAGGGGAGCGCCGCTGTGGGTGTTTACCCGTATGAAATAGCACAGGTGAAAATAGAAAAAACGCATACCCTGGCACGTCAGGCGGGGTATCCGTTAAGAGCAGTAATGGAGGAGGTTTAGATGCAGATTACGGAAAATTTAAGAAATATATTTAATGAAATAGTTAATGAAGCTAAAAGAAGGCAAAACGAATATATTACCGTTGATCACGCTTTTTATATTCTCTTAAAAGATAAAAATATTAAATTTTTACTTGAGGATGTGGGAGTTGATGTTGATTATGTAAGAAGGGGGATTGATTATTATCTTGACAGATATATAGAAAAAGTGCCCGTAAGCGTTACCCCTACCGAGACGCTTTCTTTTCACAGGGCGACTGAAAGAATGATAAACCACATACAGGGAATCAGGAAAAACATTGCCGACGAGATAGATTTTTTTGTGGCTCTTCTTGAAGATGAAACAAGTTACACAAATCAGCTGTTAAAAGAGTTCGGAATAGAAAAAGTCGAAATTGTAGAATACATTACAGAAACTAAAGAAGAAAAAAAAGAGAAAAAAGAGTCGCCCCTTGAAGAATTTACAACGGAGCTCACTTCAATTGCCAAAGAGTTTGACGACGTAATAGGAAGGGAAAAAGAGATAGAAAGAATTATGCAGGTTCTTTCAAGAAGAAAGAAAAACAATCCGGTTTTAGTAGGAGAGCCAGGTGTCGGTAAAACGGCAATCGTTGAGGGTCTTGCCAAAAAAATAGCCTTAAATAAGGTGCCAAAACAGCTTAAAGGGAAAAAAATATATTCACTTGATTTAGGTTCTTTGGTTGCTGGTACCAAATACAGAGGCGAATTTGAAAAAAGAATGAAAATTATTTTAGATGAGCTTAAAAAAGAAAAAGAGTCCATTTTATTTATAGACGAAATTCATATGATAGTCGGTGCGGGGGCCGCCGGTAGCAGCAGTATGGATGTTGCAAATCTCTTAAAACCCGCCCTTGCCAAAGGCGAAATCAGATGTATAGGCGCCACTACGTATGAAGAGTATAAAAACCATTTTGAAAAAGACATGGCCCTAAACAGAAGGTTTCAAAAAATAGACGTAAAAGAGCCGAGCATTGAAGATACCGTTAAAATATTAAAAGGTTTGAAACAAAGATATGAGGAGTTTCACGGTGTAAGATATTCCGAAGAAGCCCTAAAAAGCGCGGCAAGTCTGGCTAAAAAATATCTTAGGGAAAAATTCCTGCCCGACAGTGCCATTGATTTGATAGACGAAGCGGGGGCTAAGTTTAAATTAAGAGGTAAAAAACTGATAACAAAAAGCGATATTGAAGGAATTGTCGCAAAAATTGCCAATATTCCGAAAGAAAGCGCAAGCAATAATGAAATAGAAAAACTTAAAAACCTCGAAAATGACTTAAAAGCAAAAGTATTCGGACAGGACATGGCTATAAAAGAGCTTGTCAAAGTTATAAAAAGAAAAAAAGCGGGGCTGACCCGTGAAGACAAACCGATAGGAAGCTTTTTGTTTGTGGGGCCTACCGGGGTTGGTAAAACGGAAATTGCCAAACAGCTTGCAAATATTCTCGGTATCAACTTTTTAAGATTTGATATGAGCGAATATCAGGAAAAACATTCAGTCGCAAAATTAATAGGCTCACCTCCGGGATATGTGGGATATGAAAAAGGAGGCTTACTTACGGAAGCTATCAGAAAAAATCCTCATACCGTATTGCTTTTGGATGAAATAGAAAAAGCTCATCCCGATATCGTGCAGATTTTACTACAGGTGATGGACAGCGCCACGTTAACGGATAATGACGGAAGAAAAGCCGATTTTAGAAACGTAGTTTTGATAATGACAAGCAATCTTGGAGTCGGAGAAGGCAATAATCCGGGATTCTTACAGGAATTCAGCGAATTTAAAGAAGAAGCGATTGAGAGGTTTTTTGCACCTGAATTTATAAACAGGCTTGACGCAATCGTGAGATTTAAACCTCTCTCACACGAGAGTGTTTTAATGGTTGTGGATAAGTTTATAAATGAATTACAAGATAAATTAAGCTCTAAAAAAGTAAAACTAACCCTTACAAAAAGAGCAAAAAACGCTCTTGCGAAAAAAGGCTATTCACCAAAACTCGGAGCGCGTCCGCTTGCGAGAATTATTGAAGAAAATATCGTAGAACCATTAAGTGATGAAATACTTTTCGGGGATTTAAAAGGGGGAGGAGAAGTTAAAGTGGATTATGTTAAGGATAAATTCAATTTAAAAGTCAATAAATGATAAAGGTAAATGAAAATCCTCCTCTTTACCTTCTTGACGATTTTGAATTTCCAAATCCTTACGAGCCGTTCGATGAGGGCTTTGTGGGTGCAAGTTACGATTTACTTCCTAAAAGGCTTCTTGAAGGTTATTCCAGAGGTTTTTTCCCATGGTATCAGGATGATGAGGGTATGTATCACTGGTTTGTTTTGAATGAGAGAATGCTTTTAAAAACGGATGAGGTGAAAACCACCAAAAAACTTTTACAAAAATTAAGAAGTCCGAAATGGGAATTTAAAATCAATACGAGATTTAATGATGTTATAAGATACTGTGCCAATGTAAAAAGAAAACATGAAAACGGCACATGGATAACGGACGGGTTTATTGAAGCGTATACCGCTTTACACAATTACGGATTTGTTCTTTCGGTTGAGAGTTATTATGAAGGCGAACTTGTCGGAGGATTCTACGGAGTCGCTATTAATAAATATTTCAGCGGCGAAAGCATGTTTCACTTAAAACCTGATGCAAGTAAACTGGCTTTAATTTATTTTTGTGACATTTTAAAACAAAACGGCATAGAATTTATCGACTGTCAGGTGCCGAGCGAACATCTTGCGAGCATGGGTGGCAGGGTTTATAAAAAAGAGGAATTTATTCCGATGATTTGGGAAGCCAGCGGGTATAGGAAGGTTGAAGGATAAGTTTGGAAGTCTTATGTCAGTTCATAATTTTTGCAACTTTTCCTATGATACGTGCTTCTTTTACCGTTTCGCTCGGATAGAGGGGATTGTCCGAAATAAGCTCTAATTCACCACTGCTTTTTAGATTAACTCTTTTTACAAATACACCTGCCGTCGTTGCGATTACAAAAATCCCCCCGTTTTGAACGTTTTTATCGTTTCTGTCTATAAAAATTATGCTTCCGTCTTTAATTGTAGGTTCCATTGAATCGCCTATAACGTTTATGGCGTCAAGGTCTTTATTTATTATCTTTTTATCTATATATAAAATTTCATAATTTTCGTCAAAATTAATAGCCCCGCCCCCGGCACTTGCATTAATGTCTTTAAAATATCTGATTTTGGCAAATTTTTCGGTTTCCGTTACAATATTTTCTATCTGCTGATCAAACAGAATCCAGTTAAGGGATATTTTTCTTTTTGCACAGAAATATGCAAGCTCTTCGTAAGGAATTTTATTTCTTTTTTTAAGCATTGATAAATGTTCGGGGGTAATACCCAAAGCTTTTGCCACATCTTTGTTTAAAACTTTTCTGTTTCCGACTTCCAAAGATAAGATGTCTTTTATTTTTTCTATTATTTTGTCAAATTCCATTTAATCTCCTTAACAAAATGTTAATTTTTAGTGTTTAATTTTATCAGGCTGTTAATATTTTTGTCAAGAAAAAAAGTTCTTAAAGTTAGTTGAGGTTGTTGAGGTTAGTTAAGTTGTCGGGGGTGTTGAGGTTATTACAGTAGTAAATAACTCAAACTAACATCAACTAACCCAATAACAAATATACATTTCATTTAATTAACTTTCAATTAACTTTTAACAACCTCAAAACTTCATTAAGCTTAATAACTGTACCTTTAAAGGAAAAATATGAAAATACATCTGGATTTGGACTGTTTTTTTGTATCAGCCCACAGAACAGAAGATAAATCCCTTTTAAATAAACCGGTAGTTGTTGTAAAAAGAAACGACAGGGAAATATTTAAAAATGAAAAAACAAAATATTATACGATGAACGAAGGGGCTTTTACGGGGGATGTGATAGTGGGGGATGAAAAATATGACAAAAGTTATTTTTTGGAAAACGGGAAAATAAAGGGAATAGTTGTAACAGCAAGCTATGAAGCAAGGGAGCTTGGAATAAAAACGGGGACCACTCTCGCGGAAGCTCTCAGAATTTATCCGCAACTTACAGTTTTAACACCGAATTACAAACTTTATCATCTTTTATCGTATAAGCTCAAGCTTTATTTAAAAAAGAAAATACCCCTCGTTGAACAATACAGTATTGACGAATTTTTCGGGGATTTGGAAGGATGGGTGGAAGAAAATGAAGTATATGAATTTATCGGGGAATTAAAATATGAAATAAAAGAAAAATTCAATCTGCCGGTATCAATAGGTGCGGCTAAA
>Ga0256842_1002129_pt1 | contig 14666 bp, 11 predicted proteins | sample 4559240metaG_FD_185973 | JGI IMG/M metagenome (GOLD analysis project Ga0256842, IMG submission 185973) | Hydrothermal vent microbial communities from Guaymas Basin, Mexico - 4559-240 | ecosystem: Environmental > Aquatic > Marine > Hydrothermal vents | place: Mexico: Guaymas Basin | collected...
GCCCAGGTACTTGCTGCGTCCGTAGAGATCGGTGGCATCGGCAAAATCGTCCTCCCGATAGTTACCGTCCCGACCGGAAAACACGCAGTCGGTACTCATGTGAATCAGGCGCGCCCCCACGGCGGCGCACAATTGCGCCAGCCGATGCGGCAGCAGGGCGTTGATCTCAAGGCTGATAATAGCATCCTGCGCCTGGCGGCGCTGCTTGACGATACCGATACAGTTTACCACCGCCTCAGGACGAAACGCCGCCAGCACCTCCACAAGGGCGTCGGCACGGCGCACATCGACGCCGAAAAAGCTGTTGGCCGCGCTGAACATTCCGTAATCGGCGTAGGCCGCTTCGTCACGCCGCAGAGTACAGCGCACCTCATGACGCTCGGCGTAGTCCCGCATCAGGCGGTGGCCAAGCATACCGTCGCCGCCGAGAATCAGAATGCGCATGGGCTCTCCCCTTTCAGTTCACGACGGATATAATCGAGGCCGAGCAGTTTTTCCTTGATCTGCGCCACATTGAGACGACGGGTATTGTGGGAATGGTAATCCTGCGCTTTGGATACCCGCTGCTCCCCTTCGACAAAATATTTGTTGTAGTTAAGATCGCGGTTATCGGCAGGGATGCGGTAGTAATCACCCAGATCCTCGGCGTAGGCCATCTCCTCGCGCGTCAGCAGGGTTTCGTACAGTTTTTCACCGTGGCGGGTGCCGATAACGCGTATGTCGTTGTCGGCGTCAAACAACTCCAGCAGCGCCGTAGCCAGATCGGCAATGGTGGATGCGGGCGCTTTCTGCACAAAGGTATCGCCCTGACGCCCGTGGTTGTAGGCGTACAATACCAGATCCACCGCGTCATCCAGCGACATGAGAAAACGGGTCATGTCGGGATCGGTAATACTCAGCGGCTGCCCCTGCTTTATCTGTTTTACAAACAGCGGAATCACCGAACCGCGCGACGCCATCACATTGCCGTAACGGGTACAGCACATGAGGGTTTTGTCGGCCCGAACAAAGCGCGATCTGGCCACTACCAGCTTTTCCATCATCGCTTTTGAAATCCCCATGGCGTTGATGGGATAAACCGCCTTGTCGGTGCTGAGGGCAATCACTTTTTCCACGCCGCAGGCAACGGCGGCATTGAGGACGTTCTCGGTACCGAGAACATTTGTTTTAACCGCCTCAAGCGGATAGAACTCGCACGACGGCACCTGTTTGAGCGCCGCCGCCTGAAACACATAGTCCACCCCGTCCATGGCGGGAAGAATACTGCCATAATCGCGCACGTTGCCGATGTAGAACTTTACTTTAGGATTGGCCAAGGCGATGCGCATATCCTCCTGCTTTTTCTCGTCGCGGCTGAATACGCGAATCTCGGCGATATCGCTGTCGAGAAACCGGCGCAGCACGGCGTTGCCAAAGGAACCGGTGCCGCCGGTAATGAGTATGGTTTTATCCTTGAACATAGGGTGTCTGTCTCCTGACGTTTATGTTGTCTGTAACAGGGCGGCGACAAAATCGGCCGCGCTCATCACAGTGCATGGCTGCTCGGCACGGGCGAGAAAACGCTCCACGGCACGGGCGATGGACAGCGGCGAATGGCAATCGAACGTCTGCTGCGGCTCACACACGTCGCGGACATAATCAAGCTCACCGGCCACAATCGGCACACCCAAATGACGTGCTTCGAGCAGGGGCAAACCAAACGATTCCAGCAGCGATGGATAGATGAGCGCCCGGCTGCGCCGCAGCAATTCGAGCAGTTCAGCGCGGCTTATATCGCCGCAGTTGGCCACGTTCAGTCCGGCAGCAGCGGCGTCGGCCAGCAACTCGGCGCGCAGGGCGGCATCACGCTCCCCCAGCGTCAGCAGCAGCGACGGTGTCAAACCACGCTGCTTCAGCAACCGCCACGCTTCGAGCAGCAGGCGATGGTTTTTATGTGCCATGCCATCGGCCACATAGATGAAATCGCGGTCAAAATCCCGCTGCCGGCGTCGGTTCAGCGCCAGAACGGCAGCGTCGGCAAAGGGCAGCACCGTCACCGCGCCGCTGGCAAACAGTCCGGCTGCGGCTTGCGCCATGGTCGCCGTCTGCACCACAACCCGATCCACATTGTTCCTGCCAAGCTTTAGCAGCAACCGTTTAACAGCGGCACGAGCGCCGCCACCGCCCTGCAACAGCAGACGGTTCTGCACAAACAGCAGTGTGCGCGCGCGCTGACGCAGCAACGGTGGCAGGCCGTGAAAACACAGCAGGACACTATCTTCATCCATCTCGGCACGCAGACGCCATTCTGCGTGCAGACGCGCTAAGAGATCCGGCGCTATCCAGCGTACCGGCACAGACAGGTGCGCAGGCAAATACGCTGCCGCCCGTTGATCCAGAATGGCCACACAGTTATCGCCACACTGCTCCAGCAAAGCGCGCAACAGCACCAAACCGCCGCCGCAATGAACACCGGGAGCATACAGCACCAGCCGTTTCACCGCCCGCCCTCGCCGCTGCCAATGGTCGCCAGCAGCGTTTCCACGCTGTGGCCGCGCTGGCGCAACAACCTGGCCAGTTCAACCTGCGCGGCGGCAATATCGCTGACAGCGGGGATAAAATCTCGCCCTCCTGCCGCTGTTGGTTTGCTGGCGCGCCGCGCCAGACGGACCAGGCTGGCAGCAGCGTAGCGACAAAACTCCATGCTGAAACGGCCATAACAGGCAACGCTGCTCAAACGGCGCGTGCGGCGATATTCATCCAGTGCGGCGCGGGTGGCGCTCCAGTAATCGCGGTGCTTCAGTGCGCAGGCAGCATACACAACAGGGTAGTTATATTCCTCCAGCAACGCCGGTTCCAGCTGCTCTAAGGTGGTATGCACCGCCTGCGCCCATACCGTTTCAACGCTGGCAAAGGCGGGAATCAGCTCCGGCCAGCGCAGGTTGCGAAACCGGCTGGTATGAGCATCGCCTGCGAGGGTGCCCTTGTGGGTTTTCATGGCGCTGCGACCGGTATTGCTTTTGCCGGAAGCGCCGGGCAGGGTTATCGGATAATCGATCTCCACATAATCGCCACACAGCGCCGCCACCGCCACGGCACCGGAAACATCGGGGCTGGAGCCATGGAAATAGGCGCCTGAGCGCTCTTTTATCTGTGTCATGATATCGCGCCGGACGATGCCGTGGTAGATCTTCGGCAAACCTTCGGTACCCAGAGCGGCCCGGTTGAGCGCCCTGACCAGGTTGCGCCTGCCGTTATGTCGGCTCACAGCGCCGAAATCGCGGCGCAGATACACCCGTCCGGCATGGGCTTTACCCAGATAGCGGGAACGGAAATCGGGCCAGGCGTAGTTGGCCGCCACCAGTGGCGACAGCGCCGTCACATTGTTGGCCTCCGCCCAGCGCACCGCCGCCATAATTTCCGTGGTAACGGTATCGTCGTCGCCGATAAGACACAGGTAGCGCCCGGTGGCCAGCGCCATGGCGGCATTGTGGTTCTCCGTCATGGACAGCGGTTCATCAATGCGGCGATACACCAGCCGTTTGTCGATGCTACCATCCAGACGGCGCGCCAAATCGTCGCCATCACTGGTATCGGTAACCACCAGTTGCAGTGCCGTTTCCGGCAACGACAAAATGCTGTTCACGGCGCTGATGGCGTATTCACAGCGGTTGTGCGTCGGCATCACTATCGACAGCAGCGGCTCAGACATAGACGGTATCTCCATTGTATTCAGCCATCACTTACGACACTCCACATACAGCGACAGTTCGGGGCAGGTGGAATCAAACAGCGGCAGCGATCGCAGCAGCGGACAGTGTGACTGGCCGTAAGCCGATGGATAAACCTCGCCAAAACCGGCGCGACGCAGCATACGACTCAACTTGGCGCGATTGAACCAGTTGACATGGTCGCCGTGATAACGCTGCCGCGCGTGAGGCGGGATTCTGGCCACCAGGGTATCCAGCGCCTGCTCCATGGGCAGAGATGCAAACAGCTCACGCACTTCGGCATCGCTGCATTTCTCCACCTGCGTATCGGGATGGGTAACAGTAAGGGCGGTAGCGAAATGGTCGAGAAACTTCTGCTCCACGCTGTCGTTATAGATACCGTAGGCATTGGGCCATTTCCAGAAAGCGGCGTCACCGCGACGGAATGCGGCGTATTCCAGGTCGATATCAGGGCAGGTAACGCGAAAATAACCGCCGGGATGCAGACAGCGATACACCTCGGCAAACATAAACTCCACATCGGCGTCGCTGACATGTTCGACCACATGGGAGGTATAAGCCACCGCTACGCTGTCGTCATCCATGGGCATGGGCAGGTGGGCGCTGAGGTCGTAGTCTATGTGCAGGCGGCCACGCTGACGACCGGCGTAATATTCGTTGGGCACGTCGAGATTATGCCACATGGGATGGTAAAAATCCCCGGCTCCGACATTGATGTAGCGCGGTTGCGTCGGACGGGAGCTGTCGGGATACAGGTGCAGATCGGTAATACGGCGCGAACTGCGCACCAGCTCCACCCCCAGGGGGGCCAGCGCCTTGTCGAGCAGATGTTTTACCGTTGTCGGCCAGCTTGCCACAATAAATACTCCTTAACGGTTAACCCGCCACGCCGTTAGATGGGTCAGCGCCACGGCGCGCAACTCCGGCGCGCCCAGCAGCGCCGCCGTCAGTGCCGCACCACCCAGCAGCACCAGCAACGCCATGGTGGCCACAGGTGAGGTCGGCACAGCGACAAACAGCCGCACCACCAGCACCAGTGCCAGCGGCGGCAGCAGCGGCAGCAGGGTATCGCGCCAGTACCAGCGCCATTGCTCCCCCACCAGCAGACGGCGATGCATCCAGCTGATGATAATCACTATCTGCCCCAGATATAATCCCACCCACGAATAACACGCCCCCGGCGCACCGTAGCGATCTACTGCCCACACCAGCGTCGGCACCAGCACCATCAACGCGGCGATATTAAAACGCAAGCCGATGGCGGTCCAGCCGTAGGCCAGTTGCAACGCGTACGGCACCATCATCAGCCCCATCAGCACACTGCCGCACACCAGCACCGCCGCCAGCGGCGCGGTGTGGGCGGCAGTAACCGTGTTACCGGTCCACAGGCGGATAACCTCAGCGGCATACATGCTGATAACCAGCCCGAGCGGAATCAGCAGCACCGCCATGGCCTGACAGGCCAGATGATAAAAACGGCGCAACTCCTCCTCACCGGCGGCAACGAGCTGCACCAGCCGCGGGTAGACGGCGTTGAACAGCGAATACGACACAATGCCGGGGATACCGGCCACCACCGTAGCCAGTGAATAATAACCGAATTCCGCCAGCGACAACCGCTCCGACAGGATCGCCTTGTCGGCCTGCATCAGCAAAATACCACTGAGGGTTATCCCTGCCATTCCGGTGGCAAAACGCCACAACGGCACCACCATACGGGGACGAAAAGCGGGGCGTTCTCCCGGCGGCAACAGCCGCCACAACAGCAGATGTCCCGCCGTTATCTGCACCAGGGCAACGATAATCTGCCAGATAAAATAAGCCTCGATACTGGCGTCTACCCAGGCCAGCACCGCCACCGCGCCCAGTCCCTGCAACAGAGCGGTACCCACCAACAGCACGTTTAGGGGCAACTGTCGCTGCAGCCCCTGCATCCCCCCCTGCTGGATGAAAAAGGGGAAACGCAGGCCGATGGTAATGCCTATATACACCAGGGTGGCGGCCACCACCGCCACCGGCAGGCTGTCCGGTTTCACCCAATGGGCAGCGATGGGCTGCGCCAGCGCTATCACCAAAGCGGCGGCAATCACGCCGATAACGGCAAAAATAATCTCAAAGCTGCGGCATAAATCGCGCAGTTCACCAACGGCACCGTCGTCATCAGCAGCACTCAGCCGCGCCACCTCGCGGGTAAACGCCCCGCTCAGGCCGAGATCGGCCACCATGAACACCGCCTGCAACAGCACATACAGGCCGATAAGACCGTAGGCTTCCACTCCCAGGTAGCGTAAATAAAAGGGGACGAACACAAACGACAGCAGCGCCGAGACACTCTTGCCGATCATGTTGGCGACGGCGTTTCTCTTTACCACGGCGCGCTCACACGCCGCCGCCGTCGGCGCGAATCCGTTCTACCAAAGCAGTGGTAGAGCGCTCAGGCACAAAGTCGATAATCTCCACCCGGCCACCCCAGCCGCGCACTTCGGCGGCGCCAACAACATCGTCGGCGCGGTAATCGCCCCCTTTAACAAGGATATCCGGTCGCAGGGCGGTTATCAGGTTGAGCGGGGTATCTTCAGCAAAAATAACCACGTAGTCCACACACGCCAGCGCCGCCATCACCTGGGCGCGGTCTTCCTGGCGTACCAGCGGCCGCTGCTCCCCTTTGAGGCGGCGCACCGAGGCATCGCTGTTAAGACCGAGAACAAGCACATCGCCCAAAGCGCGCGCCCGTTGCAGATAACTTACATGGCCGGCATGAAGCAGGTCAAAACAACCGTTGGTAAACACTACGGTACGCCCGGCGCAACGCAGCCGCTCCACCACCGCCTGCAAGGCGGCGACATCCATAATCTTGCTGCCCTGACACGGTTTCCGTACATCTACGGCGTTGATAATTTCGCAGCAACTGACGGTGGAAGTACCCACTTTGGCCACCACCACTCCGGCGGCGATATTGGCCACCGCCGCCGCCTGCGCCAACTCCAGCCCGGCAGCCAGCCCCAGCCCCACCAGTGCCAGCACCGTATCACCGGCACCGGAAACGTCGAACACCTCACGCGCCCGCGTCGGCATATCCACTCGCGCCTCACCACGGCGAAAAATCGACATCCCCTCCTCGCTGCGGGTGATAACCAGCGCCTCCAGCTGCGCCAGTTCCATAATCCGCTCGCCGGCGGCGCTGAGACTGGCGTCGTCATCGATGGCGATTCCAGCCGCCCCCGCCGCTTCGCTGCGATTGGGCGTAAGCAATGTAGCGCCGCGATAACGGCGATAATCGCTGCCTTTGGGATCTACCACCGCCGGAATTCCAGCAGCGCGCGCAGCGGCAATAACTCCAGCCAGCAGAGCATCCGTGAGCACGCCCTTGCCGTAGTCAGAGATAAACACCACGTCGGCGTCACCGGCGGCCACTACAGCCGTAACCGTATCCAGCAGGCGCTGCTGCAGGGGCTCCGACAGCGCAGCACGGCTTTCGCGGTCAATTCGCATCATCTGCTGGTTACTGGCAATAATGCGCGTTTTGCGACTGGTCTTGCGCTCGGCAGCCTGAATAACGGCAGTGCTGTCGGCACCGACCTGTTTCAGCCGTTGCAACAGCAGGCGGCCATCGTCATCGTCGCCGACCACCGAACATACCGCCACGCGACAGCCCAAAGAGCGCAGATTATTAACCACGTTACCGGCACCGCCCAGGCGCAGATCTTCGCGGGTTACATCCACCACCGGCACCGGCGCCTCAGGCGAAATACGGCTGCTACGCCCCCACAAGTACTCATCCAGCATCAAATCGCCCACCACCAGCGCCCGCACTGTCGGCAATCCGGCGAGAAATTTCTGTATCCGGGTTATATCCATCATTTTTTTCCATAGCGTCAAAAACAGCGGCTAATCGCCGCAACAAAATTCGTTTATTATAGACTACATCAGCCCCCAACTACAAGGAGAGCAGGCAATAAATTCATTTTGCTGCGGCAAAGCGCAGGTGGGTGTGGATTTAATACATACAGATGTGGTAACTTGCCGCCAGAGTCGTATGCAACGTAAACAATAATTGAGCTAGCGCGTGCGCCCGGCCACGCGTGACCAGCTAACCGACGACGACAAAAGGCCGCTATGCAGACAAACACCCTGTACTCCAGCCCGCAGTGGCAGGAAATTCTCCAGCACAACAACCTGAACACCTTTGCCGACTGGTGGCAACTGGAACTGGACGCCGTGGACGAAGGCAACACCGGTCGCGGCGGCTGGAGCAAAGTGGCCATCCACGCCCTTGAACTGCCTGACGGCGGCCAGCGCCGGGTAGTGATAAAACGGCAATGCAACTACCGCAGCCGCACTCTGCGCCACCTGCTGCGCGGCGTGGCAACGTTTGAAAAGGAGTACAATTTCATCCGTCTGTACCAGCAGTGCGGCGTCCCCGCCACCACGGCGGTATACTGCGCCACCCGCCAGGACAACGGCGATTTGCAGGCGATACTGGTAACCGAATTCATGGATGAGCACCGGTCGCTGCTGGACATCATCGACGCCACCGACCAGGGCGCCACTCTGCCGCGCACCGAACGCGACGCCATTATCCGCTGCATGGCACGGCTGCTGCGGCGGCTGCACCAGCACCATATCGCCCACCGCTGCCTGTATCCCAAGCATATTTTCATCCCCACCGATCCAGACAACGGCCAGGCACGCCTTATAGACTTGGAAAAATCACGCCGCATTCCATGGCGCAACAACTGTGCTATAAGCGACCTGGCCACTTTCGGTCGTCGGACACTGTGCATCAACAGCCGGGATATAGTAGTATTTTTACGTACCTACTGCGACTGTCCGCGCCTGGACAACAAAGCCAGGCGACTGTACGCCGCCATAACAAAACGGATAAGCGGCAAACGCTGAAATAACCAGACATTAGCCAATACGTTCGACCAGTATCTATAAATTTGGAGATAACCAGACGATGCCGACAGTGATTCTTGGCCTTTCCGGCGCCCTCACCCACGACCCTTCCGCTGCCTTGTATATCGACGGCAAGCTGGTGGCGGCAGCGGAGGAAGAACGCTTTATCCGTGATAAACACGCCAAAAACCGTATGCCGCTGGAAGCCACCCGCTTCTGCCTCGATTACGCCGGTATCGCCGCAAAAGATGTGGACGTGGTTGCTTTTCCCTACGCCGAAATCGGCCTTAACCGCCCCGACCGCTGGCACTACGCCAAACGCCACTGGTACGCCCCCGACCGCGCCCTCACGGCAATTTTCAACGGCAACCGCCGCTACAAGCGCAATATCGCCAATGTACGCGCCATGCTGGCGCAGGTGGGTATCGACTGGGAGCGCATAGAATTTGTGCCGGTGGAGCATCATCTGGCCCACGCCAGCAGCGCCTACCATCTAAGCGGCTTTGAAGGCAAGTGCGCCATCCTCGGCATCGACGGCAAGGGCGAATACGCCACCACCTTTTTCGGCTACGGCGAAAATGGCCGCATCCACAAGATAAAAGAGTTCTACGACCCCGACTCCCTCGGTGGGCTGTACGGTGCCATGACCGAATATCTCGGCTTCGAAATGCTCGACGGCGAATTCAAGGTGATGGGGATGGCCCCCTACGGCGATGCGGAAAAATACGATTTTTCCCGCCTGGCACGCTTTGAAAACGGCGAGCTCATCGTCAACACCAAACTGGTCAACACCGTGGGCGTCCGCCGCTACAAAGAAGATGGCAAAGGCTACTACTTTAGCCCTGAACTGGTAAAATGGCTCGGCCCCAAACGGCAGGGCGACAGCGCCGACGAACCGTATATCGACTACGCCGCCTGCATACAGCGCCTGTTTGAAAAGCTGTCGCTGGAGATGATCGACTACTATCTAAAAGATATCCTGCAGCAAAACGGCAAGCTGTGTTTTGCCGGCGGCAGCGCCCTCAACGTCAAGCTCAACCAGTACATTCTCGATTTGCCCTACGTGGACGAGCTGTTTGTCCAGCCTGCCGCTTCCGATGCCGGTACCGCCATCGGTGCCGCCGCCTACGCCGCCCATCAGCGCGGCATCAAGGTGGAAAAACTGCATCACGTCTATCTGGGGCCGCAGTACACGGTGGAGGAATGTATCGCCGCCTGCTCAAGCCACCAGCAGCAGCCGCAGTGGCGACGGCTGGAAAATGTCACCGTAGAGGTGGCAGAACTGCTGGCCGCCGGCAATCCGGTGGCGTGGTTTCAGGGGCGGATGGAATTCGGCCCGCGCGCTCTGGGCAACCGCAGCATTCTCGGCTGCCCCAGCGTAAAAGGGGTGGCGGACACCATCAACGCCCAGATAAAGTATCGCGAACGCTGGCGCCCCTTCTGTCCCAGCGTCCTCGACAGCGTAGCTGAAGACCTGCTGCAAACCAGTCATCCGGCGCCCTACATGACCTTCACCTTCAAGGTCAACCAGGAATGGAACCGCCGTATCCCCGAGGTAATTCACGAAGACGGCACCTCGCGCGCCCAGGTGGTCAATCGCGCCACCAACCCGCGCTACTATGCCCTTATTGAGGAGATGGAGAAACTCACCGGCAACGCCGTGGTGCTGAACACTTCCCTCAACCGTCGCGGCGAGCCCATGGTGTGTTCCCCCACCGACGCCCTGAATATGTTTTTCGGCTCTGATCTGCAGTACCTGGTGATGGAAGATATACTGGTATGGAAAAATCAGCAATAGCAGCGCCACCATTTTTCACCGTTGTCATACCGTGCTACAACTACGCACACGTACTGGAGCGAGCAGTAACCTCGGTACAACGGCAAGATTTTGACGCCTGGGAGATTATTATCATCGACGACGGCTCCAGCGACAACAGCGCCGCTGTAGCTGCCAAGTGCGCCGCTACTGACCACCGTATCAGCACCATAACCCAGCAAAACTCCGGCCCGGCGCGGGCGCGCAACCACGGCGTGGAACTGGCCCACGGTGAATACGTTATCTTTCTCGACGCCGACGATGAACTGGCCGACACCGCCATGACAGCAGCGGCACAAATACTTGGCAGCGATGCAACGATTGACTGCGTTGTCGGTGGACACGTAAATATCGACAGCAAGGGTCGATGCAAAACTGTTTCTGGCTCAGCTCTGCCCGCCACAGGCGCGCAGCGGTTTATCGCGTATCTTGATAAGAAAATCCGCCTGTGCAACGGTGCCATGGCGATAAAGAGGCGTCTGTGCCAGCAACTGCCTTTTGACGAAGATATGCGCAACTGTGAGGATATCCCGTTTTTTGCCCATGTGCTGCTGCGTGGCAACTGTGTCGGGTTTAAGGAACCCATGGCACTGATACACAAGCACGCCGACAGCTTGCGCCACAACGATACCGCCGCCGCCGACAACCGCCTGCTGGCGACACAGCGGGTATTTGCCGACTGGCTGCCACCGCAATTGCTGCGCTGCAAAAACAAATATCTGGCCAAGGCGCATTTGTCGCTGTTCCGTACCATGTACCGAAACGGCGACAAAATACGAGCGCGGCGGCTGTACCACCGTGCCATCGCCATGTACCCACCCCACGTGTTCGATGGCGCCTACCTGTTCAAATATCTGCGAAGTTACCTGTTCTGATACGGCGCACGACGCCGGGGAGTTTAACAACGTGAAAATAATGGGCATACACGATGGTCACAGCGCCTCGGCGGCGCTGGTAATCGACGGCAAGGTAATCGCTGCCATACAAGAGGAGCGCCTTACTCGCGCCAAAAACCAGGGCGGATTCCCGCGCCTGGCCATTGAGGATATTTTGCGCCGTCACGGCATGAAGCATGCGGATATCGATTTGTGGGCGTTTTCTGGCGTGGAAACCAGCAATCTGGATTCGCGTGACAAAATCATGTCCACTTACGCCAAAATGGTACATGAGGACAAATGGAAATGGCTGCGTCATCCGGAAAAACTGCTGCGCGGGGCTAAAAAAAAGGCCCACCGCAAACAGGAAAAAATTGCCGCCAGCCAACAGCGCCGCCGGGCAAACCTGCTCAGCGCCGGAGTAGCCGCTGAGCGAGTCAAGTTCATTGACCATCACTACTGTCATGCCGCCACCGCCTATTTCGGTCAAGCCAACCGCAACGACGATATTCTGGTAATCACTTGCGACGGCGACGGCGATGATCTGTGCGCCAGTGTCAGCATCGGCAACAACAGTCAACTGCGGCGCATCGCCACCACGCCACACACCGCCTCCGTAGCGGTCATCTACAGCTTGGTAACCTACCTTATGGGCTTTATCCCCCTTGAGCATGAATACAAGCTTATGGGAATGGCGCCCTATGCTTCCAAATCGCCACGAGTGCGTGAAATAGCCGACTATTTCTCCGCGCTGTTCCGCGTCAGCGCCGACGGTCTGTCGTGGGACACCAGCGACAAATGCGCCAATACCTTCAAACTGGGACCGCAGTTGCAACAGTTTATGCAACTCAAACGCTTTGACGAGCTATGCGGTGGTCTGCAGCTATTTATTGAAGAGTTTATCATCGCCTGGGTCAAACGGCTGATCAAGCACAGCGGCATCCACCGTTTGGCACTGGCCGGTGGACTGTTTATGAATGTTAAACTCAACAAACTCATCATGGAGCTGGACGAGGTAGATTCGTTGTTTATCTTCCCCTCGTGCAGCGACGAGAGTAACAGCATCGGTGCCGCGTGGGCAGCCGCCGTAGACCAGGCCGCCACCACAGAGATAGCCCCCATAGCGCAGTTTTACCTTGGTGGCAGTTTTGATGACGACACCGCCAGAGCCGCCATAGATAACTACCCACTCAAGAAAAAGATTAAAGTTACCCATTACGACGATATAGAACTACGCTGCGCCGAGCTGATCTGCTCCGGCGAAGTGGTGGCGCGCTGCAAAGGCGATATGGAATTCGGTGCCCGCGCCCTGGGCAACCGCTCCATCCTTGCCAATCCAGACAACTGGAAGGCGGTGCGCACCATTAACGAAATGATCAAGATGCGCGATTTCTGGATGCCGTTCGCGCCGTCTATGCTGGCGGAGGACGCCGACAAGTATCTCGTTAATCCGAAACAGATTGACGCACCATATATGATTCTGGCCTTTGAAAGCAAAAAAGAGAAGTTGGATAATATTATCGCCGCCACCCACCCCTACGACGAAAGTTGCCGGCCGCAAATGGTGAAAAAAGAGTGGAATCCAGACTACCACCGCCTCATAAGCTATGTAAAAGAACGCAGCGGCGAAGGGGTAGTGCTCAACACCTCGTTTAACCTGCACGGCCTGCCGGTGGTGTACAGCCCCGATGACGCTCTGCTGGTATTCGACCAGTCGGGCCTGAAATATCTGGCGCTGGGCAACCTGCTCATCGAAGAAGTAACCGCCGGATAATCCCCATGCCTGTGCTATCTCTGTTCAAGCGCCGCCCCGCCTGTTGGCAGGCGGGCACTGCCGCCGATTACCGCGCCGCCTACCACCGTTTTGGTGGCAGCGTTATCACCCATCCGGATATGATAGCCGCGTTGGAGCGGTTGTGTGCCATCGAGGTGGATTACCGGCTGTTCTGCCCCAATGGCAAGCTGCTGGGCGCCGTGGCGCTGTGGGAGGATAAATATCTGGTGGGCGACAAACGACTGCTGAAAAAACGCCGCAAGCGCGACCGGGTGGATAGCGGCAACGCCGAGGTAATTCTCCCCTTTGACCGAACGGCACAGACCGATATCGGCTGGCTTGGGGCCCGTTTCATCTCAGAGCTGCATTGCGACCAGTTTACCAATCTGCGCCGTCAGGAGGAAACTCTTAGTCTGGCGCGACCGTTCCCGGACGGATTTTCACGCAAGTTCCGCTATAACCGCCGCCGCGAGCTGCGCCTGTTTGAGCAGGACGGTGGCACGGTTATCAGCTTCGACCAGCTCGACGATGCTGCCATTGCCGAACACTACATCGGCCTGTTCCACAAGCGCTGGGGCAAAAAACCCAAGGGTTACGAGCTTCTGCATCAGTTTATCCCCGCAGTGAGATCGCTGCTCAAAGGGCATCTGCTACTGATGAATGATCGTCCGGTGGCGATACAACTGGTTTATCTGGCCAAAACATGTCGCGGCGTATCGGCGGAATATGTCAACGGCGGTGTCGACCCGGCCTTTAGCCATTACAGCCCCGGCAGCATCCTCTCCTATCTCAATCTGGAAATGGCGACAGCCACGGCGGCGGCCGACCAACTGCCGCTGCGCTATTCCTTTGGCATAACCGACAAAGAATACAAGGACACCTGGTGCGCGCCGCATCCGGTGTACCGGTGTTGATATGAGCTCACCGATATCTGCCAGTTACCTTAAACAGCAGAAACGCCGCCACACGATGCTGGCCGTTGCCGCCGCGCTGCTGGTGGCGGTCACAATCATCAGTGGCTACCCGCTCCCGGCACTGATGCTGGCGCTGGCCGCCTATCTGGGCTACGAGCTGCTGCTAAGCGATCATCTGTTCTATCCGCCCCGCTGCGACTACCGTTACAATCTGGACAATGCCAAGCGCGGCAGCGCCAGAATAGATAACGGTCAGCTGCTCCTGGCGCAGCCACTGGACAATGACTGCACGGCGCTGGCAGAGCTGCAAATAAGCGCCACGGCGGGCGGCTTCATTTTTGACCCGTATATTGAAATCGGCTCCGGCACCACAACGCAACGGCAGTATTTTGAACGCGGTGTTGGCGGCAGGCGCTATCTAAATATCAGCCATCTCCCGGCAGCGGAGCGTATCAGCCTGAAACCGCGCCATTGTCGTATTCCAGATGGCGAAATCACCCTGTACCGCTGGCACAATCCGGCTCTGGAGGAGAAAAAAATCCTCATCCTTGTCCCCCACGCCGACGACGCCGAGATTGCCGCCTTTGCCCTGTACCGGCGCCACGACTGCTTTATCGCCACCGTCAGCGCCGGTGAGGTGGAAGCCGACCATTACCTCCCCCTGTGTGGCGACGCTGC
>Ga0256842_1002130_pt1 | contig 14662 bp, 12 predicted proteins | sample 4559240metaG_FD_185973 | JGI IMG/M metagenome (GOLD analysis project Ga0256842, IMG submission 185973) | Hydrothermal vent microbial communities from Guaymas Basin, Mexico - 4559-240 | ecosystem: Environmental > Aquatic > Marine > Hydrothermal vents | place: Mexico: Guaymas Basin | collected...
TATCTATGGGTGATAAAAGTTCTATCTGTTTTTTAGCTTCAAGTATAAGGTTATGAGCATGATTTAACTCAGCAAAATTTTGGCATAGTTCATCTATATTTTTATCTATATTGCTAGATTCTAGCATGTGGGTTCGTATAAACTCTGTTAGGTTTCCTATAGATTTTAGTGAGACCGTTTGGTAAAAAAGATTTAGTGCCTGAGAATTTTTTATCCCCATCGCTCTTGTGAAAGTTTTACTATACTCTTTAAAAGTATCAAAAACCTCCGTATGATTTAAACTTCTAAGTCTCTTTTTCAGCTCCCGTACATCACTAAAGTTAAAAAAATCTTTTTTTATACCAAGTTCACCCCGTGAGATAACAAAAAACTTTTGAACCTGTTTGTTTGAGATATAAAAAAACTGTGCCAAAGTAACAGACTCATCAAAACCAATATTTTCAAATCTGCCTAAAATCACACTAAAACTGTTTTCATCTCTAAGACTTATCGCTTTTGAACGGTTAAAGTTTTCATCTTGAGCAGATTTATACTCCCCAACCACATAGGAGTAGAGTGTCCTCTCTTTTGTCCCAGCCCCTGCAGCTTTGTTAAAAACAATCTTGTTATGTGGAACTATAAGTGTGGTAAGTGCATCAACAATGGTAGATTTACCACTCCCAATATCACCTGTAAGAAGTGCGTTTGACCTTTTTAAATCAAGCTTTACAACCTTTTTATCATAAGTCCCCCAGTTATAAAGCTCAAAATACCCAAGCCTAAAACCAGTAGTTGTATCATCATCTGCAAAATCAAATCTTAATTCCATAACCCTGCCTCTTTATACTCTTTTAGTTTTTTATCAAACTCATCAAGCCAAAAAGCATCTACAAAAGCTTTTATGGAACTTTTTATCTCATAGGCTTCATCATCAGTTTTTATCTTTTTCAAAAAACCAAGCTCTTGCACTTTTTTTATGGTTGTATCTACCTCTTTTAGAAGTTTTACCTCATTAAACTTCATATCTAAAAATAAAACCAAAGATGAGACTATGTCCTCTTTTGTGATTATCGCTCGTTCATTATCACTTTGCATCTCAAAATCTGCTATCTTTTTTCTAAGCAATACACAAAGCAGAGATGTTTTATAGTTTAACTCCCTTTGGTTTATCAGTTTTGGCAGGGCATCTTTTTCATCTTCATAGACTTTATTTATAAGATAAGCATATCCATCACCCTCATCAACCCTCACTTCTAAACCAATATTTTCAAAATAATCAGATATTACCCCATAACTGTTATTTAAAAGTTCATAAAATGCTCTTTCATTATCCTCTTTATAAAACAACCCTTTTAGGAGTAATATTGTCGCTGTTTTTGCATCTTTGTTCATGATTTACCTTTAATAAATATGATTTTTGGCAGTGATACCACTTTTGTATTATTGCTCTTATCGGTGATTGTAAATTTTATTTTTTCATCCATATTTATGATGGTATCAGTTGAGTTTTTAGCAATAGATATATAGCTTATAAGTTCTGCAACACCCTTTGTTATAGGAAATTTTTCTATAACTTCAAAGAGTGAAACCTGTGGTTGAATCTGCAAAAAGTAGTTAATATTGCTTTTTAATTTTTCCTCATCTACAAAAAATATATTGTAAAATCCACTTAAATCTATCTCTAAATTATCCTCTTTTATCTCGTTAGTAAAAAGTTTTTCCTCTTTTATTTTATAGAGTGATTTTTCAAAAACACTATTTATTTTTACTTTTGTATCTGGCAAAGTTGTGATTTTTTTTGCTGTTGGTGGGTTTGATTTTATATCTATGGCACTTTTTTCTATGGATTTACAAAAATCAAAGATTTTTTTGTTTTCCACCCAAACTCTATCATCTAAAAATCTTCTTAATTGTTCTATAAGTTTTGAAGATACTTTTGTAATTTTTGTAGCATTGCTTAGGAGGTCATATTTTAAAGTTTTTAGTGTTTGATTTTTATCGAACTCTTTTATGGTTTCTATCTCGTAAAGTTTTTCAAGCATATCTGAGAATTGTTCATTTTTCTTGCCATCTGTAAGTATCTGCCAAAATGCAAAAAAACTCTTCCCCTGATCACTCTCTCTTATACTGTCTTCTATGTCAAAAATAGAACTAAGAACACTGTCTTTACCCTCATGAGTAGAAGCAATCTTTTGCATCGCTTCAAGATTTAGGTCTCTAAAATTATATTCTATCTGTGAAAAATCATATTTTAATTTTCTTGCTTGTTCATTTATGAGCATAAAATGCTCTTTTATTCTACTGTTATCAAACCTGATATCTTTAGTGTTTTTTATATTTTCTATCTGAGTATCTATATCTTTTTTTTGTTTTTGAAGTAGGTCTATCCGCTCTTTATCACTAAGATTTGTCTCAAACATCAACTCCTCAAGCAACTCAAACACAACATTAAACTTACTTCTACTCCCTACAAACTCCCGTTTTTCAAGACTCTCAAGAAATTCAAGTGCTTTTTGTGTGTAGGGTGTGAGTTCATAAACTGCTTCATCCTCATTTGTATGGTATTTTTTAAGGTATCCACTCTTATCACCCACAAAATCATCAAGATACTCTTTTGCACTTTTTGGATAACTATTTTCATAAGTTTGATTTATATCATAAAGGTAATCATCCAACATATCTGCTATAACAGAATGTTTAATTGTGATATATTTTTTCTCAATAAATACAAAATAAAAAAAACCAACCATCATCGCAAAATTATCGCTGTTTAAAAGCTTTAGAGTCTGATTGTATTTTTTTAAAGTTTTTAGATACTCATAAGTCATAAAATATTATCTCTCTACCAAACCTTTAACTCATTATAAATACTATCTCTCTCAACAGGTGTAAAGCCACTGTCTTTTATGAGTGAAACAAACTCTTCAAGTTTCACTCCATTAGCACTATTAGCTCCTGCAGCCGAATTAATCGACTCTTTTTCTATCGTTCCATCTAAATCATTTGCTCCAAACTCTTGAGACAAAAGTGCTAGATTTACAGTGGAAGTCACCCAGTAAGCTTTTATGTTTGGCACATTATCAAGCACTATACGACTAACTGCCATAGTTTTTAAAATCTCATTTGCACTTAAAAATTTATCTACTTTTAGGTAGTTATTTTGTCTTTGGTAAACAAGGGGAATGAAAGCGTTAAAACCACCTGTTTTATCTTGCAACTCTCTGATTCTCATCATATGGTCTATGCGATTTTCTCGACTCTCCACATGCCCAAAAAGCATGGTAACATTAGACTTTTTACCTCTTTCATGCCATTTTTGATGTATCTCTAACCATTGCTTGGCACTAAGTTTACCCTTACAAATATAGTCTCTTACTTTCTCGTCAAATATCTCAGCACCACCACCAGGCATCGAATCTACACCATTTTCTATCATCAAATCAAGTATCTCATCATAACTTTTATCATAAGTTCTTGCCAAGAAATCAACCTCAGCAGCAGTAAGAGCTTTTACATGTAAGTTTGGATAGGCAGTTTTTATCTTTTTAAATATATCCAGATACCACTCTAGTCCAGTATCAGGGTTGTGAGCAGAAACTATATGCACCTCTTTTGCACCTCTTGATTCAACATCAACAACTATTTTCATAATCTCATCATGACTCATAGTGTATGGGTTTGGATTTTTTCTATTGGCAGAATATGCACAAAATTTACAAACATCGGCACAAATATTTGTGGGGTTTATATGGCGATTAATATTAAAATATGTTTTTTTGCCAAACCTCTCTTTTCTAATCTCATCAGCCATCTTTCCAAGCTCAAAAAAGTCCATATCCCAAAGCTTCATCGCTTCATCAAAATCTATTCTATTTTTTTTCATCTTTTACCTTAAATAGGAGCTACGGTTTTAACCGTACTTTTAAACTTTATAATCCAGGTGCTTTCCACATTGAAGTTGTAATATTATCATCTACTAACTTTAACTGTACTTCATAAGCCTCTATCCACTTATCTTTTATCTCTTGATATTTGATAAAATTATCCATATTCGCTTCATATTCTCTACTCCACTCTACCAAACCCTTTGAAGCATCAACAAGTGAACTGTAAATTCCAGCACCAACTCCAGCAGCCATCGCAGTACCAAGGGCTGTCGCTTCCGTTACCTTTGGAATTTTTACTCTACATCCAGTTACATCAGCTAAAGTCTGACACCAAAGTTCACCTTTACTAGCACCACCTGCAAACACTATTTCATCAATTTCAACATCACTAAATTCTTTAATTTTTTGTAAATTAATAGCACTCACAATAGCGGCATTTTCTTCTAATGATTTAAACATACTAGCTTTATTGCACATCTCTGCATCTATACTCAGATTTAAAAAACTAGGAGCTGCATGGTACCATTTACCATACTTCATAGAGTCTGAAAATATCGGCATAATCCCATATGAACCCACAGGCACATCTTTTGCCTTTTTCTCCAAAATCTCATATACATCAACTCCCAAATCTTTTGCTTCAAGTTTTTCCATATCGCAAAAAGCATCTCTGAACCATCTCATAACAAGCCCACTAAAAAAGGTTATCCCCTCAGCTTGAGAGAGTCCTGCTATAGCATGTGGATTTACCCTTATACTCATATCTTTTGGTGGTGTAATACTGTTTTTAATATTTACAACCTGTTGCCAAAAAGAACCACCAAGAACTGCTACCTGATTTTCTTCAACAACACCAAGACCAACACTTCCAAGCCCAACATCACCACCACCAGTTACCACTTTTGTAGCAGTTGAAAGTCCTGTTTCATTTGAAGCTTTTTCATTAACATTACCGATAATAGTTCCAACCTCGTAACAAGGAGGAAAAATATCATCTTTTAAACCAACTTTTGTAGCCATTTCCACATGCCAATCACGATTTTCAAGTGAAAAAACACCAGTTGTTCCACCATTACTCGGATCAGTTGCTATCACTCCACTGAGTCGTGCCAAAATCCAGTCACTTATCATCGAGATTTTTGCAACTTTTTCATAAATTTCAGGACGATTATTTTTAAGCCACATAATTCTAGGCAAAGCACCCAAAGCAAAAGTTTGACCACTTAAATCATAAAACTCTTGCTCAATCTCAGGAAAATTCTCTTTTAAATACTTAACCTCTTTATCAGCCCTAGCATCAACATTCGCAACACCCCAAAGCTCATTTCCCTCTTCATCATAAAGGACAATCCCCTCTCGCATACTTGTAGCTGAGAGTGCTAAAATATCTTTTACTTTTATGTTTCCAGATGCCAAAGCATCTTTTATAACTCCACATGCCAAAAGCCAGTTTTTCTCAAAATCAAAACTCATAGAGTTAGCCACACCCTCCTCTTCCAAGTGAGTCCACTCCCTTTGAGCCATAGAAATTTGGTTGCCTTTTGTATCAAATATAACTGCACGGATACTTCCTGTTCCTGCATCTATTGCCATTAGGTATTTCATCGTCACTCCAAACTATAAATTTTGTCTCAAAAGTTCATAAAATTTATCTCTTTTGCCAATCTTTAAAACTAAGACAATTATCTCCTCATCTTTTACTTCATAAGCTAGTCTAAAACCAGAATCTCTTAGTTTTATTTTATAAACATTATCATACCCACTAAGTTTATCTGATGGTACTTTTGGGTTTTGAAGTCTTTTTGTGAGTTTTTTATGAAACTGCTTTTTTATTGAATAATCAAGCTTTTTCCACTCTTTTAGTGCTTTTGGTTTAAAATCAAGATAGTAAGTCATCTATATCCACCCTTATAGTTTCCTCACCATCATTCAACCTCTCTTTAACCTCTTGAGCTAGATAATAATCATCAACTATATCCATAACCCTCTCAAAATACTCACTAGGAACAAGGTAAGCACTGGGGACATTGTGATTTAGTATAGCTACCACCTCATTACCTGCTTCTTCAAGTATCTTTGTAGGTGATTTTTTTAACTCAGTTATACTCGCTGTATAGTTTGCTAATATAGTATTCATTTTAGTACCTTTTTAAGTGTTTTTTATCATACTAATTATAGCATAATTTAAATTATCCTGTCACTTCCACCATCAATAGCCACTTGAGAGCCTGTTGTTTTAGCAAAAGGTTTTCCTGCCATTGCACACACTAATTCTGCTACATCAGTTGATTTTATCTCAGTTTTTAAGACATTGTTTGTTTTATATTCTTCTACACTCATGTTGTAAGCTTTAGCACGATTTTTAAGAACCTCATCACTCCAGATAGCTGTATCAAACACGGCATGTGGGTGTAGAGTATTTACTCGAACTCCTGCCTCTCCAAGTTCAAGAGCTGCTATTCTTGCTAGTTGAGTTTGTCCAGCTTTTGCAACTGAGTAAGCCGCCGCACCTTTTCCAGGGGCTGGGAAGTTTTTAGAAGCTACCATCACTATGGCACTCTCAATGCCAAGTTTTAAAAATGGTGCTGTATATTTTATGAGTTTTTGATGGGCTGTTAAGTTTATATTCATAGATTTTTGCCAGTTTTCATCGCTTAAATCTTCTAAGTTTTCACTCGGTGTAAATATACCTGCATTGCTTACTACTATATCAATTCCACCAAAATTTTTAACTGTAGTCTCAAGAGCTTTTTGTATATCATCACTTGAAGTTAAATCACACTGCACACCTATCATGTCAACTTTGTCAAACATATTTTCAACTTCACTGTTTATATCCAAAACAACAACTGCACACCCTCTTGAGTTTAACATCTTGGCTATTGCCAAACCAATTCCACTCGCACCACCTGTCACAATGGCGATTTTACCACTAAATTCAGGAGATACACCACCTTTTTTAAGTTTTGCTTGTTCAAGACTCCAATACTCAACCTCAAATATATTTTTAGCACTAAGAGCTTTATATCCACCAAGTTTTTCTGCTTTTAAAATAGCTTCAAAAGTATGCTCATTTATATCTTTTATGATGTTTGCCTCTTTTACATTTTTTCCAAAAGATAAAGTTGCTTTATTTTTTAAAATAGCAAAATTTGGTGCAGGATTTAAAAGTATTTCATCTGTTTTGTTCTCTTTAAAATATTTTTTATACTCTTTTATATATTTTTTCAAATCTTTTTTATATTTACTTCCAAGCATCACAGGTACTCGTTTTGTTCTTATCACATGATCAGGTGTCAACGGACCTTGCGTTGCTATCTTTTGTACATTTTCATTTGCAAAGCCACATGCCAAAACTGAATCATTTAAGATTGAAATTGTTGCGTAACCTTTTAGGATTGATACCTCTTTTCTGATTTTTGCTAATTTTATTAAATCCACATCTGGAGCTACGACTGAAGTCGTAGCTCCTGTATCCAATACAGCTTTGTTGTCTAACAAATATTTCTCAGCCTTATCAACAAGTTCAATAGTTTTCTCATAAGATTTCTTAGCATCATCATTAAAAGTAAAAAGCCCATGGTTCATCAAAACCATCCCCTCAAGCTCATTCCAATCAACATCTCTAGTCATATCATAGATAAGTTTTGCCAAGACAAATCCTGGCATGATATAAGGGATAACTAAAACTTTATCCCCATAAATCTCTTTTATTTTTTGTTCTCCACCCTCAGTATTTGTGATAGTCACAACAGCATCAGTATGAGTATGATCAACAAATTTAAAAGGTATTAGAGCGTGTAAAATCGCTTCAACAGATGGGTTTGGAGCTGATGGGTTTGTCATAGCAAGTCTTTGATTTTTAACCATATCTTCATCACTAAGCTCTTTAAGCTCTGCCATTTTTAAAAGCATATCCATCTTAACAGGAGCAAAACCCTCAGCTTCTATGGTTGCCAAATCCCAACCACTCCCTTTTACATAGAGTATATCTTCAACTTCGCCAAAAAGGTTTATTGCCGTTGATTTTACAGAAGTATTACCTCCACCATGAAGCACCAAAGAACTATCTTGTCCCAAAAGTCTTGAAGTATAAACCCTTAAATCTAAATCTGTTTTATATTTTTTCGCTTCTTTGTTGTTGTATAAACTTTTCATATTATCTCCCAAATCTCTCTTTTATTTTTTCATAATCAGCTTCACAAACACCTTTGTTTGTGATAAGTCCTGTTACAAGTCTAGCAGGTGTTACATCAAAACCATAGTTTATAGCAGGTGAAGTTTTTGGAGTGATTAAAACCTCTTTTATCTCTCCATTTTTATCTACACCTTTTATATATTTAACCTCATCTTCACTTCTAAGTTCTATGGGAATATCTCTACCCTCTTTTATCTCAAAATCAAAAGTTGAAGCAGGAATAGCCACATAAAAAGGGATGTTATTATCTGCACATGCCAAAGCTTTTAAATAGGTGCCTATCTTATTTGCCACATCGCCGTTAGCACTCACTCTATCTGCTCCCACTATCACCATATCAACCATCCCATTTTGCATAAGATGTCCACCTGTATTATCAGCTATGATGGTGTGATTTACTACACTTTGAGTAAGTTCCCATGCAGTTAAACTTGCTCCCTGATTTCTAGGTCTAGTTTCATCAACCCACACATGAACATCTACACCTCTTTTTTTTGCCTCATAGATAGGTGCTAAAGCTGTCCCCTCATCTATTACAGCCAACCATCCAGCATTACAATGAGTTAAAATATTTATACTTTTTTTATTTTTTTGTTTTAGTATATCTTCAATTATATCAGCACCATAAGAAGCTATCTTTTGACTCTCTTTTGCCTCATCATCGTTGAGTTTTATGGCATGTGCCTTTGCATCTGCTTTTAGGTTTTTAGACCCTTTTAACAGCTCCATCATCTTATCAACTGCCCACATCAGATTTACTGCAGTTGGGCGAGAATCTCTGATAAGTTTTGCTTTTTCTTTTAACTCTTCATAATCCTCAACCTCTCCACATGCCACAAACACACCAAAAGCAGCCACACTTCCAATAACTCCAGCACCCCTGACAGTCATATCTTTTATAGCCTCAACCACCTCATCAGTAGTTTTTAAAACCTTTGTTTCATACTCAAAAGGAAGCTTTTGTTGGTCTATAACTTCTAGTTCATCATCTTCATTTAGCCATAAGGCTTTGTATCTACCTTGCATCTTTATCCTTTAATCAAATCTTGTGTTTGATAGATAGTGTATCCCTCATAATAGTAACTTGCATCTATACCTTTAAAATAGATTATAGAATTATCTATATCAGAAGTCAGAACCTCTTTTAAAAGGTGTTTAATCTCTATATCTTTTATAGGGCTTCGCTCCATTGCCAAAAGGTAGTCATCTTTATCTATCTTACTCCAATCAACTACTTTTTTTAACTCTTTTTTAAAAATCAAATCAAGCCATATCCTAGTAGCTCTGCCATTTCCCTCACGAAACGGGTGTGCTATATTCATCTCTACATATTTTTCTACTATCTCATTAAAATTTGATTGTGGCATTTTTTCTATATTTTGCAGTGCAACCTCAAGATAACTAACAGATGCAAACCTAAAATTTCCTTTTGCTATATTTACCTCTCTAATCTTTCCTGCAAACTCATATATATCTTCAAACAAATAAGTATGGATTTGTGATAATGATTTAAAACTTCCAGCCTCAAGTTTATCTAAAAAACCACTTGTGAAAAGTTTATGTGCTTTTTGTTTACTAAGTTTCTCTTCAACTCTTGCTAATTCTGTAATATCTGTTATGTTTAGTTTGTTTTTTAAAATCATCTACTACCTCAATTCTTATTCATTTTTAAACTATTTTATCTATTCCCTTTTAAAATATCCAAAAATAATTGATTTCTTCCAAATGCATCTTCTACCATAGTTTCTAATGTCAAGATATGTGTTATAGCATTTAACTTCTCATTATGTATATAATACATCTCACCTTTTGTAGTATATGTTTTTTTGATACCTGACATATCTTCTAGTTCTTGTTTAGTTTCATCATTTAATGTAGTAACAAGATAAGACCATATACGAATATCTTCACCATTCTTTTCAAAATGATCTTTTATCTTTCTTGTATATTTATTTAATTCATTTATCCCTGCTGAATTTTTCTCTCCAGTTGCATCACTACCTTTAAGCTCGATAATTATTAGCTCTTTTATATCATTTTTGCTTTTTGTAAATATACAAATATCAGGTCTAGTATTTTTATCTTTATCTTTTACACCCAAAATATTATTGATAGTATCATCACTATGAGCATAGTTATATATCATAAATCTTTCATCAAAAAGCCAAAGGTTATTATTTTTATATGATTTATCATTTCCGTTACTTGTTCTAGTTTTCATAATTTTATTATGAATAATAGTTTCATCTGATTTTTTATTCGGATTATTTATATCTGATTGTATATCATTGATTATTTTTTCCCTATCAAATATATACTCTGCTAATTCTGCCTGATTACTTACATATAATCTTTGTTCATAATCATCTTTATTTTTATTTCTAACATCTCTTATATATTCTTTATCAGAATTAAATCGCTCTTTAGCTTCTTTTATAATTTCAGCACTTGTAGATTTATTGTTACTTTGTTTTATATATGTTGCTAGATATGGAGCTGATTTTAAACTCTCCTTTTGATTTAATTTAATTTTTTCTTCTATATCTATACCTATGCTTTTACATATTTTATCTATAGTTACAAATAATTTTCTATTTATAGTTTCCCAGTCTAAGGCATCATCAAAAAAAGCATTATTTTTATCTTTTATACTAAAGCTATTTCGTGAATCATCTACATGTTCATCAAAAAATTTAGAACTTACAAAATACAATAGCCCTTTATCTTTACCAGTTCTAAACTTCAATCCTAAAGTATCTTGCTTTACACTTCTTCTATCAGCACAATAGTATCCTTTAATGGTTGAGCCTTTTTGCTTATAAGAAACTATAAATTCTTCCTCTTTTTGTCCAACTTTTATAGTAAAACTATCATCTTCAAATCCAGTTCCATGCTCTTTTGCTTCGATAGTAGAAACCAATGAATCATCTATATAAAATTTTATAGTTAAATCTTCATTTTCATCAACCATAAATTTAAATATTGATAAAAAATGTCCAACTATCTCTTTTTCTTCATCTTGAAAGTTTATATTTATATCTCTATTATGTACATTTATAAAATCAATCTTTGTTTTTTCTATCAATGGTTCATTTGCAAGTCTTTTAGGTTCTATCTCTTCCATATTTATATCAAAATCAAACTCTATATTAACACCATTATTAAAGCTTTTAAATTTTACCTTATCACAAAGTGTTAGATATGTAAATCTACCAACACCTTTACAGCCAAGCTTTTCTTTAAAATCAGATAGATAATGATTAAAAGAATCGATATTATCATCCGTAAATCCATCCCCATTATCAATAATACAAAAGTTTTTAACTCTTTTTTTCTCTTGTATTAAATCTATAGGCAAAGTTTCAAAATATACATCTATTTCACTTGCATTTGCTTGAATACTATTTGTAATAGCTTCTTCTAAAATACTTGTTAATCTAAAATTATCAGGAAGTTTTTTTAATATTTGTTTTGTTGTTACTATTGGCATATTACAAATCCTTTATAACTATAGTCTAAATTGATTCAAGATATTCATCATAATACCTGCATATTCTCTATACATTTGTTTATCATCTTCTTCATACTTATTAGAGAAATATTCTTCATATTTAATTAAATCATTATAATCTAAAGTAGCAAGGATTTCTTCTGTAAAAAAACCATTTATATATGCTTTTCTTGTAGTATTTAAAATTCTAAGATTCAAATTTATTATTGCATCTTCTATATCTTGATTATTATCAACAGCATAAATACCACCATTTAAATCATAATAAATTTTATTTTCACAATTATTATTTAATAAATTTATATTTAAAGCTTTACTTTGTCTAAAATTATTACAATGTCTATCTTGTTCAACCAAAAATTGATTATCTTTTAGCTGATTTCCATTGCATGATACTAAAATATTATCATAAGAAACTGTTTCTATATCGCTACAAAATTCTTGTGGTTTAATATGTTCTATTTCAGTATCTATTTTATTATCTTTACGAATACCAGTAATTCGTTTTTGACAATAACAACAAATATACCCTTGATCTTCTAAAAGTTTTTTTCTAATAAACTTTTTTCTTTTTTTAGTGATATTATCATAACAAAGATTTGGTTTATTACGTATCCAATTATTAAGATCATAAGGTTGACTTCTTTTTTCTATATACTTCATCTTCCAAGTACTTTCATTCTTTCAATAATTGCATTTGCTTTCACAAAATCTAATTCATCGCTTTCAAAATTGATTTCATTTTGTGTAATATTTAATATGCGTTGTTTTATATTATCTACTTCATCAAATTCTTTTTGTGAAATCTTTTTAAACATTTCATTAAATAAATCATCAATTTCTTTTGGTCTTTCTGGAATTCCCATTGCTTCACTAACTATAGAATTTATATCTCTTCCAAATGTACTTTTTGATGGGTTATAAATATTTGTTTTTTCTGAACTATTATCTATGATATAAATATTATTTTTAGTCACATTAGTTAAAGTTTGAGGAGAATGAGTTGTAAATAATATATGAATATTATCTGCTTTACTCTCTCGTAGATGATTTATAATTTGCCTTTGCCATAAAGGGTGTAAATAAGTATCTGCTTCATCAAGTAAAAATAAATTTTCATTATCATTAAATAATTCAATAATACCTTGTGTTAAAATAAATTGAGTTTCCCCTTCGCTTAAATCTTTATAAGAAATTTTATCTTGAATATTAGCTCTATTAAACTTTATATCATCTATTTGAAGTAATTTCCCTTTATATGTTCCAAATAATAATTTAAAAAATTCAATATCATATCTATCTAAACTATCATCTATAATTTTTTGAGTAGAAATAGTAAAATTTATATATTTATTATCATCTGAAAATATAATATCTCTATTACTATATCTAATTAAATTTCTAATAAAATCAATTCTATTCTTTTTTTGATGAGTTATTTTAAAGTTAAATTGTTGTTCAATTTCGCTCCAATAAGACTCTAAATGACTATAATAAGAAATTTCATCAGGTTTATTTATCATATATTGTTCAATTTCATAACATCTTTCTAGCTCTTCTTGTTCATGATTTTTTAGAACTTCTTCTTTTAAATATAAATTTAATTTAAAATAATTTCTAACTTTGAAATTTATTTCAATATTATTTTTATATGATATATGAAAAAAATCTTTTAAAAATTTTCTATTTTTTTCTAAATTTGATGTTAAAAGAGTTGTAAATACTAATGGAAAGTATTCATCTTTCATATATATAAAGCGATCACTATATATACTTTGTAATCTCATAGAATTTCCAGAATAATATACAACTATATTTTTAGGTATATAATTTTTAATAAGTGTATTATATTTTGGTTTATTACCATCTATTTTAATATTAATTTTTTCTCCATCACCATATAAAACAATATTTGAAAATTTTCCATTTATATCTATATCGTATTCAATAACGAATTTATAATCAAAGTTATTATCTCTTTGAGATACTTTTTGAAAAACTTTTAATATAAATTCATATATATTTGTTTTACCACTACCATTGTTACCAATAAAAACATCTATATTTTCATCAATAAATTTTATTTTTAAATCTTTTAAATTTTTATATTCTTTTATTTTTAGTAAATTAAGCCTCATTAAATATCTCCTCTTCAAACTCTTTTATTGCATTTTCTCTATTTTTGATAGACTCTTGTTTTAGTTGTTTTATTTTTTCTTTTCGTTTTGTTATTTCTTGCACTATTATCTTTTGAATATTTAAAGATGGTAGAGGTATGAGTGTTTCTCTTATTTTTGATAAATGTAAATTTGGAACACCCACACCTACTAAATTATCATTAAATTGTCTTTTGGCAATTTGTGAATTAATATAAAAAAGTAAAAAATATGGATTTACTATATCTATTATTGGTCTAAGTAATGCTACACTAACATATATAGAAAAATCATTATCATTATCAACAATGGCTGCAACACCAGTTGTTCCATTTTTTGCTAATAAAATATCTAATTTTTTAGGTTTTATTCTTTTTGTTAAAGTTTTATGTAAATCTGTCGGAATATACTTTGTATTATTCCAATTAATTTCTTGAGTTGTTACATCTTTTGAGGATACAAATATAACACCATCTTGCTTATTTGTATAAGTTGGTGTTTGATGTGTACCATCTGTAATTATTTCACATAAATTATTAAACTTTTTCATTTTATATTTTGAGGATTGTATCTCTTTATTTTTCAATATTTTTTCAATATTCCATTCGTATATTTCATTTAAATTTATAAATTGTAACTTACTACTTTTAACTTTACTTTCAATTTTTTCAATACCTAATTTTTCAAAAAGATACTCTTCAATACTATCTTCAATCTCTTTAGCTTCTATCTCTTGTTTTTGAGCCAATAGTATTTTATCATTATACTTTTCTAATAGTATATTTTGTTCTTCTAAAGATGGTAGTGGTATTTTTACATTTAAAAATGCTTCTTCTTGTAAATAATGCCTATTTGTTGTTCCATTACTAGCATTTGAACAAAAAAGTATAAATTCTTTTGTTGTTGTAATTAAAGATAAAAAATGTGGATT
>Ga0256842_1002131_pt1 | contig 14660 bp, 4 predicted proteins | sample 4559240metaG_FD_185973 | JGI IMG/M metagenome (GOLD analysis project Ga0256842, IMG submission 185973) | Hydrothermal vent microbial communities from Guaymas Basin, Mexico - 4559-240 | ecosystem: Environmental > Aquatic > Marine > Hydrothermal vents | place: Mexico: Guaymas Basin | collected...
TCTATTATTGACGAAAAATTTGAAATTGTATTATCATAAATATATAATTGTTTGTATGTTGTTCAATTATTTTCTGGAACATCGTTAGAATATTTTATATAAACATTATAATGATCATACCATATTAAATCATTATTTTTGTCATTATTCATATCTGTTATTAAGTATGTTTCATCTGATCTTATTCTTCTTGCTTTTTTCTTATCAGCCATAACATTATAATAAGTTCAATCTGTTCATTTCATATATAATCACCTAATAAATTGGTTTGGATCAACCATTACAGAATCATATGAAACAGTATTGCTAGAAATATTATTATTTGCAAAATTAATTCAAAGTTTGTTATTTATAATTTTAAGTGAATTCTTAACTGGTATATCAATTTTGTCATAAACTACATTATAATTACTAAATTTTTCAGATTTATATTTAGATATTTTTTCATTTATTTTTTCTAATGTAGTTTTAAACATATTTAAATACATTACTTTAGGATTATAAGTATTTATTTCTTTTATAAAATAATCAGAAACTTTAAACAACTGAGCATTAAATACATATTTTTTATCATTAAACTTATTACTATTATCACTAATAAGATCGATTTTTGATACTTTTCAACTTCAGATAGAGCCAATAATCTTTTTAATTTTATTTAATTCTATTTTTTCTTTATATACAAGATTATTAATTTTATTTTTTAATCAATAAAATCATTGATAATTTGGAATTACATCAGGAGTTTTTAATACAGAATTGGATATTTCTTGTGCATTTTTAAATATATAACTTGGTAAAGAATTTAAATATTCTTTATCTTTTTCATTTAATAAATATTTTAATTGATCATAAAGATATGCTTTAACAAGTTTATTAGATGTATTTTTAGGCAAAACAAATGCACCAGGATTTATATTAATATTCAAATTATTAATTTTAAATTTAGAAGTAGCATTATTTAATTTAATATTCAAATTTAACACATCATCAGACATTTTTGAGGTTTGTCTATTTATAGGTTCTACAATTCATTTTACTATTTTATAAACCTGATCAAAACTAGCATTATAATTCAAAAATGCATCTGATTTTATATCATAACCTTTATACGGCAATATAGGCAAATCAATATTAAGGAAATCAAAAGGAAATAATCTATTTGTTCTTGCAGTAAGTTGTTCTATTCTAGTTTTAACATTCCATTCTGCCATAAATCAAATTCAATGCTTAATTATACACCGATAACGAGTTATAATTTTAAATACTTTTATTGCTCATTTAAGTGCAGGTATTAATTTTGGCAACAATAACGGAGGAGGCAAATTTGGTAAATCTAATGTAGGCACTTTAGGCAATGAAGGTAATTTTGGTAATACAGGAGGATTAGGAAATAAAGGGACTTCAGGTAAATCTATATTAAGTCATGGAGGAGGCAAATTTGGGACAGTAAGTAATCATAAAGAAATAGGATTTATCTTTATTTTAGGTAAAATAATATTAAATCATAAATTAATATGTGATAAATCTATATATACATCAGGAATTTTAAAAGGAGGAATTGGAATAACAGGTAATTTAGGACATAGTCAAATTAGTAAACAATCATATAGATCTCAATTATCTTCCCTACATTTTCAACAACTTAATTTCCACTTAGCAGACATATCTATTAATATTTGCCAAGTCTTTATTATTTTAATATCTAGAAAAATTGTATCTACCCATTTTTCAAACATTTTACTATTCCTATCTAACCGTCATACTATTCAATCAATATATTTATTAGCAATACAACTAATTTGTGTCAAATAAAAATCATATAAGTGAACATATTGATAAAGTTGCAATGGAATATTTCTATAACTTTCAAGAATTTCAATATTTTTCTGTATAGAATTAACAAACTTTTGAACATTTAATGCATTTAAATAAAATTGTTCACATCTTTTTTGTTTCTGAATATTATTAGGATATAATTTCTTACATTTTCAAGCAGGAGATGCATAAAATTGTTGCCATTCTTTTATGGTTTTTTCATTCCTTTTTTTCCAGTTTTTTAAGTATGTTATTTGTCTTTCTAATTCATCTTTTCATATCCAAGGAATATTTAATACTAATGTTTTTTCTGATACTTTCAGTAAAGGATTTTTTTCCAAAAATAACTTAAGTTTGTCAAAAGGATTAGATAATTGATTAGACAGTGATTTTAATCCTTTTTTAGAAGGCATATAATTAATAAGTTTTTCTGTAATTTCTGATCATCAATTAGATCATCAACCTATAGATAAACTTTCTATAGAATTATCTAAAAAAGGTTTTAGATCTTTATCAGTAAGTTTCCAAAAATCTTTAAATTTATCTATAAATCAATCAAAATCAGGATACGAAACATAAAGTGTCATATGTGTAAGATTTGATATCAAAAATTGTATTTGTTTATTAAGCCATTTTTTTATTACACAATCAATAATTCATTTAAGTGTTCATTTTTTTATCTTAAGATGAAATGGTTTTCATCATTTTAATAAAACTTTTGATTTTTTATAAGAATTAATTTTATGAGCAGTCATATCAAAATTTATTAGTCATCATCATATTTTAGCTATATTTTGATAATTTGGATTTATACTAGATCAATAAAAACTTCTACTAGTTGGTATATTAATAGATGTTGATGGATACATTCAATGCTTAAAAGGAAGTTGGTTACAAACTCAATTATCTAAATCAAGCATCCATCATTCTTCTTCATCATCAGCTTTTTTTGCTTTTTTCTTAGGACATTTAGGAGGCAACAAAGATGTTGCAGTAACAACACAATTTCAAACTATTGTTCATACTGGAGCTATAGGAGAAGTAATTCATTTAGGATAAGGTCACCAACAAAGAGCAACTCATAAACTTGCAGTTAATGTCGGTGCTAAATATACTCTAAATTGTGATAAGTAAACTCATGGACAAGGATTTGGTTTAAATTGGTTTGGTGGATCAACACTAGGAGAAATTGATGTTTGTAATGGCATAGGAATTGGTTTACAACATCTATGTCAATGACATGATTTCCATTTTGTTCAAGGATTCCAAAACACACTTGTTCAACGATCAAATCAACCTGGACATCAACAAACATTTATAAATCATGGAGCAAAAAACGCAAAATTACAAGGAACATTAATTCATCAACAACTAGCTTTTCAAATTCAAAATCAATTACACATAGAATTTAATGCATCATCAAATTTTGTTTTAAATTTATGTGCATCTGGTTTTCAATCTAATCAAAAATCATTTGTTCATAAATTCCAAGGATTGTCTTTAGGATCGTCTATTTTTGTATATTTGTTTATTATTTTTTGTGCTAAAGATATATCTCATTTTTGTGCTGCTTCTAATGCTTTTTTTACTGTAGGAAGTATATTATTTACTGATTTAGTCGTGCTAAGAGATTCAAGTTTCTTTTTTAATAATGCTTTTAAATCAACAAATTTTTTAGAAAATTTCATAGGGATATTTCAGTTTTCCCCTTTAAAATATTCGTATCATTTAATACAACCATTTTTCATAAATACTTTTATTGATCAAAATTTGTTTTTATCATCAAATTTTCATACTTTTATTTTTACTTGACTAGATCATTGATATATTGCATAATAACTCACAGATGAACTTGTATTAGCACCATCTATTCTAAATAAAAATATAGGATAGTTTTTATTATAACTTATATTTCATATAGATATTCAATTTAACTCTAATTTCGGGATATTATCTTTTGATATTACTCAAAAAGGTCATTTAAGACTTTCTAAATATGTAAATTTTACATGTTTTGGATTTTCAAAATATACTGTAACTTTAACTTTATCTCAATATTCTAAATTTCATCAATTTAAATCTTTCATAATTTTATAAACATTTATAGGATCTGATTTATTAAGGAATGTAATTTTCTTAAATTCTATTGTATCTCATGTTATTTTTATATAACTTGGTCAAAGAACAGCTGGAATTTGTTGAAATGCTACTTTATTTTGTCATTTTTTTTGAACTTGATTTATATAATTTTGAGGTGTTACACCACTAACAACTGGAATTGAACTAAGATCTCAACTTTTAAAAGCCTGTTGTATCTGATCTCTTAATAATGTTGAACTTGATTTTTTTAATCATTCCCGATAAACATATCAATCATCTGCAAATTTTTGATTTGAATCTATTTTTAATCAATAAGATTTTACCAATTGTTCTTTTAATCTACTTCTAAAACCAGCATCACAACCAGTCAAAATTTTAGACAAATAACTTCATCAATAAAATATTTTTATATTTCATACTAAATCATTAACTACAATATCTGTTTTTTTATCGTTGTTCATATCTTTAAAAAATATTTGACTATACTTAAGACGATAAGGGTTTGATTTAGCTAAATGTAAACAAACTGGAGTTCAATTTGCATCAAAGTCTCAATGTCTATTTTTATAAACTCTTATTGTTCAATTATCAAAAAGAATATACAAATCTTGATATCAATCACCATTATAATCTCAAGCAAAAACATCTTTTACAGATTGATCAAGAATCATTAAATTTCATAAATCTCTGAAATGCTTTCATCAAGCATAATTTTTAAGCAATCTAATTTTAGATCATCTATAAACTATAAGTAAATCCTTTTTTCAATCATTATTAAAATCTAAGGTAAGAACCTTATCTATTCATCAAGCAATATTAAAATGAACATTATATCAATAAGTTTTTGACATCTTAACTTGCTCAATCATATCATTTCTCGAAATAATTTTAACAAACGGATCTCAATAATTTAATAAAAGTTCACTTTCAAAAGGTTTTGTTGCTTCTCAAACATTTTGTCAAGCAGCAAAATTTGTTATATTTTTAAAATTAGACCTAAAACATAATCACTTATCATTTTCCACATCTATATCAGTATTTTTTGATATTGGTGAATATTTTGCATCCGTAACAGATATTCAAAATGATTTTTGTCAATTAGTTGTAGCATCTCAATAAATAATTTTTGTAAAAAAAGGATAATTTATTTTAAATAGTGCAACTTTAAAATAAGTTCATTTAATTATTATTTCTCAAACTAGTTTTCAATTATAAAAAGTATCATATACAGACAATCAATATTTTTTTGTTTTATCTTTGTTTGATATAATCATTAATCATGTATATATTTTTCAGTTTTTAAAATCAGCAACTACTTTATTGTTTATTTGTAATATTCAATTATTTATAAAATTAGATTTTATAATATCATCTAATCTTTGAGGAATATAATATATTCATTTTTTAGTTATCAAATCTGGTGCTTTTATATATTTAATATTTTTCAAAGGATTTTGATTTGTAAAAACTTTTAATCATCAAAAATCAACAAATACTTTTCATCAAGAATAATCTAATTTAAGTTCTCAATTTGAAGATAAATCTTGATTTACAAGATAATCATACCTATGCAGATTTCAAGGATATGCTAATGTAGTAGTTATAGCTAAATTTTTAGTTGAATTAGCCATAATTTTTTGTGCATACTTTCACCAATCATATCAAAACATTGTCAAATACATAACAGACAATCTAGTATCTATTGGTATAAATGTTGTATTAATTCAAAAACGGACAGATAAAGATATTTTCTTTTTATCTGAATTTACATAAGAAAATTTTATAAATCCTGTCCTAGTTCACTTTATTTTTAAATCATTTCAATTATGAGAAACTTTTATATTGTTAGAAGAAGAAATAGACAGTCATTTTAAATCAGAAACTAAATTACCAAATTTATCTACACCATATATTTTTCATTTTACAATTTCATTTGGATCTGCTTGATATTTATCAAGTTTAACTTGCAAAGATTCAATAGGAAAATTTTTAATTACTCAATGTATTTTATATGTTTTTACTCAAGGAATTTTTATATTAATATTAAAAGGTCAAGTTATATATGTAGGCACAGCATATACTATAATTCAATTTTCATTTGTTATTAAAAAGTCATTTTGTTGAACAAATTGTCAATTTTGATACGTTCATATTATAAAGTGTTTATCTGTATTTTCTATTTTAACAGCAGTTTTTAAAATATTTTTTCATACAGACGGTTTAATTTTTATTTTCCAAATTTTAGTTTTATCAAATGTATTTCAGGTAAAAAAATAAGAAGGATCATCAGGTAAAATTATATTTTTCATAGAAGGAAAAGTTTCAACATTATAAGAAAATGGTGTTGTATTTGATACAATATTTATTGTAGTTGAAAAAGATTTTAACACTTTTCATGATAAAACATTCCAACTAGGATCTAATTTTCAAATTAGTTTAAATTTAGAAATATTCTTCTTCTCAGTCAATGTCTTTATAATTAGTAAATCAGAAGAAAAATTATAATCTAATTTATATGATTCATTTCACATATCTGTTTTAATTTTTCCAACTGATGGTTCAAGTTCCAAAATATAATTATAATATGTATCTTTAATCTGATTTTGATAAATATGTTGTTCAGGTAAAGCATCATATCACCTAATTATAACTGGATTTTCTGCTCAATATACCATTGAATATGAAAAAGGTTTTATTTCAACATATTTTAAAAATCAATATCTTTTAGAAAAATAAACTGGTTTTGTATAACAAATATTATTTGCATTACAAAACTTTGCATATAAAACTCTTTGTCAAGCCTTATACGCATAATAATGTCATTCTTGAGTATTAGGATTATAAAAATTAAAAGGAAATTTCCAAGTATCAGATAAATTAAAAGATATTCATTCACAAGAATTAGCAAAATTTTTTCAATTTTTAAAATATATACAATTTCAAGTTATAATTGGACTTACAAATTGAATCTCTTTTACTGGATTATTTATTTCATTTACAACTACAGAACTTTTTACTTGAACATAACCTGACATATCTTCGTAATTATAAACTCATTTATCTGTAGAAACAATATAATAATTATCAACAAAATTTTTTATTTTTAGCCACTGTTCATATCTTATTTTATCAGATGGATGTGAATTTAAATAATCTTGTAAGGACTCATTTTTTCAAGTTAAATTAGAGTTTCATCATGATCAATTATTTCATCTACTAAAATTATTATTAATAGGCAATTTTAAATCTTTTTCTGGTCAAACATTTAACGATTCTAACATTTTTTTAAATGCATTAAACGAATGATTACTAGCAACACAATCATCAGTTAATCATACTTTAAAAGGCCTTTTCATTATATTTTTTAACCAACACATAAGTGCAGCAGGCCATTTCCATAATATAACAGGTTTTCATAATGTTGTTCAACATTCATTTTTTGCCTTTTTTATAATAGGATTGTTTTTCTTACCATATTTCATAATTGGAAGAATATCGTTTCATATTTTTTCTCATGCACTACCTGCAGAAAGTGATGAAATTATACTATTTATTTTTTCAATTCAATTAACTCAAGTATTGTTTATTCAACTTAAAACATGATCTATATCATTTTCTTCTTTATTTTCTTTATTTAAACTTATATCAGGTGTATCATCCATATTTTTTGATAGTATAAGTCAAGCTTCATATCAGTTTTGTGGCTTTTCAGGAAAATTTATAATAGAATGAGATATATCTACTCAATCTATTTTATATTTATCTTCAGTATCTAAATAATTTTTTACTAAATAATCAAATTTCTCATATAAATCAAAAGAATTATATAAACTATTTAATTCACCAGATAAATTAGATTCTATAGGTTTTTCTTTCCATCACAAGTTTAAATAATACAATATTCAAGCTATTTTTGCAATTTTATCTTTTCATAGTAAATCTATAAGATAATTTTCTGGTAATAAATTATAATTATGAGGTTTATAATAATCATTAGATATACTGCTCCAAGCTCATTTATATTTATTATAGAATGACACTTTTTTATTTAATTCATTTTTTAATTTATTATTATATTCTTTCACTTTATTTTTTAAATATTGTTTTATTGTATCTGCTATTTCTTTAGGAGTTTTTAAAACAAATTTATTTCAAACTTTTTTATAAGTGTTTACAGAAAATATATCAGGATAATATAGCTTAACTGTATTTCCTCAAACTCACAAAAACGATATATAGTTTTTTTCATCTATTGGTTTTGCTCGTGTTCATATATTTATTCAAGAATATGTTTTTGAAGTAGGATTAGTATGTTTAATTCTAGTATCAATAAACTTATATGTCATAACACTACCTTTTTCAACATTTTCATTATTTTTATCTTCAGGATCTTCATGATACACTCAATTTGCAACTATTTTTAATATGTTTCAGTTAAGAACAACATTAGAAGGTTTAATTTCTCAATAATTTTTTATATAATCATAATAGAATCAAGATATTTTTTTTAGTCATTTAAAATTACGAACTGGAACACATATTTTAACCTTTTTTCAAGTCAAAACACTTTTTGAAGTTTTTCGAACAGCACTATAATTTTTTAAAATATAAGAAACGTCATCTGTTTCATAATGTTTATCAGTATAAATACTTCATGCTAAATCAAATAGTGTTCAATTTTTATCAGGAAGTCAAATAGGATGCCAAGCATATTTAAAATTTTTATAAGACAAAGGAAGCTTATAATAATTTTTTTTTCATCAATATTTTTTTAATTGTTTTTCATTATTCTTATATTTTAATTCAGTAATTTTACTTGAATCTATATTTAGTGGAGAATATCATCAATAAATTCTAATAGACCAATCTTTAGCTGATTCTTTATCTGAAAATTTTCAGCTATCAATACATCATCAATATTTTTTTATACATTTTTTTGAAAAATCTTTTTCATCTTTTCATGCAGAATTAAGTGTATCATATGCTCTATTTGCTTCAATTTGAGAAGAGAATATTCAAACATTAGATAATACTGATTTTGCTCATCTAGAAGGAGTTTTTTTTAAAACATTTAGTCAAGTATAATTTTGATATGTTCATCTATAAATTGTCAAATCTGATAAATTATTTATATCTTCTAATACATTTTTTCAAAAGAAAAATGTTTCATATGTTGTTCAACATGGCTTATTAATGTTTTTTGTTCATTCAACATATTCAACCATAATAGGATAATACATAAAATACTTATGCTTATTTATTTTATCATCTAATCATTTTTCAAGTGCATCATTAATTTTTTTTAAATAATTAATTGATAAAGTATCTATAACATCTATAGAATTAAGAACACTTACAGTATTTTCCCACTTATATCTTCAAGTAGCTTTTAAATTTTCAGAAATAGTAGAAGCATAACTATTTCAAAAAGACTGGACAAAATCCTTAAAAAATGATTTAATTGAACTTCATAATCGTTTTATCGGCATTTGCCAATATGGATTTTTAGTCTCGTTATATGCTTTATTTAACACTCGTCAAAAATGATCTATATACGCAGATGTCTTTTTGTTATACTCATCTTGTAGATCTGCAAACCTTTTAGCATCATCAGAATTAAATCATAATATACTTCAAACAATTGACGAATTTAAATCTATGGGATATTTTGTTTTGTTTGTTCAACTAATACTTTTTAATAATTTTTTCATTCATTGCTGAATTTTTTCATCAAAAAACTGTAATAACAATGGAGAAACTTTTCATGTAATAAGATTTTCTGCAAATAATAATTTACTAACATAATAATTTAAAGCATTAGTATTTAAACTTTTCCGTAAATCTACAAAATTATAATAATAAAACCTTTTTTCAACAAATTTAGAAGGATTTGCTGCATAGATTTTTAATTTATTGAAATATCTATGATAATCAGATAATCACTTTAATTTTATAACTCAATGAAAAATTTCAACATTTGATGGTTTTCAAGTATAAGAAAAATATCTTCAATCATACTTAAAAGCAGGTTTTACTATATCAACATATGGATAAATACTAGGATATATAAAATTATCTTTATTTACCACAGGTAATGGCACATTTCATATCAAAACTAATCATATCAATTCAGATGAATTAGATTTTTCTCATTCAAAATATAAGTTTCTTATAACATTTAATATGTCAGTAGATTTAACAGTATTTACATTTACAGGAAAAACTATTGCTTTTGTATTTTTATTTTTATTTTGTATATAAGATGCATACCAAGATATATCTTGTTTATTTGAGTTGTATACATTACTATCAACAATAACTAAAACTAAATTATCTTTTTCAGCCACACTTTCAGCATATACATTTTTTATAATGCTATAAAATGGAATATTTCAAAACAATATCATAAAAGAATATATGAATAAGACCATTATAACAAATCATTTTTTTATTATATTATTCATTTTTGTTTATATTATGGATATAAATTTTTCATCCATTCTTTTTCAAACTGTTCTAATTCTAAAGTAATAAAATTATCTTTCTTTTTTGATTCAACTCAAAATATTCAAGAAAAAGATTTTTGCATCTCTTCAACAGCCAAATTGAATATATCAAATACTCAAGATAATTTTTTAGCAGATTTTTCAACACTTTCTTCTAGTTCTCTAATTTTGTTTTCCATTTTATTTTTAAGAAATATGTAAATTAACATAATTTTCAATAAAATATGTTTTACACTTTTTCAACATAAGCCTTATTTTTTCTATATCAGCTAAATCTTTCTTTCAAACTTTTAACTTTATTGAAAAAAAATTATCATATTCTAATTGTTTCATTTTTTTAAGAAATGAAGGTATCTTAAGATTTCACTCTCAAAGTGGTAAATGTCATTTTCAAGTTTTATCTTTATCAGACAAATATACCACATTTATATGTGGTAATAGTGCAGGTAATCTTTTTATTAAAATTAAATCAAAACTATCTTCTTCAAGATTAGTTATATCCAATGTTACATTTAATCAATAAGTTTTAAATACTTCAGCAATATTTGTAAAAGAATATTTTGGCAATAAATTTAATAATAGTGTTTTTGGAGGATTTACTAAAGAAAAATTAATTCTAGGATAATGTTTTTGATAAAGTGGCAAATTATCTTCAACAAATTTTGTTGCTCTACGGTTATAGTATTTTGGAGGATTTACTACAATATTTTTAGCTTTTACTTCTTGAGCAAGTTCTATAGCATAATTCAATTCTTTTTTATTTAAATTATCTGATGTCTGAATAACTTGTATTGGTAATTGGTAATTTTCTGATAATCTTTTTATATAGTCAATATTCCAAGAATCAAAATTATTCCATAGTGCCAAATCAATTCATCAATATCATAAATCTTTTGCAACCATAAAAACCATATCAAGACCATAACCTGTAAGTGTATCTGAAGCTAATATTAAATTATTTACTGCCATATTTAAAAATATATTTAATTATATAAATATGTAAATAATAACTTTTTTTTTATTAAATGCAAAGTAAAAATTTTTTTTAATATTAAACATCAAAAAATTCAATACAATAAATAGAACTAATCTTTTTCACTTAAAAAAATTTGTAACAAAAAATTTTTTTATATATTGATTTTAAGTATTATTATAAAGCTTGTATTTGCCTACTATTATTAATCTGTTTTGAGAGAATGACAGAGAGACTAAAATAATAAAGTGAATCTCTGGAATAACAAAAAAAAACAAAAAATAAAAAATATATTTAATTTAAATCTAAAATTTTGTTTTTAATCTTCAAAAGAAAGAAATATTTTCTTAATACTTCAATTGAAAAAAAGTAAACATTTTTTATATTACATACATTAAAATGTTTTTAATATTAAAAAATAAATAAATGTGAAAAAAAGTTTTAATAACAACACCAATATATTATGTAAATTGAACTCCACACATATGACATGTTTATAGTTCATTAATAGCTGATACACTTGCAAGGTTTAATAGATCTTTATGAAATGATGTAAAATTTTCTACATGAGTTGATGAAAATAGTCAAAAAACTGTTCAAAAAGCACAAGAATTATGAAAAGATGTATATGAATATTTGGACGAAATGGCTCAAATTCATCAATCTACTTGGGATAAATATAAAATTTCTTATACAGATTTTATTAGAACAAGTTCAAAAAAACATAAAAAAGTAGTTCAAATGATTTTACAAAAAACATACAAAAACTGATATATTTATAAATCAAAATATTCTGGACTATACTGTAATTGATGTGAAGCATTTAAAAAAAATGATGAATTAATAGAAAAAGATTGAGAGCTAGTATGTCCTGATCATCTTAAACCATGTGAATATATAAATGAAGAAAATTACTTTTTTAAATTAACAAATTTTGAATCATTTTTAAATAATCTTTATAAAGATAATAATGGTTTTATAGTTCCAAGCTGAAGATTTAATGAAGTCAAATCATTCGTAAATCAATGATTAGAAGATTTTTCCATATCAAGAGAAAATGCTAATTTTTGAATTCCATTTCCATTTGATAAAAAACATATAGTTTATGTTTGGTATGATGCATTATTTAATTATTATACGGTAACATTAGACGATAAATTAAATCAACTTTGATATTTTAGTGATAACATATATCATGTTATTTGAAAAGATATATCTAAATTTCATGCTATTTATTGGCCATCAATGCTAGAAGCAGTTAGTTTGCCTAAACCTAAAAAAATTTTTGTAACCGGTTTTTTTAATGTAAATTGACAAAAAATGTCCAAATCTCTTTGAAATGTAATAGATCCTATAGAACTTGTTAATAAATATTGAAGAGATGCTATTACATTATACTTATTTTTTGATATAAGAATTTGAAAAGATTGAGATTTTTCTTTTGAAAGATTAGAAGATTTATATAAAAACATTTTAATATGATGACGATGAAATTTGGTCTATAGAATAAGTAAATTATCACAAAAATATAAAATAGATATATGAAAATTCTATCACATAGAAAATATAGAAAATATTTTAGAACACAAGTTTATTAAAAGCATATTAAATAAAAATTTTGAAAATATTATGCAAGATATTGTTGAAACAGCAGATTTTCAAACATATTTAAAATATTGGTATGAACTTATTCAATTAACTAATAAACTTATACAAGATACACAACCATGGCTAATTTATAAAACAAATAAAGAATATGCAACTAAAATATTAATGACATCAATTTGGTTAATTAATAAAATTAATTTACTTTGAAGTTTTTTCTTTATTGATTGATTTAAAAAAGTTACAAATATATTTGATTTTAATTATATCGATAATAGTAAAAATTTTAAATGATTTTTTAACGAATTATACAAAACAGAACTAAAAATTTTGATTAATCCGTGAATTTTATATGAAAAATTATAATAATCATAATTTATTTAATTCGTAATTATATTCTTCAAAATTATCTGGATATTTCTTTTTGATATACTCTTGAGCTAATTGTTTCCAAGACGAAAAACTTATTGCTAATTGCTCATTATCTATTTTTAATTGATCCAATATATTTCATAATTTATTTATCTTTTGTCTATAATTTATATTTGATATTTCTTTTATCAATTTTTTATCAATTTTTTCTTCAGTAGTTTTAAAACTATTTGTCTTTATAGTTAAATTAATATTTTTAATACTAAAATTATCTCTAATAATATTTTTTCACAAATTGTTTTCTATATTAATAATATTTTTTTCAAACTTATCCAAAATTATTTCCTTGTTTATATTATTATAATCGTTAGAATCTATTGTTATATATGGATTTATAATAATTTGGTAAAAATTATCAGGATAATAAAATATTACTTTAGTATCGTTTTCTTCTAGTTGTGATGTATTCCAAAAACTTCAAACACATATATAATTTTTATATTTAAATGGTTGATGAAGATGTCATGATATAATTTTCATATCCAAATCTAATATATTTTCATCTAATGCTATATTTTTAAAACTAAATTTACTAAACTGTCAAGGAAAAATTTTATTTTCAGTATAAAAATGGTGGACTAATACTTGCGGTTTATGTAACAAATACATCTCAACAAATTTTATATTTATGCTTCAGCTTATTTTCAAGTTATTATCTTCTTGTTTATAATTTTGATATGCTTTAATAAAAATTTTATTAAGTATATTTTTTTCTTTTATTTGTGCTAATTTTAAAGTTTTATCAACTTTTAATATTGTTTCTTCATCTACAAGATCGGTAAAATATGGAAAAAATAAAAATTTTGTGTTATTAATTATCTCTATTTTTGGTAAAGATATTATTTTTAAATTAGTATTTGCCAAATTTAAAGCTTTTTCTGCTTCTTTAAAAATAAAATGTCATTTTATATAATCATGATTTCAAGCTAATATAAAAATTTTTTTATTTTTAGATAATTTTAAACAAAAATCAAAAAAATCTCATATTATCTTTGGGTTATAAGCAAAATGATATACATAATCTCATAAAAAGACAATATTACTTGGTTTAATTAATTCTATTTTTTCTAACAATTTTTTAAATATTTCTTCCTTCTTATCCATTTTAAAATGCAAATCTCATATAAATAACATATTTTATTATAAATAATAAATTATATAATCATTCAAACTAGTATAAAATTACTTGCAACAATGTTAATAATTTTATATTTTATAGCATTATA
>Ga0256842_1002132_pt1 | contig 14660 bp, 18 predicted proteins | sample 4559240metaG_FD_185973 | JGI IMG/M metagenome (GOLD analysis project Ga0256842, IMG submission 185973) | Hydrothermal vent microbial communities from Guaymas Basin, Mexico - 4559-240 | ecosystem: Environmental > Aquatic > Marine > Hydrothermal vents | place: Mexico: Guaymas Basin | collected...
AATTTCAAGGCTGCTCCTAAGTTCTTTCTCACTCAAGGGATTATCTTTGTGGGTAATATACATGATGTAATAAATCGTGTGTATCTGAAGGACTTCAAGGTTCATATCATCTATGAGGATTTTACCGCCTAGGACAGTGTCTTCGATTCTATTGTATGTGAATATCCTGTCAGCGAGCTGAGAATAACCCAGGGCATTCAACACATGAGCTATCTCAGATTCATCCATGCCAACGCTATCAACAAGAGGGAAGAGATTGTAAATGACCTTCTTCCTGAGTTCGCGGTTTTGGATTGAGGCAAATTCGAGATGAACCTTGACATCTCGATTTCTTTTAAGCAGCATTATATCCTCCTTTGCCCTCTTGAGGTAGTAGTTGGCATCTTTTCCATCGGAATAGCGTAGCTTTATGCCTTGATAACCAGAAAGTATTGCCCCATCAATATTTTCACCTATCTCGGGAAGGAAGGGCCTAAGATCATCTCTAGTCTCAATCTTTATGCTCTCAAAGCGGGATGAGAGGATGAATCTACCAGAGAATGGCACCTCTATTAACTCATTGCCAAGTTTGAATTTCATGCCTTTTCTGAACTCAAAGATGCGATTGATTTTTATGGGGTCGCCTTCGCGATATGCCTCACTGGGATGTTTAAACACTAAATTCTCATCCTCAACAAGTGGATATATTAGGTTAGGTTTATTTACAAACATTCTTGCCTGTTTTTCTGCGAGGATTGGAGAATAGACAATCACCCTTCTGAAATCAAGACTTGCCAGAAGATTACTTATTATTCCCGCCTGTCCTCCCATTCTCTCAAGGTCGTATTCAAAACGCGAATCGAACCATGCATGGAGCTCCTCATTTACAAGCGGAACCGCCGTTGGTTTCCCTGTCTTAAGAGCAAGGATAAGACGGGCGACAAAGTCCAGAGGCTCGTTAACTTCCCTGGGATATTCGTCCATTCTTTTCCTGATGGTATCTTCTCCAAATTCACTCACGAGCTTTTTGATATGCTCCTCCTTTAGGTAAACAATTGCATCAACGTTTATGTTATATGCTGTGTAAATACTCAGCTCCCTGGCCTTTTCCAGCAGCTCCATTTGTTATCACCCTTGGTGAGTACTGGATGGAAAATAGCAAAACGACTTAAAAGAATTTCGGAAATGGAGTGAGTTAAAATTCCGTGAAAAGCCTTCCGAGACCTGGAATTTTCTCCATTATATCGAGCTCTCTAAGAGTTAGCCACAGTGAGGCCTGATTGCTCGTAACGACAGGAATGCCAAGATCATCCTCCAACATCTCTATTATCTCAAAGGTTCTGAAGTTCGTGCAGCTGATGAATATAGCATCAGCTTCATCTATAAATGTGGCCTTAGCCAGACGGTATGCTTCATAAGGCTCAAGCCTGCCAATCTTTGTGTTTTCTTCGATTCCAAGCCCTCTAATGTCAAGAACTTCAAAGTCATTTACTTCGAGAAAATCCTTTTCCCTCAGGTTGATCTCATCAGTATAGGGGGTTATAACAAGAATATCCCTTGCATCGAGTATCTTTAGTGCTTCAATTACGGCGGTTGATGTTGTTACAACAGGTATATTCACAGCATCTTCTATCTTTCCCTCCAGTTCTTTCTCAAAGTCCTTACCACCGATAAAGGAACCGCTTGTGCATCCATAGAGGATAATATCCACGTTTGCATCCCTGAGGAGCCTAGCACTCTCAACTGCCAACGCACTCATCTTCACCAGTTCCTCTTCATTCACATTTCTCAAGGGCATTCGAGATGTATGAAGCGATACTCCCTCAGGTAGAGCAGAATGAAGCTCCATCTCCATTGTGGTGTTTGAAGAAGGAACTATAAGGCCTATTCTACCTCTCCATCCGTACATGTTTTCACCTAAAAATGAATATCCGGGAGAGATAATAAACCTTTGGTTCTGGAAAGATTAATTAAACTTAAATCCATACTGTCAGTGCGAGGGCGCCTGATAATAAATCCGGTATAGACCAGTATCCTTAAATCAAACGTTAATATGGAACTTGATGAAGCCATTCAATGGAGAACTTCTATATCTTATACTCCAAAGGATACTCTAAGGGAATTGATCAAAGCTGCTATAAGAGCTCCAACTGCAAGCGGGTTGTTTGTTGCATACATGGGTGAAGAAGCTAAAGAGAGGATATACAAACTTCTCGTAGATGGCCACATTGAATACTTCGAGGAAAGAGGACTTCCAGAAGAAAAAATACAGAAGCTCATTAAAAGATTTGAGAAAGGAATGTACAGAGCTCCTCTTTATCTGGGAGTATTCATAAATAAAGAGGTTAAAGCCCTCAAAGATGAAAGCTGGAATTTTACTGGGCACTGGAGAGTGCCGCAATGGCAATTGAAAATCTGATGCTCAAAGCTGTTGAGCTCGGTTTAGGAACATGCTACATTGGTGTCGCATGTTTTGAGGAGATAGAGAGGGAGCTTAGGAAAATGGCCAAGCTTGGTGATGAATACTGCCTGGCAGGGTTAATAGCCCTGTAGAGGAAACAAAACCGGGGACATCTTAATCTCCATGTGACTTATCCCGCAACCAGAAATGTTTTTATTAATGATGTATAAAAAAGTGCGGTGAGACTGTGATAGAGTTTGTCATACTCCTTGGTCTTATAGGGGGCTGGATAATATTGGCTTCCACATTATTTCTGATGCTGGCCTTGGGTAAGATGTGGGGTCTTTTAGGGGTTCTGTTTATGGTATTCTCTATCCAGCTGAATCAAACTTTAAAAAGGAAGTATATGCAAGCAGTTGTCGATTATTCTCCCAGAGCAAAGGAAATAGCCCTTCATATCTTCGAGATGAATGAACTCATCTTGCTCTCATCATATCTGGCTTCTATAGCCCTGTACGAAGTTATCCAAAAATATGTTGAGATAACAATAAACTTCCCTCATACTTGACTGGTGAGGCTCATGTTCAACGTTGTCATCATTAGGTATGGTGAAATTGGAACGAAATCGAGGCAGACTAGGAGATGGTTTGAGAGCATTCTGACTAACAACATCCGAGAGGCTTTAGTCAGCGAAGGTATTGAATATAAGAAAATCGAGGCCAAGCATGGAAGAATCCTCGTGAGGACTAACAAAGCGAAGGAAGCCGTTGACGTTCTCAGACGGGTTTTTGGAATAGTATCGCTCTCTCCAGCGATGGAAATCGACGCCGAGCTGGATAAGATTAACAGAACGGCTCTAAAGCTCTTCAGGGGGAAGAAGAGGGAGCTCGGCCTGGAAAGGCCGCGCTTTAGGGTCACGGCGAGGAGAATCACCAAGGAGTTCCCGCTGAAGAGCCCAGAAATACAAGCCAAGGTTGGAGAGTACATCCTTGAAAACGAGGAGAGCGAGGTTGATCTGCACAACTACGACATCGAAGTCGGCGTCGAGCTGATGGAGGGTAAAGCCTACGTCTTCGTTGACAAAATCTACGCCTGGGGCGGTCTTCCGATAGGAACGCAGGGCAAGGTTGTTGCACTCCTCAGCGGGGGCATAGACTCGCCGGTCGCTGCCTTCCTTATGATGAAGCGCGGTGTCGAAGTCATTCCCGTCCACATGTACATGGGCGAGAAGACCCTTGAGAAGGTGCGCAAGATATGGAACCAGCTCAAACGGTACCACTACGGCGGGAAGGCCGAGCTTATAGTTGTGAAACCCAAAGAGCGCGAGAGAATACTCAAAAAGCTGAGGGAGCTTGGGAAAGAAAAATACACATGCGTATTCTGCAAGTACATGATGGTGAGGCACGCGGATAAAATCGCGAAGGAGTTCGGGGCGAAGGGCATCGTCATGGGCGATTCCCTCGGGCAAGTGGCAAGCCAGACCCTTGAGAACATGTACATAGTCAGCCAGGCGAGCGATTTGCCAATTTACAGACCGCTAATAGGCATGGACAAGGAGGAAATCGTCAGGATAGCAAAGGAGATAGGAACCTTCGAGCTCTCAACCCTGCCTGAGGATGAGATTCCGCTCATAGCGAAGCATCCCGTTATACGGGGCTCCTGGGAGGAGTTCAGGAAACTCTATCGGGCGGTTTTTGGGGAGGAACCCAAGTGGAAGAAATGCTAAGCGTTAAATATTTCCGTGAAGAAAAGTGAAATGGTGAGAATATGGGGATAGTGGTTGAGGCAATCTATGAGGATGGAGTATTTAAGCCCCTGAAAAAGCTCAATCTCCCCGATAAAACAAGAGTAATAATTAGAGTTGAGATTTTTGGCCTGCTTAAAGGATGGGAGGTCAACGCCCAGGAGATAAAGGACGAGTTGAGGGAGATTCATGGGTAAATTCTTCGCCGACACCTATGCCCTCATTGAGATACTGAGGGGAAATCCGAATTATTCAAAGTATGCTGATGGGGAACTGTATTCCACAGAGTTCAATCTTCTTGAGCTTTCGTATGCTCTCACGAGGGATTTTGGACCTGAAACTGCAGAGAATATATTAAACATTGTAAGGACAACCCTCGTTATAGTCTCCCCTACCATGAAACAGTATGTAAAGGCCTCTGAGATACGACTTAGGGAGAGAGACAAAGGCAAAAAGCTATCTTTGATAGACTGCTTAGGTTATGTTGTGGCGAAGGAACTTGGCATGAAGTTCCTAACTGGAGATAGAGAATTCAAAAGCATGAATAATGTAGAATTCGTCAAGTGAGGTGCCCAGATGGAGCTGGAAAGGCTTTTGGCGTATATCTCTCTCTTCCTACCACTCGTATTTTTTATTGGTCTTATCATCGTCCTGAGCCGGAATCCCTGGTTCTCTTTCACGGGAAACGCCCTGAGCGACATGGGCTCCATACAGAATCCGGTGAACTACTACTTCAACGGCTTCCTGATGGTCTCCGCTGTCATCGGCTTCATAGCCGCCATCGGCGCTCTGAGAAATGGGCTGTCCTACTTAATGCCCCTCGCGATGGTTCTCCTGTTCCTCGTGGGGGTTTTTCCAGAGGAGTACACCCCTCACGCCCCAGCCGCTGTTTTCTTCTACGTCCTCGCCCTTGCTGATATAATGATCATCGGTCTGAAACTTGGGCGGAGGGGGTTCCCGGCCGGCTACATCTGGAGCATCTTAGGGATTCTCACCTTCGCCCTGATGCTCTACCTTGTGAAGGTTAGGCTCTTCAAGGGGCTCGCGATTCCGGAGCTGGTCGGAGCCGCCACGATACTGGCGTGGTTCGCCTACATCGGCCTGCTCCAGCTCAGAGGTTTCAAACTCTAAGTTGAGGAAAGCTTCATATATGCCTTCTCCTTCCTTTTAAACATGAAGGCCGTTGCACTACTAAGCTCGGGCATAGACTCGCCGGTGGCAATATACCTCATGCTCAGAAAGGGAATGGAGATAACGCCAGTCCACTTCAGGCAGAGTGATAAGAAGGAATCAAAGGTTCTGGAGCTCTGTAAAGTCCTGAGTAAATATGGAAAGCTCAATGAACCCGTAATTGTCGATGCCTACGAAGAACAGGCGCCAATTTTTTCCCAACTGATTGAAATAGGAAAGGCCAAGTGGATATGCCTTTTCTGTAAGTACACGATGCTGAGAAAGGCCTGTAGAATTGGGCATAAAATAGGGGCAAAAGCCATAATTACCGGTGATTCTCTGGGTCAAGTAGCTAGTCAAACTCTCGATAACCTGCTCATCATAAGCACCGCGAGCGACCTTCCGATTCTGCGGCCTCTCATAGGCCTTGACAAGGAGGAGATAGTCAGAATAGCCAAGGAGATAGGGACGTTCGAGATAAGCATCGAGCAGGAGGAGCCGTGCCCCTTTGTTCCGAGGTATCCTATAGTGAGGGGCTCCCTTGGGGAGTTTCTGAAGCTAGAAATACTAATGAATAAAGGCACGCTCTAATTACCCAATTCTCCATAATTGTTCGTCATGTCAGGATAAGCTGTGAAGGCGCCTGATAATCCAGACTATTAAGCCTGACTTATCCTGACAGTATCGTTAAAGCATATGAAAAACATCGGAGGAATTTGGAGAGAAGACTTATATCCTGATCTTCCCAGACGATGGGTTTAAATATGTGGAGGTTTTTGAAAAATATCTGGGGGAGAAATGCAGAAATTAAGGCTTTCCATGTACCTTCTTTTTCTTCAGGGGATCTTTCTACTTTATTTTGCATATAAAAGCGGTTATTACACAGTTTATGTAATTTTTGCCATTCTGAATTTTACACTTGTTTTTGGGCTAGGCAGAAAGAATAAAACCGCAGTAAAAACGGCTCTCGTCTACAAAGGAATAGATCTGTTCCTCTCTATGCTGTACCTGATAGCAGGTGACATTTTTTCAGGAATAAGTGCCGCAATTGATTTAGTAATAGTCCATGACATTATTGGATATATCCAAGAAGTGACCAGTGTTGATGAAAATGAAGAAGCATGAAAATGCACTCTTCGTCCTACTTCTTGCAGGTTTCTTTGCAATCCTTGGTTCAACGATGAGTAAATCGCCTACCCTTCCTCTCTACGCCCAGAGCCTCGGATTGGGAAAGGAAGAGATAGGCCTTGTGGCTGCCGCTTCAACTGTCACAGGAATAATTGTAAACTTCTCTTCAGGGCTTCTCAGCGATCTCTATGGTCGTAGAAAACTTCTGAAAATTTCTGGCTTTGTATTTCTCAGTGCACCCCTCCTTTACTTCCTTGCAAATGATGCCTTGACTTTGGCTCTCATTAGAGTGTATTATGGGATCGCCACAGCTATATTTGTCCCAGTCTCTCTCGCCCTTGTAAGCGATCTCTATCCTGATAGAAAAGGAACGTTCATGGGCTTTCTCAGTTCTGCAACGTTAGTTGGCAGAGCCTTAGCACCCCTTCTGGCAGGTAGCATCATTTATCTCCTAGGCTTTTCAGTAGTGTTTATACTTTGCTCTCTAACCGGTCTAGTCGTTTTCATCCTAACTTTCAAGTTTCCAGATACAGGAAAAGAACTGCAGAGATTTGAATTCTCCTTCAGCCGCGAAATTTTCTTAATAGGACTTCTCGATGCCGCTGTGTATATGGCATATCAGGGGATAGAAACATTTTTACCCCTGTTCTACTATCTGCAGGGCAGGGCATGGCTCTCAGGGCTGATTTTAACCGTGGAAATTTCTATAATGGCAGCATTAAAACCCTATGCCGGTTATCTAAGCGATAGAATTGGAAGAATAAAACCCATAATAGCTGGAATGGGGCTTGTGGGGTTAGCTATGCTCCTTCTGGCATTCTCATCATCCCTATTCCTGATAGTCCTAGGTGCAGTGGCATTTTCAGTTGGTGGTTCCCTGAGTGAGGCTTCAACAAAGCCATTAGCCGCTGAAATTTCAAGACTCCGCGGAACAGCCCTTGGTTTCCTTGAGAGCATAAAAGACATCGGGCAGGCACTGGGTCCAGTTATCATAGGTTTTCTTGGCTTCAGAATAGGCTTTCTCGGCATTGGCCTGTTTGGACTTTCTATCCTTACCCTCTTTCTGATATACAGGCATTCCTCCAAGTGAGCACATACTCAGATTAAAATGGAGAAAAGAAAAGATTTCACTTCAGGATTATTCTTGCATCGACTATAACTGCACCCTCGCCTTCGGGATATACGAAGACAGGGTTTAAATCCATCTCCTTGATGTAGTCCCTAAGGTCGTCAATGAGTTTTGAGACCTTGAGCATCAAGTCAACTATGGCCTTCATGTCCGCAGGAGGCTCTCCTCTAGCTCCTGCCAGAATGGGGTAGCTCTTTATTTCCTTAAGCATCTTCCATGCATCTTTCTCTTCTATTGGGATTATTCTGAACGTAACATCCTTGAGAACCTCTACGAAAATTCCACCAAGGCCAAACATCAGTGCATGCCCGAACTGTGGATCTTCAGTTACACCTATAATGATCTCCCTTCCTGGTTTGAGCATTGGAGCAACGAGAACGCCGAGTATCTCGGCATCCGGCTTATATCTGCGGGCATTCTCATGTATCTCCTCCCACTTCTGTCTGAGCTCCTCAGGAGTCTTTATGTTCAGGAGAACAACTTTAGCATCGCTCTTGTGAAGAATCTGCGGCGACATCAACTTCAGAACGACCGGATAGCCTATTTCCTCCGCGTACTTAAGTGCCTCATCAAAGGTCTTTGCCAGCTTTTCCTTTGGGACTGGCAGACCGTAAGCTTTTAAAATCTCCTTAGCTTCGAATTCAACCAGAGCCTTCCTATCTTGGGCCAAAACCCCTTCAATTATTTTCAGAGCTTTTTCCTTCATTTTCCTTCCCCCCAACAGATGGGTAAAAAAGAAAGATTTTCAAGATATTTAGCATATTGAACAAGTCCAGCCATAGCCCTGACACCCCTCTCAGGTGTCGGATAGACTGGAACTCCCTTATCCTCAAGAATCTTTGCATAATGCTCAGTTTTCTTGCCGCCCATTGCGACAGCAACTATTGGCTTATTGCTCTTTTTAGCATAGTCAGCCAGTATATCAATCAGCTCCATCTCATCAAGTAGCGGCACTTGGAACAGGGTTATGATGACTATAGCATCTACATTTGGATCGTTTATAAATGCCTCAATTGCCACCTTGTATCTCTGGGCGTCTGTATCTCCAACGACATCTGTTGGATTTCCAGCAACTGCATGTGGTGGAAAGTTCTCTTTGAGATATTTAATAGTCTCCTCGCTCAGTTCGGCCATTTTAAGGCCAAATTTTGCAACTGCATCACTTGCCATAACTCCAGCTCCACCGCCATCTGTGATAATGCCTATTCTATCGCCCTTTGGAAGTTCGCACTTTGCAAAGGCCTTAGCTATGTCAAACATATGTTCAAAATCCTCAGCCCTTATGATACCAGTCTGCTTAAAAACAGCATCATATATCCTGTCAGCTCCTGCCAGCGAACCCGTGTGTGATGATGCCGCTTTTGCTCCATATTCTGTTCTTCCACTCTTAAGGGCTATAACGGGCTTAACGGCAGTTATCCTCTTTGCCGCCTCTATGAACTTCCTGCCCTCATTAACACCTTCAATATAAAACGTAACAACCCTAATCTCGTCATCATGAATAAAGTAGTCCATCAAATCCGCATCATCAACATCAAGCTTGTTACCATAGCTAACCATTTTCCCTATTCCTATCCCAGCTCCTGCTGCCCAATCCAGCATTGCTGCTGCAAATGCTCCGCTCTGAGTTACAAAAGCTATAGGCCCGCTCTTCGGCCTATCCATCTTGTTTTCAGGCAGGAATACTGTATCAACTCCTGTATCGGGAACATACACACCAACACAGTTGGGCCCTATAACTCTTATGCCATTTGCCTTTGCTATTTCATAAATCTCCCTTTCCATTCTCTTTCCTTCTTCGCCAAGCTCTCCGAATCCGCCTGTAATGATGACAACAGCTTTTATTCCTTTTTCGGCAATGTCTCGCATTGTTGCCGGCACAAACTTAGCGGGAATTGATATCACCGCGAGATCGGCGTCATCAGGTACCTCCTTTACATTGTGATAGCATCTATAGCCTTCAATCTCATCAAGTTTTGGATTAACGGGATAAATATTTCCTTTGAAGATACCGCGTTCCTTGTTCATCTTGAAGTTTTCAAAGATGACATTTCCAACCTTTCCCTTCTTGTCAGTAGCACCGATAATAGCAACGGCCTTTGGATTAAAAAAAGGTCTTAATTCTTCGGCGATTTTTGACTTTTCCATGATACCACCCTCTCTAAAAATTTTGGCTAAATTCAGCTTCTTTCAAAGCTTTCTTCGGTTATCTTTTTATTTCGTCTGTATAAAAGGTTTATGTCTGTCAAATACGTGCCTTAATGAATTCAAAAATACATTGATGAATATGATTTCAGATTTAGATGTGCGTCTTAATGAATCTCAGGCTCTCCCTGACAGCATCCAAGCTTCCAAGCTCAAGGCTCCAGCTCGCCTTTCTGGGCAGAAGCTTAAAGACATCATTCCACGGCACATTACCCTTTCCAAGGCTCAAATGGGAGTCATTCTTCCCGTTATTGTCATGTAGATGCACATGTATTATTCTATCTCCCAGAAGCTCGATGAATTCATCGAAGTTCTGTGTTACAGTGTTTAGGTGACCAACGTCAAAAGTCACATAAAGTTCTGTCCCATCTATAAGCTCCCGGATTCTTTCACATGTCCTGCCATCGAGAGTTGGGAAGGCGGGCATATTCTCAAGGGCTACTCTAATGCCGAGCTTTCTGGAATATCTGTCAATCTCCTTAAGGGAGCGTCTATGTATCTTTTCATAAGCCTTAGGAAATCTCATACCCGCGGGGGATAGATGACCGGGATGAATCACCACAAGAAGCGCACCCATAAGCCGGGCAATTTCAAATGCCTCAAAAAGTATATCCAATGAAGCTCGCCTTATCCTTTCATTCAAGGAGGCTATGTTTATATCGCTGAATGGAGCATGTATCACACTTTTCAGTCCGTTCTCCTCAAGGGTCTCCATATGAGAGTGGTAATTGTACCGGTCAAGCATGTGATAGTTCTCGCTAACTATCTCTACGAAATCTATTCCCTTTACCCTGCTTATTTTGTATAGTGCAGTTCCCAGACTGACATCAGAGCAGCATATCGTTGATATGCCAAGCATTTATCCCACCATGAGCTTTGCTATTAGGACAGTATATATCGTCCCAAATATATCACTATTGTTTGATATGAAGGGTATCGCAACATGATCCGGATCAATATTCTTCTGGAAAAGAACATATGACACTGTGTATGCATAGAGCATGATGAAGAGAGCCATGAGAGGATAAGTTAGTATCAGCAGTTCCATATGCTCACCATGAATTCCCAGTAAACATTTAGCAATAATAAAAGCAAGAAAATTAATTAATATCCCTATTATCGGAGCTGTTGTGAAGAGGGCAAGTATTTCAAGAAACATTTCACCACTAAAGTAATCTTCAATTTCGCCGAGATGAAGCCTTGTGGAGGTTTTTGCCGCTATAATAGAACCGTAATTTCCAAAACTACTCAAAAGAGCAGGATATGCAATGCTCAGCTTTTGGATAAGAGGACTGTACCTCTCCAAGAGGGAACCGGATATCACAGATAGGATGGCTAGAAGGATCACCGTCGTAAAGAGACTTTTTAGGCTTAGAAATTCCTTTTTCTTTACCTTTCCTATTAAGGCCAAAGCGACAAAAACTGTTACGAGAAATGCATTCATCATCCAGAATCCTGTTTTTGCCTGTTCGAGGAGAAGTATAAACGCGATCAATGAGGGAATCGTCAGTAAATCTCCCATTGAAGCTACAAGTGGAGCCGCTACATTATCGGGATCACTCCCCCGTCTGAAGGTGAATATGGTAACAAATGCAGTAAAATATCCGAGTATCAAAGAAACAAGAATCGTAGAACTTATGACTATTAAGAGGATGTCAAATGCATTTTCCCGTATTCCTCCAAGTATCCCTATACTCCAAAGAAGGCTTACTGGAATCAGTGAAAGGGCAATTCCAAGTACAACATTTTTTAAGACTTTTTTCTCCCTTAAACTCGGCTCCAGATCACCCAGATATAGCATCGTGGAAAATCGTGAAGCCATTGAACCAAATACGTTGCCTCTCAATCCCATCATTCCAGGAAGGATTACAAGTAATCCAGGATAGGAAAAGCGTATCTTCTCAAAATACTTCCCCAGAAATGTGCCCCCAAATAACCCTATGATTAATGAAACAATCAGAGATGTCAGTGTGGTTGTGTGTGCTTCTTTGACCTTTGCTTTTATTTCTAAGAAAGTTATCACTGCAATCACTCTCCATTAATGACACCCCTGTCTTTTTGAATCAGCTCCCAGTTATATATAAGCTTTCTTATGCTTGGTCAGATACTGTCAGGATAACCGGTGAGAGCGCCTGGCAGGCTGTTATCCTGACAGTATCCTTGGTCATATTGTCTGACAGTCCTACTTAGATGCATAATACGCCCAGGAGCATATAGTATCTGGCGAAAACTAAATAAATTAGAGGAAGATTTTCTCAATTGGTGGAAGCAAGGTGGAAGAATGGGAGGAATACGAGTATAAGCCAAAAAGTGTAAAGGAGATTTTCGTTGAAATGAAGAATACTGCAGAGTTTATGGTAGATTTGGCATATTCTTCTGTGCTGTTTGGGGAAAAAGAATTGGCCGAAGAAGTTATTGAGCTTGAGGAATACCTTGATATGCTAAACTACCACCTCATGGTGCATGCAGTTTTAGCAGCAAGAAGTCCCAAGGAAGCAGAGCAGATTACGTCAATCCTACACATGGCCCACTCAATAGATGACATTTCAAACGCCGCGGCAGATCTTGCAAAGATGATCCTTGAGGAGGTCGAGCTTCATCCTATTATAAAGCAAGTTATTCTTGAGAGCGAGGAGGTTATTGGAAGATTTATAGTGACCCCAGATTCAATCCTCGTCGGAAAAACACTGGAAGAACTTAAACTCGCCAGCAACACAGGAGTCTGGATTTTGGCTGTCAGAAGAGGAAAGCGATGGCTCTTTGATCCAGATGGTGATTTTAAAATTCTTGCTGGGGATGTTCTCATCGGGAGGGGAACACAGACATCAATAGACTATCTCAAGGAAATTGCAAGAGGTGTAATAAAGGTGATAGGAAATGAGTGAGCTTGAAGAGATTAAAAGCTGTCTAATTGAGATGAAAGATATTTCATCGCTCATGGTTGACCTAGCGTTTTCATCAGTTATGTATAACAGCGAGGACATAGCAGAGGAAGTATACCTCCTTGAGGAGAGAATGGATGAGCTAACTCTTAAGGTGAAAAAGCTTGCTCTCAAAGCTGCCAAAGAAGAGGAAAAGCCCACAAAGCTTCTCAGCATAATCGAAATGGCAAGCATAAACGAAGCAATCTCAGATGCAGCCTATAAAATAGCAGATTTGGTTCTTAGAGATGTTGAGCCGCACCCGATAATCCAGAGAATTATGGAGGATACAGAGGAGGAACTCGGCAGGATAACCGTCAGAAAGGGGTCTGTTCTAATAGGCCAGACACTAAAGCAGCTTAAGCTCCCCAGCAAAATTGGAACAAGGATAATTGCAATAAAAAGAGGAACAAGGTACATTTACAATCCTGGGAAGGATGACACAATTGAAGAGGGAGATGTTTTAATAGCTGTTGGCTCTGATCTTGACAGACTCAGAGAGCTGGCAGGGGAAGAAGTGGAGGAGGAATGACTTTCCTCATTCGAAAACTTTTTATCATCTTAGGTGGTTTTAGCTCTGATGCCGATGCGAAAGTTCTTAATTGGACTGCTGGTACTTGTGTTGCTGGCGTACTCGACATCCTGGCTCCATGAGAGGACTGTTTCCTCATCTGGATGGATAAGTGACGCCAAGCTGAGCCTTTGGACTTTTGATGCTAACGCGAGCGATCTTTCCTGCATTGCAGAACACTGGAAACCGGTGGGCTTCTACTCCTTTAGAAACTGGAGCGACATTTTCATAGAGCTCTCCTACTCTCCAAAGGCCATGAGGAACACAGGATGTGACGATTTTCTGATAACAGGCCGCTTTGACCTGTACCTTCGGCCAATGAACGATTCAATAGCGATAAGGCGGGTTCTCTTTGTGGCGGAGAACGTGAGCAACGTCTCCGTTGACCCCATATTTCCCAAACAGGTAGGGGTCATGTACTTCAAAACCCCGGACGGTAATTTCGAGGTAACCGAGGCCCATGTGCCCGGTCTTGAAATATGGCAGGCCATCAGGGCTGAGGCATTGAAACCAACGTGGGGCGAGCCCCTTGACCTAACACCTCTTATCCCCCTCGACATCAGAAAGGGTGAAGAGATAGCCACTATCGAGGCGAGGATGAGGTTCAGGGTGGAGGTTGAATACCTCGTGAGAACCGGCTTCTTTAAATCTGAGAAGAGAAAGCTTGAGATAGAGATACCCGCTGTTTACCGTCTGTACGGACTTGAGAACTGTTCCTACGAGTGCGAACCCTGAGCCTTCCCCTTTATGTCCTCATCCGTTACCAATCCCTTTGCATAGGGGCACAGCTCCCTCAGCGGGCACTCGTTACACTTCGGCCTTATCGGGCGACAGATTTTCTTTCCATGATCGACCATTGCATGGTTGACGTAGATCCATAGATCTCTAGGAATGAGCTCACTTAAATACTCCTCCACCTTCTCCGGAGCGACACGCGGGGGAGCCAGTCCAAGGCGCTTGCTTATTCTATTAACGTGTGTATCGACAGGAATTGCCTGTCTTCCAAAGCCATAAGCTAAGACGATGTTCGCGCACTTTCTCCCTATGCCCGGCAACTTCATCAGCTCATCTATGTGATCTGGTACTTTTCCTCCATACTTCTCAAGGAGAATTCTCGATGCTTCCACAATCCACCTACCCTTGGTTTTCCATAAGCCAACCCCATTCTCCTTCAGTAACTTCTGGATTTCTTCCACACTGGCATCTGCCAGAGCTTTCATCGTCGGATAATGTTTGAAAAGAACTTCACTGGCTCTGTCAGTTGTTTCATCCTTTGTTCTCTGGGATATTATACATCGAATTAATGTGAAATAAGGCTCACCCTGCAGGATTTCCCCCATGCTTTTCCGGGGATACATCTCCATCAGCTTTCTGACGATCTTAACAGCTCTCTCCTTCTTTTCTTCCCAACT
>Ga0256842_1002133_pt1 | contig 14657 bp, 14 predicted proteins | sample 4559240metaG_FD_185973 | JGI IMG/M metagenome (GOLD analysis project Ga0256842, IMG submission 185973) | Hydrothermal vent microbial communities from Guaymas Basin, Mexico - 4559-240 | ecosystem: Environmental > Aquatic > Marine > Hydrothermal vents | place: Mexico: Guaymas Basin | collected...
GTTCTTGCGCTGATGTTTGTCCAGTTGAAGCAATTTCTCCTGAATAACATCCGATATAGATCTTTAAAAAGCCCTTTCCTATTTGGATTGGGCTTTTTTTTATGTGATAATAATTTTAAGAAATAATACATATTTTAAAGCAATGCAATACACAAATAAAGACGTTAGAAGACAGAATAGATTGTTAAATAAAGAAGCGGCAGTGACACTATTAGATACTGGTGAGTATGGGGTATTGTCACTGCAAGGGGAAGAGGGTGGAGCATATGGTTTACCAATAAGCTATGTTTGGGATGGTGAGCAGAGCATATATCTGCATTGTGCTCTTGAGGGTAGAAAGATTAGATTATTGCATAAGTGTAATCAAGTTTCTTTTTGTGTGGTTGGCAAAACAAATGTTATTCCTAATCAATTTACCACAGAGTATCAATCGGTAATCCTTGATTGTGAGGCAAGTATTAAAATCGAAACTGATGAAAAAGTAAAAGCTTTAAAGCTATTAATTAAAAAATACTCGCCAAACGATATTGAATTAGGCGATGAGTATATTAAGAAATCCTTTGAACATACAGGCGTGATAAAGCTTAGTGTTAAAGATTGGTCGGGTAAAAGCAAAGCCACTAAAAACAGCTAATAATTGCTAATCAAAAAAACATACTTTTGCACTAATAAATTTTTCAAATAGCATATTATGGATCAAATACAGTCAATATTACTAAAACGTTGTGTGGTGGAGTTCTCAAAACTGCCAGGTATTGGTAAAAAAACTGCCTTGCGATTAGCTATTCACCTACTTAAGCAAAAGCCTGATTATGCTGTTTCTTTGGGGAATTCTATTATTGACTTGCGCCAGAATATTAATTTCTGCAAAAAATGCCATAATATTTCTGAAGGTGATTTCTGCGAAATTTGTAATGGAGTGAAAAGAAATCATTCGCAAATATGTGTGGTAGAAAACATTCAGGATGTGCTTTCTGTTGAAAATACCATGCAGTTTAATGGAACCTATCATATCCTTAATGGTGTAATTTCGCCAATGGATGGCGTGTCTCCTTCTGACCTCAATATTGAAAGCTTAATCAATAGAGTGGAAGATGATGATATTGATGAAATAATATTAGCATTGCCAACTACAATTGAAGGCGATACTACAAGCTTTTTTCTGTATAAAAAACTTGCTTCCTCAGTAAGCTCATTTACATCAATTGCACGTGGTGTTTCTGTGGGTGACGAATTAGAATATATTGATGAGCTAACCCTTGGCCGCTCTATTCTGAACAGGGTTCCTTATGCAGGTAAATAAAAGCTTGTTGTCGGCAGAAAATTATAAGATTTTCAGGTGTTATTATATGCTAAAATATTGAATAAAATTAGTGTTAATAAATGTGAAAATCAAAATATTCACTCTTTAGTACTCATAATCAAATAGATATATACTTGTTTTAAAATTGAATTTTTACTGATATTCGTCACCATTTCTGTTGAAAAAATAGCTATTTTTACGACTTATAATACATTAAGATATTTATGGCAATATTATCACATATAAGTAATTGTGAAGACGGTAATGACACAGGAAATTGTTTTAAAGTGCTTACTGAAGAGGAGCAAACCCTACTTGAAAACAACCTAACCGAAATCCAATTTACTAAAGGAGAAACCATTGTAAAACAAGGTACAAAGGCGTCTGATATTCTTTACTTAAAAGAGGGTTTGGTGAAGATAGGTATTAGTAGTGGGGAGAATAATCTAATTATTTGTGTTAAGACTAAGAACCATTTTATTGGTACTGAAAATATATACGGATACGACTATCATCCTTACACTGTTACAGCTCTTGAGGATTCAATGATTTGTTTTATTGATATAAGTGCAATCCGACAATTATTAAAGCAGAATAACACCTTTAATTCAGAAATGTATAAGGTTATCACAAGTAATTCACTAATTACTTATGATAGATTTTTCTCTTTAACTCAGAAGCAACTTCATGGTAGGTTTGCTGATATATTACTTTGCTTAAGTAAGAATGTGTTTAAAGCTCAGAAATTTGATCTTCCTTTAAGCCGTAAGGACTTAGCTGCTCTTACAGGTATGGCACCAGAGAGTGTTATTAGGATTATTAAAGATTTCAAAACTGATAAAATTATTGCAACCAAAGGAAAACGAATAGAAATACTAAATCAACCCTTATTAGAGAAGATTAGTACTGTAGGTTAATTTGGTTTTTAAACGATATATTAAGAAGAGGATAATCTGATTATCCTCTTTTTTTGTGCATATAAAAATGGATTTGTTTCTATAGAATACGTAATATCAATTTGGTATCAAAATACGCTATAAATAAATTGGAATATATTTTCCTATTAGAAGGCAAAAATTATTTGCATAAAAGCCTGTACTGAGCATGTCGAAGTATAGCTATGGAAATAATATTTAACGCAGTAATAGGGAAATATAAACGATTTATATGGCGTGTGTTTTGGTATTAATTTGGTATAAATCCGTAATGCAAAAAAAGAGAATGTTTAATTAAAACATTCTCTTTTTATATATTTGAAATAAGCTCTAGAGCTTATTTATTTTATTTTATTTCCGCCAGACTTAGGCTTGGCAATAGACTCACGCATGCTTGTGTCTGCTTGTATATTCTGGAATTTATAATAATCCATAATTCCCATGTTTCCATTACGGAATGCTTCTGACATAGCTTTAGGAACTTCGGCTTCAGCTTCAATAACTTTAGCACGGGCCTCTTGAGCCTTAGCTTTCATTTCCTGCTCCAATGCTACAGCCATAGCTCGACGCTCTTCAGCTTTTGCCTGGGCAATGTTTTTATCAGCCTCAGCTTGATCCATCTGAAGTGCTGCTCCAATATTTTTTCCTATATCAATATCAGCAATATCAATTGATAAAATCTGGAATGCTGTTCCTGCATCTAATCCTTTTTCAAGAACTAATTTAGAAATTACATCAGGGTTTTCTAATACTTTCTTATGATTCTCTGACGAACCAATAGAACTAACAACGCCCTCGCCAATACGAGCAAGTACGGTATCCTCACCAGCTCCACCAACTAATTGTTCGATATTTGCTCTTACTGTTACTCGGGCTTTAGCAATAAGCTGAATCCCATCTTTTGCAACAGCAGTTACAGGAGGAGTGTTAATAACCTTAGGATTTACCGACATTTGTACAGCTTCTAATACATCTCTACCAGCAAGGTCAATTGCCGTAGCTATATTGAAAGTAAGATTCATATTAGCCTTGTCAGCAGAAATAAGTGCGTTTACAACCAACTGAATATTACCACCAGCTAAAAAGTGAGCCTCAAGTTGATCACGAGTGATGTCGATACCTGCTTTCTTAGAGGTAATCATTGCGTGAACAATGCCTCCTGGAGGAACCTTACGGAAACGCATCATAACTAATTGAAGAAGATTTACAGGAACACCCGATACTGCGGCTTGAAACCATAGATTAATAGGTATAATGTAAAAGAAAAGTAATAGAGCAATGATGCCTACCACGAAGAAAACTGCCATGCCAGCCATTGACTGAGCAAGAATTAAAAGTAATGTGTTCATATTATTTGATTAATGGTTTTACAATGATTTCGTTTCTATCGGTGCTAATAATCTCTATCTCTGTTTTGGGATCAAGGAATCCAGTATCTGATTTTCCTTCCAAAGTTTTATTCCCTATTCTAATAGTTCCCAGTGGAGTCAATCGAGAAATAGTTATTCCTGTATCTCCAATGTTAATAGTCTCTCTATAATCCTCTTTTACTGAAGAATCAATACTGTTTTTTAACTCGACTCTACGCCACGATTTCTGCTTTATAATAGTGAATAAAGCGATGGTTAGAATGCTGAAAATTAGAAATGTATTTATATGAGCTTCAATAGTATAACCTTCGCTATAGGGTAAGTATATTGCGTAAATCAGCAATAAGCCACCTAAGATGCCAAGTATGCCACCAGGTACAAATAGTACCTCTGCAATAATAAATGCTAATGCTATTACTACAAGCCCAATTATTAGAATCCAAAACATATTTTGTGATATTAATTAAGTGTACTAAAGTATAAAATATTCTAATATACTTTAAAGGTATTTTATGTATTTTTACTTAATTAATTAAATAATAGATAAATTAATGAATAACCAATACGGGAAAATTGCAAGGTATGCTAAGTTGCGGTATGCTAGTATATTAATGCTGATAGTTATAAGTATAGGAACTAGTGGTTTTATGATACTTGAAGACTTAGATTTTATTAATGCACTATATTTAAGTGTTATTACTATTTCTACTGTTGGTTTTAGCGATGTATTGATTACAACTATTGCTGGTAAAATATTTACAATCATGCTTATAATGATTGGTTGGACAGGCTTTGCATATGCAATATCAGTAATTACATCACATTTTGTAGAAGGAGGAATGGGGAATATTATTTATAAATATCGTCACAAAAATTTATTGAAGAAGATGAAGAATCATACAATTTTAGTTGGATATGGCCGTAATGGTAGTCAGGCAGCTGAGGAATTAGCAAAACGAAATAGTGAGTTTGTGGTTATTGAAAAATCTCATGAGCTTATTCTTGCAAGTTTGAGCAAAAGGGTAGAGTTTGTAGAAGGTGATGCTACCGAAGATGATATATTATCAGAGGCTGGAATAGAGAAAGCAAAATCGATAATTATAACCTTGCCTTTGGATTCTGATAATTTATTTGTGACAATAACAGCTAGGGCACTGAATCCTAAAATTCAGATTATAACTCGTGCAGCAAGTGATTCGGCAGAAAAGAAATTATTGATAGCTGGTGCAGACGAGGTAGTTATGCCGGAGTATGTTGGTGGCTCGCATATGGCAGCTATGGTTAGCTCGGTGGATGTTGTACACTTTTTGGATCATATATCGCTAAGCGGTGAAGCAGATACTAACCTGGTGGAGATTGTCTGTGGCGAATTGCCAAAGGATCTTATTAATAACACAATATTTGAATTGGGAGTACGTACCAAAAGTGGTGCTAATATTGTTGGTTTCAAAACTGCTAATGGAGATATTGTTACCAACCCAACTCCAGATACTAAAATACAAGCAGGCTCTAAACTATTTGTACTCGGTAACCCTGAGCAAATAGCTAAAATGAAGAAGATACTTAGGCTATCGTAAAGGAAAAAGGACTAGGATAGAGGATCCCGATGGGAATCGGGAGGAAAAAGGACTAGGATAGAGGATCCTTCGGTAAAAACTCAGGAGGAAAAAGGACATGGAGATTTAAGATTAACGATTAGTGAGGTCAGATTTATACCTGAATGATTTAAAATTGTCTTTGGTGGTTAGTGATATACAGGTATTTAATAATTTTTTACCAATCTTTACCACCCTTTACAACTTTTTACCTTTTTCAAAAAGGCTAAAGGGTAAAGGGTAAAAAAGGCTAAAGGGTAAAGGGTAAAAAAGGCTAAAGGCTAAAATTCAAAGTCTAAAGTATAGTCCTTACAAACCTTTACTACCCTTTACAACTCTTTACCACTTTTTACAATCCTTTACAACTCTTTACTATTTCTTACCACCTTATACAACCACATTCCCCCATTAACAATTAAGCATTAATAATTAACAATTAAAAGTTATCCCTCAAAATCCTATTTCCAATACCACATTGCAAACATCTTGTGAAAGTACAGTAGTTATTTTTTAGCTCTAGGGCAGCTTGGCTTTGTGCTGCATTTTTGATTTTTAGGCCACTTTGGTTAAACCTTTTTATTATAGAATTGGTTTCGCTTTTGATATCGTGCATGAATTGTAATGCGCGTGTTTTTAGCTCTTCATTTCCGTTATGGTTTGCATAAACAAACAGAAAAGGGATTATTGTGTTTATCATTATCAAATCAAAAGAGCTACTTCCGAATTTCTTTTTTACATTCTTGGTTTTCTTTCCAAAGACATAATGATCTTCCCAATATTCGGAGGTTTCTATTTCGAATAAAGCTTGTAATTCCTTAAGCTTATCAATGGCAATTATTTTCGAAAACAGATGTGATGATTTATGTATCAAAGAAGCAAACTGTGCTATGCGAATGCTGGGAAAATTTACAGGACGCATTCTCATAAATTTCCATTGATATGAGTATACTGATTGTAAATTATGCTTCTTTTTCAGAAATAAATACTCGTTTTGCAAAGCCGTGGAATATTCATCCTTTAGATTAGGATTTATAAGCGACGACTGACCAAAAAGTATTGCTTCAATCTGAAAGATATTGTCTTTATATTTTGCTAATGTGCTAAGGGGGGTACTGCTTGCCAACTGCTCAAAAGGGTCAGAGTTTATATTAAATCCAAAATTGCGAGCAAGTGCTATGTAAAATGTTTCTTCCCAATTATTATTGTTCTTTATAAGTGATGCTTCAATTTGTTCAGTCTTGAATTCGAGGCGTTCGATAAGTAGCCTTTCGAGCCAAGCGTCTTTTATAAAGCTGTCGACATTGCCTATTTGCTTTGCGCATGGTATCCAATCTCTGGAGCCTTGTAAGTCTTTATATTTGGCATACTGACTAAGGTTGAATTTACCTTTTAGTTCCAACACTTCGAGCCTATTTCCTCCTTTGGTAGTAATCTCCTCATCGTGGTCGTATACCACATGCAGTATTACTGAGTCGTAAGCTGAATCCTTATTATGATTATGTCTATGCCAATCTGATGATTTTATGTGCATTTCCACACTGCCATTCCATTCGGTGCCATCAATAATAAGTTTTGCGCCTAAGAAATCGGGTCCCGAATTTGTGTTTAATATTCCTGTATTAATAACTTTAATACTCAAACCATCAGCAGTAAAAAGATCACCTGTGTAATTCTTATGTTTCCATATATAATAAAGGAAATCTTCGGTCATGGATTAGGGTATTAAATATGGATTTGATTATTTCTATGGTCAATAATAATAAGTTGCAGAATGAATAATACTCCAACGGATATTATGCTATAATAAGTTATGCTGCTAATGCCTATTGATTTGAAACTTAGTGTATTGAAGTAGTCAAAACTAGGAATGTATTCAGAGAGTGAAATGCTACTACTTTGAGGCATCATTAGCATAGCATAAGAAATAAGTGAGATAATAATTAAAGAAATTATATACCAAGTATTTCTTGATATTAATGGTGCTATTTCTGTGGAGGTTTGTTTTTCTACAGAAATTTTGACCATAATATTTGATGTAAAATCAAGGCTAGGGGTTTCAATATTATCATTACTGAAAACCTTTTTTGCTATTTTATCTATTCTGCTATCTGTTTTCATATACGTCAATTATTTCTTTAGGAAGCTGCTTTCTTAATATAATCATAAGCTTTTGCCTGCTTCTATGAATTTTAACCTTTATGCTATTTGCTTTATGTCCAGTAATGTCAGCAATCTCTTGCATCGACATATCTTCATAATAGTACAAAGTTAATATAAAAGCTTCTTCCTTATCGAGTTTTTTTATACTTGATTTTATTTGAGAATTGAATTCATTATTTTCTAAAATATCCATAGTTGAATCCATATCAGCAAATTCGTACTCATCAATATTAATGCTGCTTAGTGAGTCGCTATGTCTCTTTATGCTTTCCAGTTTGTCGAGGCTTGTGTTATAAGCAATACGATATATCCACGATGAGAATTTTGCCTCGCCTTTGAATTTTGCCAAGGATTTATAAACTTTCAGAAATGTATCCTGTGCAGCTTCCTCGGCATACTCTTTATCTTTTATAATTCTATAGCATAAAGTAAAAACAAGATTCTTATACCTATCAATAAGTATAGAGAATGCGTTATCCTCACCTTTCAGCACCTTATCAATGTAGTATTGGTCGTTGTTATTGCTCATCTATAGTATAGACTTTGGTTATCTATGTTTGGTTACAGTTTTTCTTAAGGCTAAAGTGGGAAAAGGCTAAAGGCTAAAGTGGGAAAAGGCTAAAGGCTAAAGTAAAAAAGGCTAAAGGCTAAAGTAAAAAAGGCTAAAGGCTAAAGTAAAAAAGGCTAAAGGCTAAAGTAAAAAAGGCTAAAACTCAAAGTATAAAGTGAAGTCCTTACAAAGCTTTACTATTCTTTACCATTCCTTACAATTCTTTACTATTTTTCACCAACCTTTACATTTCAAAGCAAAGGCTGAAGTCCTAATTAATAATTAAACATTAATAATTACAAATGTAACCGATTCAGAAAAAACATCGTCATAAGTCACGAGAGCAAAGTTATAAATTTAATAAACATAATATTATGGAAGATTTTTTTATTGTATTAGTCATTTTCGGTTCAATATTCGGAGTTTTTTATCTTCATTATAATACTCGCAATAGAGAGCGAATGGCTTTAATAGAAAAAGGTGCTGATGCAGGTATATTTTTTAGTAAAAAAGAAAAGCGTATTACTCCAGTTTGGAAAGTACTGACATTAAACCTTGCATTATTGCTCATGGGAGTTGGAATAGGAGTTGTTTTTGGTGCCACGCTTGGTGAAAATACTGCTATGGGAAGTGAAATTACTATGCCGGGCTCAATATTCTTTTTTGCAGGCATGGGCTTATTAGTTGGTTATTTTATTTCTAGAGATTTTGATAAGGTAAAATAGAAATTTAGCTAAACTAAAAAAGCATCTTCAATTTAATTATTGAAGATGCTTTTTTATTTTTTAATGAAAGATAATTGCAAATATTACTTAGCCAACAGGTTCTTAATAATGTCACCAGCACCCATACTAGGACGAGTAGCATTAGCGTCATAGATGTTTCCTTGAGGGTCAAAAATCATAAAACGAGGTATTCCGTTTACTTTATAAAAGTTTTGGATAGTTTCGTTCTGACCTGCCCATACTTGAACACCTTTTAGCTCTTCGTCTTTTACCATCTGCTGCCAAGGCTGCTGCTCTCTATCAACAGATATTGACATAAATACAATATCTTGTCCTTTGAACTCTTCTTCTAAACCTTTTAGTACAGGAATCTCTGCTTTACAAGGGCTACACCAAGTTGCCCAAATATCGATATATATCCACTTGCCTTTAAATTGCTCAAAAGTAACAGCATTGCCATCCATATCAACTAACTGAATCTCTTTAGCAGGAGCTCCTTTGTCTAAATGCTTCCATTCAGCTAATTTGTCAGTTATGTTTTGTACTAAAATATCATTTGTACAAGTCTTTGTAAAAGCATCCCAATATAAATCCTTATCAGTGCTACCACGGTAGTCTACTTGATCGTATACGCTTTTGTAAGCAAGAATACTCTTAATTGTACTATTTTCTATTTTAGAATTAATAATACTCATTTGATAGTTTGCGTATGAAACATATTTTTTCTGAATATTCTCATCTTCATAAAAAGCACCATTGTCTGTCCTTAAGTAACTTTGGAGAAATTCAAGGTAAATAGGAAGAATAACAAGCTCTTCATTATTTAAATCAACCTCAGCAAGGTAAGTGTCAAATTCTGGTGTTAAATTAACTTTATTATCACCTTCTAATTTATGAATATAGTTATAGTAATCAGGGTATATGCGGTGGAGAATAGCCCATTCGTATATAGCTCTAGAGTTCTCTATTTTTATAAAGTATGGGTCGATATTAGCATTGCCTTTTTGTAAGGCAGCAAGTTCGTCAGCATGCAAAGCACGAGCAGAGTCAAGCGAATTCATGGCAGCTTTTTCTTCTTGTCCCATAAGGCTCATCAATGATTGATTAAGCTTGTCAGAAATGTTTTTAGAACGCAATAAGTAGTCATTATATATAGGTGCATTTCCACCAAACTTAATTGTTTGATAAAAACTACCAACTCCCTTTGCATTAATTAATAATGAATCACCAGGGCGAGTATATAAAGTGATTTTTGGACGACCACCCACAAAATTTAATTCAAAATATTCAGGCTTATCTATATTCGCTTCAAAAATAATATCTCCATTTTCGTTAACCTTAATAGTATCTCCGGCTATTTGAAAAGGGGAGGTGCTTTTAATAACAGCTTGTACTCCTTCGTATTCTTCAAAACTAATTTTTATAACAGTTTTATTCGACTTTTCGTTATCTGTATTACACGAAAAAAGAAATAATAACATTGCGAAAATGCTTAGCGATAATACGCTTTTTGATGTGTTCATATTGCTAATAGTTTAGTGTGGGTTGGGTATTATAATAAAAAAGGCAATATTAACTAAAATATTGCCTTTTTCTTATAAAATTATTGATTTTATTTCTTTAAAAATTTAAAATCTTTACCGATATAACGAGCATCATCGCCAAGAGCTTCCTCAATACGAAGAAGTTCGTTGTATTTTGCAATACGATCCGAGCGACTTGCCGAACCAGTTTTAATCAAACCAGTGTTCATTGCAACTGCTAGGTGAGCAATAAATACATCTTCAGTTTCGCCACTACGGTGAGATATTACTGATGTATATTTATTGTTGTTAGCAAGGCTAATAGCATTTAAAGTCTCTGTTAAAGTACCAATTTGGTTTACTTTAATAAGGATAGAGTTAGCAGTATTAGATTCAATACCTCTAATCAAACGCTCAGTATTTGTAACAAATAAATCGTCACCAACAAGCTGAATTTTATCTCCTAAACGCTCAGTCATTAATTTCCAACCATCCCAATCATCTTCACTCATTCCATCTTCGATAGAAAGGATAGGATATTTGTCAACCCAGTCAGCCCAGAAATCAACCATTTGTGCTGGTGATAATTTCTCGCCTGTTGACCATTTTAGGTGGTAAACATTCTCCTCAGGAATATAGTATTCTGCTGAAGCAGGGTCAAGAGCAATAAAGATATCCTTACCAGCTTTATAACCAGCAAGCTCAATTGCTTTTACAACTACCTGAATAGCCTCGTCATTAGATGCAAGGTTTGGCGCAAATCCACCCTCATCACCTACATTAGTAGAATGTCCCATTTCCTTAAGCACAGCCTTTAGATTATGGAATACCTCAGTACCCATTCTCAAAGCTTCAGAGAAAGTTTTAGCTCCCACTGGCATAATCATAAACTCTTGAAAATCAATAGAGTTGTCAGCATGCGAACCTCCGTTAAGAATGTTCATCATAGGAATAGGAAGTGTATTAGCATTTACACCACCTAAGTAGCGGTATAATGGTTGACCAGTTTCGTCAGCAGCAGCACGAGCCACAGCCATAGAAACTCCTAGGATAGCATTTGCTCCCAAGTTACCTTTGTTACTACTGCCGTCAAGCTCAATCATCTTACGATCAATCTCTACTTGGTCAGTAACATACATTCCAATAAGCTCTTCATTAAGAACGGTATTTACATTGTGTACAGCTTGCAAAACACCTTTGCCCATGAACACAGATTTGTCGTTATCGCGTAATTCTACTGCTTCGTGAACACCTGTTGAAGCTCCTGAAGGAACTGCTGCGCGGCCTACAATACCACTTTCGGTCATTACTTCAACCTCTACAGTAGGGTTTCCTCGTGAGTCGAGGATTTGTCGTGCGTGAATATTTATTATTGCACTCATAATTAGTATGTTAAATTAATAAAACGTGTTTTATAATCGATATGCAAATATATAAAAAAAGAAGGCTGTTATTTGCGTAACAATACAGGCTCAATGTTACTTTAATGTTAAGCTTTCATAAATATCAATTAATCGATTGATTTTTGTTCGCAATGAGTGATTTAATAATTTTCTGAAACTCAATAATTGTTTTATCTTTGATTTCTTAATTAAAATACTAATAGAAATGAGCAAATATAGTTTCGATAAAACCACCAACCGCAAAGGTACTAATAGCGTAAAATACGATTTACTGGAAAAGCTTTACGGCAAAGAGAACCTTATACCGATGTGGGTAGCGGATATGGATTTTGATACTCCTTCATTTATTTTTGAAGCTATCGCTAAGCGAGCACAGCATCCAATATTGGGTTATACATTCCGTGACGAAAGCTATAATTTGAATATTGTGGAATGGCTTCAGAAAAGACATCAATGGAAAATAGAGCCTACGCAAATATCGTTTACTCCTGGGGTAGTGCCAGGTTTGCTTATGGCCATGGAAGCGGTATCGAATATTGGTGACGAAATTATAGTTCAAACTCCTGTTTACTTTCCGTTTTTTACTACCATAAAGAAAAATGGGCGTATTATGCTCAATAATGATTTGAAGAAAGTAAATGGTAACTATAGAATGGATTTCGATAATTTGAAATCAATAATTACTCCCAAGACAAAGGCTATAATTATTAGCAATCCGCATAACCCTGTTGGCCGTGTGTGGACTTTACAAGAGCTAAACGAGCTTGTGGATATCTGCTATGATAATGATATTAAAATCATTAGTGACGAAATTCACTCCGATATAGTTTTTGCTCCCAACAAACATATTCCCATAAGCTCTGTTTCGGATAAAGCTGCGGAAATATCAATGGTATTTATGGCTCCAAGCAAAACTTTTAATATCGCTGGGCTTTCTACTTCTTTTGTTGTGATAGAGAATAAAGCATTATTTGTCAAATACGAACAGCGCCTCGATGCACTTCATCTATGGCAAGGAAATATATTTGGAAATGTAGCAACTCAAGCAGCCTACTCTGCACAAGGAACAGAATGGCTAGGGGAGATGCTAACTTATTTGGAAGAAAATATTGATTATGCTATTGGTTATATTAACGATAGAATCCCCCAAATATCAGTTCATAAACCTGAGGCAACTTACCTGCTTTGGTTTGATATGAAAGAATATGGCATGTCGCATAAGGAACTTACAGATTTCTTTATTAATGATGTGGGAATCGCCATAAATCAAGGAAGGATATTTGGCAGTGGAGGTGATGGCTATGTTAGACTGAATGTTGCTACATCACGAGAGATAGTTATGCAGGCTCTGAATCAATTGGAAAAGGCAATTAAGTCACGTAAATAGAATTCATGTAAATAGAATTCATGTAAATAGAATTCATGTAAATAGAATTCATGAATTCTATTTACGTGACTTCTATCAACATGATCATATATACTTAATCGTATCTAATTGACTATTCATATCTGTTTTACTTTGATCCACACCACCAATAATTGTACATATTTTTAGTTTCATTCCACAGAATTCAATAATTTGTTTATTAAACATATTTTTAAGCCTTCTGTTTGCACCAGTAATCTTATAGTAGAATGATGGAGCACCTGTGGAGGTGAAAATGCTAACTTTTTTGTTAGTAAGAAGACCTTTTGGACGAGAATTGACATAGGTAAAGGCGAAACCTTTTGATAAGTTCCAATCAATAAAATTCTTTAGTATAGCTGGCATACTTCCCCACCAATATGGAAATACAAAAACAATTTCGTCAGCATTGCTAATCTTTGTTTGAAAGAACTCCATGGACTTAGTTGTAACTAAATCGTTTGCTCTTTCATAGGTGAAAAATGGCTGCTGATGTTCGCAGTTATACAAATCTAGCACCTCAACTTTATGATTTTTAGATTCAGCCGATTCTTTATACTTATTTGTCATAGCAAAAGAGAAACTCTCCTTTATGGGATTTGCTACTATTATTAATATATTCATAGTAATATTGATTGTTTGAATTTATTATTAGCACAAAGATAGCTAAAGTGAGAGCAGGAGGATGTAATAGAAATCATGTAGTAGATAGAATTCTTGAATTCTATCTACTACATAAAAAAAACGACCACCAAAGGGCAGTCGTTTTCATATATATTATAATTCGATTATTATCCTCCGAAATCATCAAAGGCAATCATCTCATCTGGTACACCAAGGTCTTCCAACATTTTAAGAACGGCATCGTTCATCATTGGAGGTCCACAAAGGTAATACTCAATTTCTTCTGGCTCTTCCATTTTCGATAGGTAGTTGTCGAGGATTATCTGATGGATAAATCCTACATAACCTTCCCAATTATCTTCTGGAGCAGGCTCCGAAAGTCCAATATGGAATTTGAATTGTGGGTTATCTTTTTCAATAGCCCTAAACTCATCCACATAGAATAGTTCTCTTAACGAGCGACCACCATACCAGAAAGTAGCTTTACGATCTGTTTTCTGAGTTAAGTATTGATCGAATATATGCGAGCGCATAGGAGCCATTCCGGCACCACCACCAATAAACATCATCTCGCGCTTGGTATCCTTAATAAAGAACTCACCATAAGGTCCCGAAACCATAACTTTATCACCTGGCTTAAGGTTAAATATGTATGAAGAGCAAATTCCTGGGTTTACCTTAGCAAAACCTTTATTCTTAGCATCCCACGGTGGAGTTGCAACACGAATATTAAGTTTCACAATATCACCTTCAGCAGGGTGGTTAGCCATAGAATATGCACGGTATATTGGCTCTGGATTTTTCATCACCAAATCCCACATATTAAAGTTGTCCCAATCGGCTTTATAGTCGTCACCAATAACCATATCTTTATAATTAACAGTGATTTTAGGAACATCAATCTGAATATATCCACCTGAGCGGAAATCCATATGCTCGCCTTCAGGAAGACGTACTGTAAATTCCTTAATAAATGTAGCAACAGATTCGTTAGAAACCACTTCGCATTCCCATTTCTTAATTCCGAATATCTCAGCTGGTACGCCAATACTCATATCGTTACG
>Ga0256842_1002135_pt1 | contig 14654 bp, 16 predicted proteins | sample 4559240metaG_FD_185973 | JGI IMG/M metagenome (GOLD analysis project Ga0256842, IMG submission 185973) | Hydrothermal vent microbial communities from Guaymas Basin, Mexico - 4559-240 | ecosystem: Environmental > Aquatic > Marine > Hydrothermal vents | place: Mexico: Guaymas Basin | collected...
AGCGCTTTTGCGCTCATCGGGATGGCGACTTTTCTCAACCTGCTCATGCCGGTGAACATGCATGTGGCCGCTACGATCCTGACGCTTTTCTTCGTGGCGCTCAACATCATCGGCACCCGTGAAGCGAGCCTGTTTCAGGTGGTGCTCGTGGCCGGACTCCTTCTGCTTCTCGGACTTTACGTCTTCATGGGGATCGGCCGGGTGAGGCTTACGAACTTTGAGCCGTTTGCGTTCAACGGCCTTGCTGGGATAGTCTCGGCGGCCGGGATGGTGTTTATCGCCTTCGGCGGCCTGCTCAAAGTGGCGAGCGTTGCTGAGGAGGCCCGGGATCCGGGCAGGAACATTCCGATCGGGATGTTTCTCTCCTTCGCTGTGATAACGACTTTCTACTTTCTGGTCGTTTTTGTGACCGTCGGGGTGCTCGGCGATCGGCTCGCCGGCTCGATGACCCCGATCACCGACGGCGCCGCTGTTGTGATGGGCAATGTGGGGAGCGTGGCGCTCAGCCTTGCGGCGGTGCTGGCTTTTGTCTCCACGGCCAACGCCGGCATCATGGCCGCAGCGAGATACCCGCTGGCGCTCAGCAGAGACGGTCTCCTGCCCCCGATACTGGGCAAAATCAGCCGGTTCAACACGCCCCACGTGGCGATAACGGCCACCGGACTGCTGATCATCGCCTCCCTCATCATGCCCATCAAGCCCTTCGTCAAGGCCGCATCCTCGGTGCTGATCCTGTCCTATGCCTTCGCCTGCATATCCCTTTTGATAATGAGGCTCAGCGGTTTACAGAATTACAGGCCCCGTTTTCGGGCGCCGCTCTTTCCCTACCTGCAAATAGCCGGCCTTATCGGGTATCTGGCCATGCTCGTCGAAATGGGCGCTGAATCCATCGGCATAGCTGCGGGCATCGCACTGGTCGGATTGATTTTCTACCTGCGCTACGGCGCCGGAAGACCCCGGGAGTTCGCTCTCCTGCACCTGATAGCACGGATAACCGACAGGCAGATAGCCACCCGCGACCTTGAGAAGGAGCTTTTTGAGATCGTCAGGGAGCGGGACAGCGTTCAGGAGGACAGGTTCGACCGGCTCGTCAAATCCTGTCGGGTGCTCGATCTCGATGGACCGGCGCACAGCTCTGAGATTTTCAGGATGGTGGCGGAAATGGAGGCCCCGGAAATGGGGATTGACCCGGCAAAGCTTGTGAAACAGTTGGAAGCGAGGGAGCGGGAGAGCAGCACGGCGATTACAGATTTCATCGCCATCCCTCACATGGTGATCGAGGGCAAAAATGTGTTCAGGATGGTCATCGTGCGCGTTCGTAACGGGGTCTATTTCTCGGAATCCATGCCTTCGGTGAAAGCGATCTTTTTCCTGATGGGTTCGAGGGACGAGCGTCAGTTCCACCTTCAGGCGCTGGCAGCCATCGCCCAGATAGTGGATGAGCCGGACTTCGAGGAACGCTGGCTTGCTGCCCGTGATGCTGAAGGATTGCGCGATGTGTTGCTTTTGAGCAAGCGCAAGCGCTTCGGTGAATGAAATGCATTATTGCAAAGCTGTAATAAGTTACATATTTACAATGATTATGCACAGTTTGACAAACAATCGCTGATATTCCAAAATTAAGAACCATTTGACGGCAAGTGATTTTGCTCTCTGACATGGATGTTGGAGATAAATCGATGGAGATTATGGTGTTGTAGTTTCTAAATATTCAAATATGTCAATATTTGTGAAAAAAACAAGGAGCGGATTATGGGCAGTCGCCTGAGCAAATTTCTTTACACTGCTATCGTAATGTTTGTGCTCTGGCTGCTCCTGACATCGACTTTCAACAGTCAGGAGGTGATTGCCGGAGCCATCATATCCGTCCTGGTGGCAGCATTTACGCATGAGAGATTCACCAGAAAGGGGCTGGCGAATCTGCATCCCAAACGCGTGGTATGCATGGTGCTGTATTTCTTCTACTTCTTCTGGCAGATGGTTAAGGCCAACATCGACGTGGCATGGCGTGTGATCCATCCCAAGATGCCAATCAACCCCGGCATCGTCCACGTCAAGACCACGATGAAATCGGACTTCGGCAAGTTGATGGTGGCCAACTCCATCACCCTCACACCCGGCACGTTGACGCTTGAGGTCCTCGGCGATGACATGCTCATCCACTGGATCGATGTGAAAGCGACGGACGTGGAGACGGCATCAAAGATGATACCGGGCGTCTTTGAAAAGTGCCTCAAGGAGTTCCTCGAATGAACTGGATAATCGTCATAACCCTGATAGGTCTTGGAACCGTCCTCACGATTTTGAGGATGGCAATGGGTCCCACTCCGGCTGACAGGGCGGTTGCCGTGGACTCGATGACAACCATCACGACGGCTTTGCTTGTTCTCCTCGGCCTGTTCATGAAGCGCTACATCTACCTTGACATCTCGCTCGTCTATGCGGCACTCGCGTTCATAGCGACGCTCGCCATAGCCAGATACCTTGAGGGAGGTGTGTGATGCTGGCGATCATCGGATGGATAATGATTTACATCGGTGCGATATTCCTTTTCTTAGGCGCCCTTGGGATTTTCCGATTCCCCGACGTTTACAACAGGTTGCAGGCAGGGACAAAGTGCACGACGTTGGGCGCTTTTTCCACCATCGTCGGCGTCGGATTGGTGAATCCACCCTGGCTGCCGAAAACCCTGCTCATCGCATTTTTCATCCTGCTCACGAACCCGATTTCCTCGCACGCATTGGGAAGGGCGAGCTACAAATCCGGCGTCAAGCTCTGGGAAGGCAGTGTAGTGGACAAGTGCAAAGATTTCGAGGAGTGCCATAAAAAAGAGGAGGAAGAGTGAGATGGCTCCCTTCGTCCTGTATCTCTCGTTAGCACTGGCGATCTTGATGATAGTTGGTGCCATCGTCGTGGTGGTGACAAAGGACCTGCTTGTGGCGGTCATCGCCTCGGCGGTCGTTGACCTCGTGCTGGCGATCCTGTTCTACATCCTTCAGGCGCCTGACGTTGCTATCACTCAGGCTGCTATCGGCGCTGGCCTGACGACAGCGATATTCGTGGTGGTGCTCCGCAAGACAGAGAGGTTTGAAGATGATTAGAAGACTTTTTGTCCTCGTTCTGCTGATAATCATCGGGTATTTCCTCGGCACCGCAATGGCATCGATCCCGTTTGGTGCCGAGAAGGTTGACGTGGGGCCTTACAGGAGCGTTGGCAATTACTATGTGGACAACACAGTTCAGGAGACCGGCGGCGTCAACGCCGTGACCTCCATCGTGGTGCTCTACAGGGGATTTGATACCCTCGGTGAGGTGACGGTCCTGTTCCTTGCCGCCACGGGCCTCGCCGCAATCCTCGCCCTTACCCGTGAGCGCAGAAAGCTCAAGAAGGAGAAACCATCGCTCATCATGCGCGTCGGCACGGATTACCTGTTCCCAGCAGCTATTGTGCTCGGTTCCTACGTCTTCCTTCACGGACACCTGACACCGGGCGGCGGTTTCCCCGGCGGCGTCATCATCGCTTCCGGGTTCCTTATGCTTTTCCTCGCACAGTGGCGTTACAAGGTTGACGAACTTGGCCTGAAGATCATCGAATCCCTTGCTGGAATGACTTACGTGACGATAGGGCTGATCGGGCTATTCAAGCTGGGGACGTTCCTTGGCAATTTCCTCGGCAAAGGCACACCCGGTGCGCTCCTGTCTGCTGGTATCATCCCTGTCATTTACATTGTCATCGGCATCAAGGTCGGCTCTGAGATGACCGGCCTGCTCCAAAACCTCAGGGAGACGACAGAAAATGAGTGAAGCAATTAAAACCTTCTTTTCGCCATCAGTTCTCGGGCCGGAAATCTTTTATGGGTCATCGGTGGCCCTTTTCCTGATAGGGCTTTACATGGTCCTGGTGAAGAAAAACCTTGTGAAGATAGCCATAGGCCTGACTTTCATCGAATCCGGCGTCAACCTGTTCCTGATCTCGATCGGCTATGTGTGGGGCAAGACCGCTCCGATACTGAATAAAACGCTGATGATGGGAACGCCTTCGAAGGAAGTTGTTGACCCTGTGCCTCAGGCGCTTGTGCTGACAGCCATCGTGATCGGCGTGGCGGTTACCGCAATGGCCCTCTCCATCGTGATAGTCATCCATGACAAATATGGAACACTTAACATCTCGAAAATAAAGGAGTTAAAGTGGTGAGCCCGATACTTCTTATAGCAATTCCGTTATTTATGGCATTTTCTGTGCCCATCTGGGGCCTTATCTCGAAAAAACTGCCCAAGTTGGTGCCGTTCTTTACCTTTGCGATTACCACAGCGATCCTTGTCTCCCTCCTTCCGACACTTTTCAGCGGTCAACAGGGGTTCAATCTGACATCGGTCACGATAGCCGGGATCAAGCCGCCCTACGGCATAAACCTGACGTTCGGCCCTGCCAGCGCCTTCTTCGCCCTCATCATTCAGCTCGTGGCTCTTGCCGCGTCGCTTTATCTTTTTGAATACGAGCCTCCTGAGCCGGCAGAAAAATTCTATATGCTGTTTATCCTTGTTGTTCTCGGTGCAACCGGAATGGTGCTGACCGGCGATATCTTCAACATGTTCGTGTTCCTTGAGATCACCAGCATCTCGTCCTATGCCCTCACCGCCATCAACAAGACCGGACACTCGGCAGAGGCCGGGTTCAAATACCTGCTGCTTGGCTCACTCGGCTCCACCCTGTTCCTGTTAGGCATTGCGCTGCTCTACGGCTCCCTGAGAACCCTCAACATGGCTCAGCTTTCGCTCTACATCCATCAGGGGCATCTGGATCCAAAGGTTCTGATGGCGGTTGTAGTGTTGTTCATCGTCGGGCTGGGCGTTGAAGCCGAGCTGTTGCCGCTCAACGGCTGGGTCCCTGACGCCTACGAGGCTGCGCCGATACCGGTGGTCTCAATCCTGTCGGGTGTCGTGGCCAAGGCCGGACTCTACGCCCTTGCAAGGGTGCTTTACACCATCATCGGAATCGAAACCGGCGTCCTGAATCTCCTTTTGATCTTCGGGATACTGACCCTGCTTTCTGGTGAGCTTTCGGCTCTGAGGCAGAAAGACATCCGCCGACTGCTGGCTTACTCGTCCATCGGCCAGATGGGGTTGATAATCCTTGCACTGGGAGGCGGAAATTCGCCGATGGCAATGGTCGGCGGCCTGTTCCAGGCATTCAACCACGCCATTGCTAAGGGCCTGATGTTCCTTGCTCTCGGCATTATGGCGGCCGGGTTCAACAAATGGGACATGGAATCGCTTGCTGGCGTTGGCAAAGCCAAGCCATATACGACGTTCCTGTTCACCATCGGACTCCTTTCGACACTCGGATTGCCGCTGTTCTCAGGGTTCTGGAGCAAATTCCTGATTATTTTCGGACTTGTCCATTCTGGACAAGTGGTGTATGCCGCTCTTGCGCTTATCGGATCGGTGATAGAGGTGGTCTATTTTGCCAGATTGCTCGGCTATCTCTACGGCAAAGACCCGTCCGAGGAGCTTTTGAACTCGACCCTTGAGAGCAAAAAAGGCTTTGCACTGCTTGGCATGACTTTCCTTGCTGCATTTGTCATCCTGATCGGTGTCTATCCGGATTTCATAACGAATTTCATTCTCGGAGGCACTGCTGAGCTTGTCTATAAGTCATTTTACATAAGCTCCATACTCGGAGGTATTTGATGATGAAACTGCTTTATTTCATCGGTTGCTTCTCCGGTGGCGCATTACTTGCCTTTTTGCTTGGGTCGTTTAGCCCCCTGCTTAAGAAGTTCATCACCTTCCTGGCAGTGATTCTGGGGGCCGTACTTTTTGCAACTATGGGAACATCCACTTACCAGTTATCTCTGCTGTTTGGGAATCAGGTAATTTTCGGCATTGACACGCTGACGCAATTCATGGTCTGGATGACTCTCGGCATAGCATTCATTGTCTCCCTTGTGCTCTGGTCACACAGCGAGTTATCACCGACGTTTTTCGCCCTTTTCCTGCTCAACGTGCTCGGAACAGTGCTGATTTTCATGAGTCGGGACATCGTTTCCTTTTTCTTCTCGTGGGAACTGATGAGCTGGACGGCGTTCGGCATGATCCTGTCCGATGGCTGGGAGAAAAAACGCAGCGCTGCGGTTAAATACTTCATGTGGTCCGCAGCTGGAGCTTACATGGTGCTTATCGGGTTCTCAATACTGTTTGCCGCAACTTCCGCTATCCGATTCGAGAACATAGTTATGTCCGTAGGCCGTGTCTCGCATGGCTGGCTGATAACCGCCATCGCCTTCCTCGTTGCGGGATTCGGGGTCAAAGCGGCGATGATGCCGTTCCATGTCTGGGCACCGGATGCCTATTCCGAATCCCCGCATCCGTTCACCGGATTCTTCTCAGGTATACTGTCAAAGACCGGCGTCTATGGGATTTTCATCGCATTTTTCTACCTTGCTGCAAGGCTTGAGGCGGTTCCCATGCTCAGGGTGCACGGGACATCGATCTTCGGTTACATAATGGTCTGGATCGGTGCGATAACCGCTTTCGGCGCTTCCCTGATAGCTGTCCATCAGGAATACGGCAAGAAACTGCTTGCGTGGTCGAGCGTCAGCCAGTTGGGCTACATCATTTTTGCTTTCGGAATAGCTGATAGCCTCGGAATGACCGGCGCCCTGTCACATGCCCTCGCACACGCGCTGTTCAAAGCGCTCCTGTTTACCATTCTCGCTGGAGTGATCATGCGCACGGGCACCGACCACATGGCCTCGCTCGGCGGGCTCATCAAGAGGATGCCGCTTTCCTTCATCTTCGCTGTTGTCGGCGGTCTTGCACTGGCCGGAATCCCCATGACTATCGGCTTTACCTCCAAATGGATCATCTACGAGGCGGGCATAAACGGGGGCTATATCTTCCCAACAACGCTCATTTTTGCCGCATCCACCGCTGCGTTCCTTTACTACTACCGCTTCGTTTACAGCATCTTCCTCGGGCCTCTCCATGAGGAGCATCAGAACGTCAAAGAGGTGCCGGCCACCTACTGGATTTCCTACATCCTGCTTGCCATTCCCATCTTCTACTTCGGACTCTATCCGGGCAAACTTGTCGGGATCATATCCACCATCCTTCAGAGCTACAACCTGCCGGCGCTGACGACCTACACGGCGACCTCCGTGACGACACCGCTTGGCACTTTCAATGGGATGGTTGTCGGACTCGGGTTCGGTGCCGCCCTTATCGTTGGCCTTATTGTCTATTTCATAGGTGGCAGGGTGAGGAAGGCAGCTTCTCAGACGGACAAATACCTTGCCGGTGAGGTCGTGACCAACGAGTTCGAGCTCCACTATTCCGTCGATTTTTACAGGTTCCTTGAACGCAAACTCAGCTGGCTTTTGAAGATAAGCGCTCAGAAATTCTACGAGTTCATCGGTGAGCTTATCAGATTTGTGGCCGATATCAACCGCAAGATGTTCTTTTGCGGCAATGGTCAGGCTTACCTTTACTACATGACAATCGTGCTGACTATTCTCATCCTTTCAATCTGGAGGATTAAACCATGAATGCAGTCGGGCTGAATATAACATGGATAATTTTTATGCCCATTCTGGTGATCATAATCGGGCTGTTTTACCTTGGAGCAGCACGAAAGATAACGGCGAGGATACAAAACCGCTACGGCCCGCCGATTTACCAGAATATTATCGATGTCATAAAGCTTTTCTCAAAGAAAAACCCCACCAATCACGGGGTGATGTTCTCGCTCGGCCCCGTGATGGCATTCTCAGGGATGCTCATATCCCTGCTTTTTATTCCGATAGGAAATAAAGCGCTCCTGTCCTTCAATGGTGACATCATCGTTTTGCTTTACCTTTTGGTGATAGCGCCGCTCGGCATGGCGCTTGGAGTCGGCGAAGGCGGTAACCCGATGGGAACCATCGGAATCGCCCGTGCTCTGACTCTGATGCTGGGCTATGAGGTTGTGCTGGTGATTTCCATCATCAGCGTGATACTCTACACGGGCTCGGCGTCCTTCATGGAGATCATCAAGATGCAGAGCGGGGGAGTGGGGCATTGGTTCATCTGGCCGCTTTTCCTTTCCGCACTTGCGATGGATATGGCACTTCAAGGCATGCTTGGTGAAAAGCCGTTTGACCAGCCGGTAGCCCCCCACGAGGTCGCATCAGGTCCAATGGTTGAATTCGGAGGCAAATATCTGGGCCTGTTGCAACTTTATCATGCTATAGGCATCGTGGTCGAGACCGGGATATTCGTCAACCTATTTCTCGGAGGCGGAACGCTGTTCTGGTGGTTCGTCAAGTCATTCGCCGTGTTCTTTGTCGCCCTCTTGATAAACGCCGTGATGCCGCGCTTCAGGATCGGGCAGGCGTTCGCATTTTTCTGGACATATCCGGCCGCTATCGGATTGATCGGCCTGATACTTGTCGCAATCCTGAAATGAGGAGGAGATGCAGATGACGAAAGCAAAACCGCCAAAAGGACTTAAAGGATGGGCACAGGGGCGAAGCCTCTGGATGCTCCATTTTTGCACCGGGTGCGGCGCCATTGAGATGCCGCCCACGATGACTTCCAGATACGACATGGAGAGGTTCGGAATCACACCGATGGCTACGCCGCGTCAGGCCGACCTGCTGCTCATCACCGGCTACCTCACCGTCAAAACGCTCAAGAGGGTGATCCGCTCCTACGAGCAGATGCCTGAGCCGAAATACGTCGTCGGATTCGGTTCCTGCACGGTGAACGGCGGAATGTATTGGGATTCCTACAACACCATCAAAAGGCTCGACCTTTATCTTCCGATTGACCTCTACATCGCCGGATGCATGCCGAGGCCCGAAGCCATCATCGATGGCTTTACGGAACTTATCGAGGGTATCAAAAAAGGGAAATTCGATGGCTGGATCCGCTACAAAGAGAATCTCGAATACTACAAACGCAATCAGGCCATGGTGATGGACATCAGAAAATGGAGTCTGGATGCTGAACTTGCCGAGCGGATATGGAACGAGGTGCAGGAGGAGCGCAGAAAGAGATTCGAGCGTGCCACCGTCAAACATGTCTATGAACTTGCCGAAAGGATACCGGAGGGATTGCCAAAATGAGCCTTGAGAAAGAGCAGAAAGTCGTTGATCTCATCAAAGTTTCCTTCGAGGATGCCGAAGCGGAGATCCAGAGGGAGCGGCGCGTTAAAGTGAAGGTTGCGCCCAACCGCGTTTTCCCTCTGGTCGCTTACCTCAAAGGCAACGGATTCAAGCATTTTGTGGCCATAAGCGCTGTTGACTGGATCAGGGACGGCGAGATCGAACTTGTGTATCACCTATGGAATTACGATGAGAAAGTGCACGTGATGATAAAAACCCGTGTGCCGCGTGACGGCGGTTCCATGCCCACGCTTAAACCGCTCTTCAATCAGGCCGAGACTTACGAGCGTGACATCCATGAGTTTTTCGGTGTTCACTTTGAGGGCAACGAGAAACTTGACCGGGAATTCATCCTTGAGGACTGGGATGGCCCGCCTCCGATGCGCAAGGATTTCGACACGAGGCTGTTCTCCGCTGAATTCTACGATCAGGAGGACCTTGAAAGTGAGGCATTGAGGCTGAAAATTCAGCCATACAAGGGGCATTTGAAGAAATGAACGGGAAAAACGAGATCATCAGGGAATTCGAGTATTTCATAGGGCCTCAGCATCCCGGTATTACCGGGAACTTCAGCATCAAATTGAAGGCCAAAGGTGATGTGATCCTTGAGGCAGAGGCGAGACCCGGTTACCTGCACCGCGGCTTCGAAAAATTGATGGAACAGCGCCATTGGATCAAAAACGTGCCGATGGTCTGCCGCATCTGCGTTCCGGACCCGGATCCGAACGAGGTGCTTTATGCGATGGGCGTCGAGGAGCTCGCGGGACTTGAGGTGCCTGAGCGTGCTCAGTGGATCAGGGTGATGGTGCTGGAGATGTCGCGTATTCAGGCGCACCTCTCTTACCTCGGCGGAATCAGCGGTGCACTCGGCCTTTACACGGCTCCCCAGTGGATGACAGGCGACCGTGATTATTTGCTTGACAGATTCGAGGAACTCACAGGCGCAAGGGTGTATCACATCTACACCACCCCCGGCGGAGTCAGGCGCGACCTGCCTGAAGGCTTTGAGGACAGGCTCAGGGAGACACTGGACTACATCGAGAAGCGGCTGACCGACTACTATCGCCTGATCTTCGACAACCCGGTTTTCCAGAAAAGGACGATCGGCGTCGGCACAATGGATCCGGACTGGGCCATTGAGAACGGTGTCACCGGCCCGAACCTACGTGCCTGCGGGATAAAGGCCGATGTCAGGATCGATGACCCTTATCTTGTCTATGACCAGATCGAGTTCGAGGTGCCAACGGAGACGGGATGCGACATGTTCTCGCGTGCAATGATAAGGTTCCAGGAGATTCAGCAGTCGATCAACATTGTCCGTCAGGTGCTGGATAGAATGCCCAAAGGCCCATTCCTGAACAAGCCGGGCAACCCGTTGATGTGGCGTGTGCCTGCCGGCGATGTCTATGTGCGGGTTGAGTCCTCAAAAGGTGAATTTGGCTACTACATCGTCTCCGATGGCGGCGTGAAACCCTACCGCGTCCACGTGAGAGGCCCATCAATGACTCATGGAATCCACGTTATCGAGACCCTTCTCGTCGGTCAGAGAGTGGCGGACGTGTCTCCGATAATGTTTTCGCTGGACATTTGTCCACCGGACATAGACAGGTGAGGTGAGCAATGGCAATAAAGAACTTCTTTGAACCTTTTACAGCACTGAAACACCTTGGGATGAAGCCCCACACCATCCGTCTGCCATACGAGAAAAAGGTTCCGGCGGACCGGGTGAGGGGTTTCCATTCAAACGACCTTGAAAAATGCATCGGCTGCGGTAACTGCGCCCAGATCTGCACATGTCAGGCCATCAAGATGGTTGAAGTGGAAGATGTGCCAGATGGGTTCGGCCGCACGAAATTCAGACCTCAGGTTGACTACGGACGCTGCTCCTTCTGCGGTCAGTGTGTAGATGTCTGTCCCACCGGCTCGCTCAAACTGACCGACAAGATCGTCTGGGTGACCGAAGACCCGTTCGACCCGGAAACCGGCTGGGTTTTCATTCCGGATAACAAGAAGTTCCCCTACGAAGGCAAGGGCTGGACCACGTCACCTGAGACTTCACTGCTGCAGCTTGAACGTCAGGAGATGCCTGAACGGGATCCTGAGGAGCGCAAACACGACTTCGGGCCTGTGATCAAAGGCTTTACCGAAGAGGCAGCGCTCATCGAGGCCAGCCGATGCATGGGATGCGCCATCTGTATGCAGGGCTGTCCCACTGGCATGTATATCCCGCATTACCTTAACGCCATCGAACATGCCGATTACGAGCGTGCAGTTGACATTTTCTTCATCAATAACCCGCTTCCCGAGATATGCGGCACCATTTGCACGCACAGATGCGAAGATGCATGCGTGCTCGGCATCATGGGCAAGCCTATCCAGATCCGCTATGAGAAAGGCTTTGCAGCATCGCAGGTTGACGATTACAGAAAAGTGCTCGGCTATCCTGAGCCGGAGAAGAAAAACAAGAAGGTTGCTATCATCGGTGGCGGCCCCGGCGGCCTGACGGCGGCTTTCTATCTCAGGCTCAAGGGGTATGACGTGACGATCTTCGAGGCGTTAGATGTTCTGGGCGGCATGATGAAGGTTGGAATCCCGCGCTATCGCCTGCCTCAGAGCGTGCTGGACAAGGAGATCAACCACATCATCGACTACGGCGTGGAGGTCAAATACAACACCCGCGTCGGCAAAGACGTTTCCTTCGACGAGCTCAAGAAGAACTACGATGCGATTTACATCGGGGTAGGCTACCACAAAGGCCTGAGCATGGGCATTCCGGGCGAGGATGCGGAAGGCGTGATGCAGGCCATCTACTTCCTGAGGGAGACCAACCTCGGCAGACCGCCAAAGATCGGCAAGAAAGTCCTGGTTGTTGGCGGCGGCGATGTCGCTATGGATGCCACGAGAACTGCTCTCAGGCTCGGCGCTGAGGAGGTTCTGCTCTCCTACCGCCGCAGGATCGTGGACATGCCGGCCTCCGATGAGGAGAAGCATGAGGCGATGGCGGAAGGCGTGAAGTTCCTGCCACAGACACTGCCGATCGAGATCGTGAAGGACGAGCAAGGAAAGGTTAAGGCGGTCAGGTATGTGAAGACGAAGATGGTGCCTCAGCCCGGCGGCAAACGTCCGAAACCCGTGCCCATCGAGGATGAGGTCTATGAGTGGGATGTGGATACCGTGATTTACGCCATCGGTCAGGCTCCCGACCTCTCCTTCCTGCCCGAAAGCTGGCTCGAAAAACTGGAACTCGACAGCCGTGGCAAGCACATTGTGGTGGACGAGAACGGAATGACCTCAATCGAGGGCGTTTTTGCTGGTGGCGACATTGTCAACCCGCGTGCGGACGTGATCAGCGCTATCGCCGACGGACGGAAAGCTGCCGAGGGAATCCACAAATACCTGAGCGGAAAAGAATAATAGGGGTCACCTCCAAAGACATCTCAAGGGGGAGAGTTGCTCTCCCCCTTCTTTTTTATGGATCAACGTTCCCTTGTGTAGGGCGGAAATGAGGGAAGTGAATTTCCGCTCCGCTTACCGTGGCCCGACGGATTCCCGGTTAATGCATCCAATTTTTCATCCAGTTCCTGAATTTTCTGAATCAGAAGATTCACGATTCTTTTCTCCGATAAGGCGGACGAGATGAGGTTGTTCACAAGGGCGTTAAGGCTGATACCCTCATCTTCCGCCATCTCCACAAGTCTTTCGTGGAGCGAAGGCGGAATCCTGAGCAGAAACCTGCCGCTGTATTTGCGCTCAGACAGCGGTGCGGGAAGTTCACGGCCATCTTCAAGGGCGGTTTCGATGTAAAGCCTTTTAGCTTCTTCCAGAAGTTCGAGCGTCTCCTCAAGGGTCTCACCGTAGGTGATGCACCCCGGAAGCTCTTTGATCCATGCAACATATCCCCCGTCTGGATCAGGTTCAATCTCAATCCTGTATGGTTTTTTGAGGTATTCCTCAATTTTTCTTTGAAGTTCTTTGTTTTTCATAATACCATGCCTCCAGGTCAAGTAATTTGGCTAATTTTTTAAGGTAAGTCTTTTTGACCTTTCTACCTTTGACAGTTGGGACGACTATCATTTCTGCCCCATAGTTAATATCTGGCAAAGGATTGGTTAATATAAAAATATTGTGACTGCCTTTGGTATTCCTTAACTTAAATCCAAATTCCTGTAAAATCGCGATAACGTCAGCGTATTCAAAGTCCGGGGGGAATCGCAGCAGCTTTTCAACCTTTTTGATCAAAGTCGACTCGTTCATAGTATCACATATGATACTATCAATTTCGTTTTTGTCAAGCCCCTAGTGGCTATTTGCTGTTTTGTTTGTGATAGAATTTTTATTTCTCTGTCTCTCCGTGTGAAAACGAAATAAAAAATCACACAGGGACACGGTGAACACAGAGAGATGGAACATGGAGTAAAGGATACCCCGTGAGAGATGGCGAAGATTGATAAAGCGATGGCTGCGGGGTGAAATGCGGACATGGATGATCAGTTATGCAAAAAGATTGGAACAGTTTTGCAGTTTATAACTCTTTGATAATCTGGATGTTGTGTTAGCCACCACAAAGTAATCGCCCAATAGCCGGCGGTATCTTGACAGATGGAGGGTATTGCAGATAATATTTAACCGCTTTTTGCGGGCGTAGCTCACTTGGTAGAGCATCAGCTTCCCAAGCTGAAGGTCGCGGGTTCGAGTCCCGTCGCCCGCTTTTTTTATTGGAGGTTAAAAATGCCGATCTACGAATACAGATGCAAAAAATGTGGTTACAAATTTGAGGAGCTTGTCCTGCCCGGCGAAAAGGAGCCCGAAAAATGCCCGAAATGTGGTGGTGAACTGGAAAGGCTGTTCGGGACAGGCGTCGGGTTCATCTTTAAAGGCTCCGGATTCTATATTACCGACTACAAGAGGAAAGAGGCACAAAGTGGGCATGAAAAGGCCTCAAACGGCTCAAAGTCCAACAAAAAGTCCGACAAAGGGAAATCTGAATCAAAGTAAAAGCCTAATTTTTGATTTCGATCATCCTTGAAAAGAAATCCTCAAGCGTGCCGATCTCCTTGATTGAGGCCATGTCGCCCGTTGCGATGATTTCGCCCCTGTCGATCAGGACGACCCTGTCGCATAGCCTTTCGACAGTCTCAAGGATATGGGATGAGAAAAGCACCGCTTTGCCGTTTTTGACGAAATCCCTGAGCATTTCCTTGACCACCATCGCACTCGGCGCATCGAGGCCAACAAGCGGTTCGTCCAGCAGATACACCTTTGCATCGACCATGAAGGCGCCGGCGAGAAGCAGTTTCTGCCTGTTCCCCTTCGATAGAGTCGATATTCGGCGGTTGAGATATTCCGTCAGGCCAAAGGATTCGGCGATCTCAAGTCCCTTCATCACGCCTGCGTCGCCAAGTCCCCGTAGGGCAGCAACTAACTTGATGTGCTCGTAAACCGTCAGGTGGCCGAAAAGTCCACCTTCCTCAGGCACATAGCTTATCATCGACTTAACCTTAATTGGGT
>Ga0256842_1002136_pt1 | contig 14654 bp, 14 predicted proteins | sample 4559240metaG_FD_185973 | JGI IMG/M metagenome (GOLD analysis project Ga0256842, IMG submission 185973) | Hydrothermal vent microbial communities from Guaymas Basin, Mexico - 4559-240 | ecosystem: Environmental > Aquatic > Marine > Hydrothermal vents | place: Mexico: Guaymas Basin | collected...
AAATTTTATCAAATAGCAAATATTTTTGATTTATGAACTACAAAAGAATTAATTGTTCCAGTATTTTTTAAGTTCTGAAAATTTGCAACTTGTATAAGTGATAATAAACCAATAATAGATTTAGATGATTTTTTAAAAAAAATTAAAATATTAGAAAACAGTAGTTTAGATCAGCAATTAAATACAAAAAAAGAATATTCTTCGCAAAGTTTATTTGTTTTAGATATGGAAAGTTACTGATTTGAATTTGTTTTGGATAAATTTGTTATACCAAGAATATTATTAAAAGTTCCGGTTGATACAAATGAAAACCAATTGTTAAATATTGACTATGAAAGATCTATTAATTTATTATGAAAAAATATAAATTATGAAAAATTATTGTTAAATATAAAAAATTTTATAGATGAAAATAAAAAAACTATTCTAAATTTAGATAAATATTTTTCTGAACTTTATTTTTCTGAATCTTTAAAAAATGAATTTGTATTTTTATATAGAAAATATAATTTTTTAATAAAAGAAGATTTTGATTATTTTTTTTATAGTTTTATTAAGAAACATAAATGAAAAAATAATAAGAAAGAATTGGCTAAGAAATTGATTAATGAAATGAAAAATTATTTAAAAAATTATTTATAATTAACCATATTTATGCTAAATAAAATATTTTTGTTTATTATTTATATTCGGCAAAAAATTTTTTCTTCCCATACTTGAATTTTAAGAAATCTTTTATATACTGGAAAAGTTTGTTCTCATTTTCCTCATTGTTCTGAATATTGAAAACAGTGTTTTGAAAGATATAATTTTTTAGATGCATTAAAATATACAATGACAAGAATATGAAATTGTAAGCCTTCTAATAAAATTAAGTATGATCCAGCTTTTTATAAAGTAGTTTTTTTTTCATCTTCTAATATATGACTTTCATTTTTTAAAAAATTATTAGACGATAAAAGATTTGATGTTGTTTGAATTGTTACTATGCCAGATGCTCCTTTTTGAAGATGAAAAAAACTTAAAGAAAATATTGTTGCTGAAGAGTTTAAAAAATTAAATCAAAATAATTTTGAAAATAAAGAAAAATATATTGATGATTTAAATGAAATAGAAGAAATTGCTTTAAATGGAAAAAAAATAAAAATTTTTAAACCAAAAAAAATTAAGAACAATGATGTTTTTTATAACGAATTAAAATCATTAAATTCTGATTATTTTGTGGTTATTTCGTATTGAAAAATTTTACCAAAAAGTATTTTAAATATTCCTAAAATTTGACCTATAAATATTCATTGAAGTATTTTACCAAAATATAGATGAGCAAGTCCAATTCAATCTGTCTTTTTAAATAAAGAAAAAGAAACTTGAATTACTATAATGTATATGAATGAAAAAATGGATGAGTGAGATATTATTAAAATTCTAAAATTTTCTTTAACAAAAAATGATAATTCAAAAACAGTAATTGAAAAATTTAATAAATTTTGACCTAGTTTTGTTGCTGATACATTGTGGGATTTCGCAAAATGAAAATTAAAAAGAATTAAGCAAGATTTAAATAGTGTTACTTATTGTGGAAAATTTGAAAAAAAAGATTGAAAAATTAGTTTTCAAAATGAAACAGCTGAAAGTATTTATTCAAAATTTCAAGCATTTTATTTATGGCCATGAATTTATACTTATTGGAATTGAAAATTATTAAAATTTACTGCTATTGATATTGAAGAATGAAATTTACAACAATGAAAAGTTGTATTTGATAATTGAATTTTAAAAATTTGAACAAAAAAGTGAAATATTATTGTAAAAAAAGTAAAACTTGAATGAAAAAAAGAAATGACAGCAAGTGAATTTATAAATTGATATAAAGGTTTTTTATGAACAATACTAGAATAATTGTTATAATATGTCTTAAACTGAAATTAATGTTATATTAGTTTAATTTTTGATACTGTGTAATATTATTTTTCTTTCTAAAGAATTAATTTTTTGTATTTCAATTTCTAGCCAATTTTTATCTATATATAATTTTTTAAATTTTGGCCATTCTATACAAACATACTCAAAATTATCAATTTCTTCTAAAATTCATAAATTTAAAAATTCTTGTTCATTATTTATTCTGTAAAAATCTCAATGTAAAAGCTTATTTTTATAATTATTTATGTAAGTGTAAGTCGGTGAATTTATTCTTTTTATTCATATGTTTTTTGCTAATTGTTTAACAAATTCAGTTTTTCATACTCATAAATCTCATACTAATAGAAATTTCTTATATCATTTTTTTAAGATGTCTTTAGCAAAATTATTTAATTCACTTATTGACTTTATTATCATTATTTTAGTTCTGATTTAGCTTTTAAAGTTTCCGAACTGTATCTAAAATCGTCAAATAAATCATCCATATCTGTAAACATTTTTTTTGTTAATACTACAAACTGCTTAATTTGTTTTTCAACATTTTTTTGTCAATCTGCATTATCTGAATTGTCTGTTCATATAGATGAATTGCTTACTTCCCATGGAGAAAATTGATCATTATCCCGATTTGTAAATAAGTATTTATCTATATCTGGTTTTTCTGAATGGCAGTTTGCGATTTTTAAATTGGTGTATAAATTTGCCAAAAATCTGCTTGTAGATGGACAGTTTTGTGTATCATTTTCATTTCATTTTTTTGTTTTATCAATTTCTGATTTATCGTTTTTTCTATATTTAAATACTGGTTTTTTTGTTAAAACTATTACAAATGACATAATTTTTGAAAATTCTATGTGTTTATAGTCTATTCATAGTGATTCATCTCAATGTTCTGATGGTATTATAAAGCTTTGTTTTATATCTCTTAAAACATCTGATATTCTTCTTATTATTTTTTGAGAAGATTTTACTTTAACTGTTCATCATACTGGTCATTTAGGTCAGGATGGTATTAATTTAAAACATGTTGTTAATAGTTTTTTTTTGTTTACAGCACAAACAACATTTCATCAGGCTAGTTTTTTTTCTATAAGTGTATTGTTATCGTGATTTGGCGAAAATAAATTTGCAATTCATTTGCTTCATCATATTATAGCTCATTTTTTTTCTCAATCGTCAAATATATTATAAAATAAGCTATCTTTATCTTTTGTTTTTAAAAAATCATCTTTTACTATTAAATCTTTATCTTTGTCTTTTTGTTTTAATATATTTCAAGTTTTACAAATATTTCATATTTGGAAATTATAATTTGTAAAAATTGGTTTAATTTTTTTAGGTTTTTTTATTTGATTTTTATCTCATGTTTTATTTAATATTTTGTTAATTTTTTCTTGAGTGGTATCATTATTTTTGTTATTATTATTTGGGTATGTTAATCAATTTCAATTATTGGCATTTCAGTTGTTATTGTTTCAATTATTACTGTTTCAATTATTACTGTTTCAATTTCATTTTCAATTATTAGTTCAACTGTTTGGATCTGTATAAATTGGTGCTTCACTTGGTGGTATACTATCGGAGTTTTCTATTATCATATTTACTTTTCACCAATTTTCTAATAAATCTTTTTTTATTCATTTTTTAAATAGTATGTGTGCTATTATATCTATATCAGATATTAAATCATATGGAGAATTGTTTTTTAATGCATCTATTAAATTGTTTTCTCATATCAATGTATCTTTTATTATTTGATATGAAGCTATTTTTTTATGATTTACTTTAAAAATATCTAAAACATTATTATAACAAGAAACTAAGCATTCAAATGTGGTATTTTTTGAGTTTGTCTCTTTACATTTGGGATTTTTTAATTTTAGTTGAGACATTATATTTATACATTTTGTAAGATTTCAGTTTAAAATATTTTCTATTGTTTTTGAATCAGTTCAAATTTGTTTAGCTGTTTCTTCTATGCTTTTTCTTTCTATGTAATCAAATTTATTTTCATAATAATTGGTTAATGTTTCGTATACATTTAGTTTTGGAGCTGTAGAATTTATATAATGAAAAAAATCAGTTCAAAAATCGTCTCATGCAAATGTATATGTTATTAAAGACATTAATAGCATTAATATTATATTTTTTTTTATCATAGTAATTTATAAAATATAAAATTAATTAATGATAATTTCTAAAAACGATTTAAACTATACTATATTTTTATTATACATATTTTTTATTATATACAAAATTATTGTTAATTTCAAGAAGGTAAAATTATCTTTAATTTTTGTTATTTCTCATTTTCGTCTCTAAATTCAAAATTTAATGGTATTCAAAAAAATCAATATTTTTTTCTTATTATGTTTTCTAACCATTTTTTAAAAGAGAAATTAATTTTGCTTGAGTTATTTACAAACACTATAAATCTGTTTGTGTTATTTTTATCTTGAACTATATATTTGATTTTTACTATTTTATTTTTTGAAAATTTTGGTGGATTTTTTATAAAAGAATTATGAACTAAATTATTTAATTCACTTGTAGATATTTTTATTTTTCAATTTTTATAAACTAATTTTATCATATCAAATAATTTTTTTAATCATTTTTTTTCTTTTCAAGAAATCATTACTATTGGAATCCAAGGAGCAAATCTCATTCAATTTTTTAATTCTTTTTTATATATATTTAATTGATCTTTATCTATTGCATCAATTTTATTTAATGCAACTACTAATGGTAAATTTCTTTTTAGCATATCTCATAAAACTGTCATATCTATGTGTTTAATTCATTCAGAAATATCAAATAATACAACTATTACTGGTTTTTTTATTGAAAGTAATGTGCTAAATTTATCTTTAACTGCAATTTTTTCTAATCAATGAATTTTTCATTTTCTTCTAAATCAAGCAGTATCTATTATTTCAAATTTTGTATTTCAAATTTTAATAGGATATGTCAAATAATCTAATGTTGTTCATCATTCTGGTGATATTTTAGAAAAATTTTTTCAAATGATTGAGTTAAACAAAGTTGATTTTCAAACATTAATTTTTCAAACAAATGTAATGTTTATATTGTTAGATTTGTTTTCTACTAAAGAAATGTCAAATTTTTTTCTTAATTCTTCTATTTTTTCTTTTAAATCTACCAAATTATAATTATGTTTTGCAGATATTGGAATAATATTTTCAAATCATAAAATATACCAATCTGCTAAAAATAAGTTTATTTGTGAAATATTTGTTGTATCTATTTTATTAACTGCTAATATTGTTTTTTCTTTTTTTCAAGTTTTTCTTATATAATTTGTTATTTTATTTATATTTTCAGTTAAAGATCATTTTCAATCTACAACTAATATAATTATATCAGATTCATCAATTATTTTTTTTATATAATATCGTTCTTTACTAAAATTATCTAACCCTGGACTATCTATTATTATAGCATTATTTTTACCAGTATTATTTTCTGTATTCCATGTTATATATTCTTTTATATTTTCCCTAGTGGTTCATGGAATATCTGAAACTATTGCTCTAAAACTTCAAAAAAATTTATTAAACAAAGTCGATTTTCAAGCATTAGTTTCTCATACAAATCATATTTGCATAGTAATTTTTAATATTTAAATTTGATAATTATCTATGGCTAATTTAATTATTTAAATCTATTTTTCAAAGTGATAATAGTATACTTAAAACTTTTTGTTTGTCTTCTTCTTTACATACTAAAAATAATTCTTGTGCTGTTGCTCATTTTTTTATTTTTAATTTAAGTCAAGATTGTGTAAAATAAGAAAATGATATTTTTTTATCTGAAGAACCTTTTTGTTGTCTATTAATTCTTCATGGTATAATTTTTTCTATTTTATCTATTTTTGATATGTCATTTATATCTTTTTCAAATTCTTTTAATATATGGTGTTCTCTTTTTACTTTTCAATGAAAGTATTTCATAAATATGTTGTAGTTTATTATAAAGTTATTTTATAAGTTTCTTATACTTATTTTTTCTATTTTTCAATACTTTTCGTAGTTTTATTCGTCTTGTTATTTTTCATCATATATTTATAATTTTTCATTCATTTTTTCTTACTCTGGCAGTATCAAAAATTAATATTATTTTTCCATCTTTTCAATTAAAAATATTGTGAAATCATTTTCAAAATATGCTTAATATAGTTCAATTATTTATATTTGATATTATTTTTCATTTATTAAAACTCATATTTTGATATCACTTATTGTAATTATTATATTGAATTCAAAAATTATATGAGTTATTTTGTTTTCAGTTATTATAATTTAAATATTGTGTTCAAAAATTATATGAATTATTTTGTTTTCATTCATTATGATGTAAATATTGTAATATTTTATTTTTTGAGTTATTTTGTTCTCATTTATTTCTTATGTTATATTGAATTCATTTATTATAAGAATTATTTTGTTTTCAATAATTAACAGAGTTATTTTGAACTCATTTATTATAAGAATTATCTTGTTTTCATTTATTGTGTTTATTGTTTTGCTCACAGATATTTAATGAATTATTTTGAACTCAAGTATTTTTAGAATTATTTTGTAAATTATTGTTTTTTGAGTTATTTTGAAATCATTCGTTTTTTGAGTTATTTTGAAATCATTCGTTTTTTGAATTATTTTGAAATCATTTATTTTCTGAATTATCTTGTTGTCCCATATTTTGTATATTTATTTGAATTCATTCATTTTTACTATTATTTTGTTTTCATTTATTGTAAGAATTATTTTGTTTTCATTTATTTCATTTATTTATTTGCAGTCCTTTATTGTAGGAATTATCTTGTTGCCCAAAATTGTTTAAATTATTTTGTTTAGAATTGTTTTCTTTGTTTGTTTGTTTTCAAAAATTATTTACATTCTTTTGATCTCATTTATTTAAATCATTACATTGTCTTCAATAATTATCAAAATTCTCTTGTTTTCCGTAATTTAATCTATTATCTTGATATCAGTTATTCCATCTGTTTAATTGGTCTCAATTATTGAAAGAATTATCTTGTAATCATGCATTTCATACATTATTTTGACTTCAGTTATTATATCTGTTATATTGTATTCATTTGTTAAAACTGTTTGTTTGTCTTCAATTATTGTATTTATTATCTATTATTCAAATTAATTCAGAAGAATATTTTTCCATTATTAATTGATGATGTTTCATTATTTTATTGTATTCTTTTTCATATTTTTTATAAGTCTTTTTGTATTTTTCTATGTTCATAGAAGTGTTTTTCATAATTACTTTTAATATAATAAAATAGAAAAACAAAAAAAGAGATGTTTATTATCTCGTTTTTATACTTTTATTTTTTGGAGCCGGTGGGATTCGAACCCATGACCTCCTGCGTGCAAAGCAGATGCTCTAGCCAACTGAGCTACGGCCCCATATTAATATGCCTAGAGTGGGACTCGAACCCACACGATGTTATCATCACCAGATTTTGAGTCTGGCGTGTCTACCAGTTCCACCATCTAGGCTTGAAATTACTTCCTCAATATATCTAAATGAATATTAAAATCAATTGATTTTTTAAAAAATTTATATAGACTGTATGTTGTATTTTTTGTATAAATATTATTTTATTGAATTTGTTTGTAATATCTTTTAAATTAGTATTTATTGCAAACAATATTATATCAAAATATTTAGTGTTTAAATGTTGTGATCATAGTTAAATTTATAATGTTAATATTAAATCATCATGTCGGATCTTAATAAAGTTATGTTAATTGGTAGAATTGCAACTGATTTGGAAATTAAAAAAATGGGAGATTCTTGAACTTCTGTTGTAAATTTTACGGTTGCTACAAATAGATCATATAGCAATAAAAATTGAGAGAAAATAGAAGAAGCAGAATTTCATAGATGTGTTGCTTTTTGATCTATAGCAGATTTTATTTGACAATATTTATCAAAAGGTAGAAAAGTATATATTGAATGAAGATTAAGAACTAGACAATGGGAAGATAGTACTTGAAATAAAAGATATACTACAGAAATTGTTGTTTCATCAATTAATTTTTGTGATTCAAAACCTAGTAGTGTGAATTCGTCTTCTAATGAAAATGGCAATAAAAACGAGTCTGAAGAAGAAATACCATTTTAATTTTAAATTTAATCTAAGTTTTAATGTGAAATAATATAGTTATAACTGAACCTATTGGTAGATTAAAAAAATTATTGTATGATATAATAGATATTTGAGCTTTTTTGGTTTTCATTTTTTGATTATTTATGTTTGTAAAAGTTTTTGTTGTTGCTCCTGTTATAGTAAAATGACATAGCATGCTTCCAAATTATAAGCCTTGAGATTATATACTTGTTGATAAAATTTACCGAAAATTAAAATGATGAATTAAAAGATGAGATGTTGTGGTTGTTATGCCACCTGATTCTAATGTGTCATTTCTTAAAAGAGTAATTTGACTTCCAAATGAAACTATTGAAATAAAATCTTGAAGTGTATTTTTATGTAAAACTAATGATGAGTGGTGAAAATATGTATGAAATGATTTCTATAGTAATAAAAAATATAATGATTGAAAGTTAGTGTGTAGGCAACTTAAAGAACTTTATATAATGTGAAAAAGTGTAGATTTGCATTGATATCCAGAAAAAATAATAACAACTGCTAAGTGTAATATTAGTAAATTTGTTCTTTGAAAGGATCAGTATCTTGTATTTTGAGATGATAGAATGTATAGCACAGATTCTAGGTGCTGTTTTAGATGATTTTGTATGTGATCATGAGATACATATTATATTACAAAAAATGAAATTTTATGAAAAGTATGGGGAAGTAATCGTTTTAAGAATTAAAACAAACTTATGAAGTTTGTAAAAGTTTTTTTAATATTATTTATAGTTATCTTTTGATTGGGATTGTCTTATGCTGAATGATCAATAGATAATGAATGGAATTTGATTCCAAAATGAGACGAATGAAAGGCTAAAAGCATTTCAAAAGATGTTTGATCTCAGCCATGAAAAGTGTGGGATAAATATAATGAGCATAGTAAAAATATAGATGTATGAACAGCATTTGCGTCTTGAGTTTTTTCTTGGGATGTTGTTTTTGATTATTTTAAATATATTGCACAACTCTTATCTAAGCTTTGACTTGTAATATGAGCTTGAATGATTATTTATGCTTGATATAAATACACTGTATGAGTTTTTACACAAGATACATCTAAAAGTTGAAAAGATACGGTTAAGTGAGCAATATATTGATTGCTTATAATAATTTTTTCTTATGCAATTATGAAAATATTAATGTCTATGTTTTGGTAATTTTTAAATTGTTAAATGTTTTGTTATGTGAAAGAAAAATTGTGGTGAAGTTTGTTTTTTTAGTGATAAAAATTCTTGAAGTTTGAAAGTAAGTCAAAAAGAATTAGATGAATTTATTTCTTCTATAGAAGAGAATTCTTTGGATACTAAAGAAAAAAATAATAAAAAATTTTGAAAAATTGATAAATATTTATGTTTTGAAGCATCTGATAAAAAAACAAAAAATAAAGAAAAAGTTTGTTTAGCTCAAGAAAAAATAGATAAAGTGTTGTGATATGAACATAAAAATGAAAATCATAATTTATGACATGATATTTTATCACAGGAAGAAATAGATAAAGTGTTGTGATATAATAGATGACTTGACTATAAAGAACTTATAAATATTTGAGCAATTAAAATTGTTGAAAAAATATATTGATATAATTTAGAAGACAGGATTACTAAATTAGTAGAAGACAATATTGATGTTTTTTTAGATGTTTTATCTGATTATGTTTGAAAAGTAATTATGGTTGAAAATATTGTTTATGATAAATTTTTAGATAGATTAACTAAAAAAGATTTAGAAAAAATAAAAAAAATTTTAATAAATAGACTTGAAAATAAATTAAAGTATTTGGAAGATAGAATATTTAAATACGAGAGAATTATATCTTGAGTAAAAGAAGGTATCAAAGAAATTATTATGCTAAAAAATAAACTTTAGTATTTGTCTATTGTTTCAAGTTTTTGTTAATAAATAGTGTTGTTGTTTGATTGTTGTATTATTTTATAAATTATTTTTAATAAAAATATGTCGTTATATCTAAAATATAGACCTCAAGATTTTGATAGTGTTGTTGCACAAGAACAAGTTAAGGATATTTTAAAAGCAGAATCGGAGAAAAATAAAATATATAGTTCTTATATTTTTTTTGGTCCAAGGTGAACTGGTAAAACATCTATGGCTAGAATTTTTGCAAAAGCAATAAATTGTTTATCAAATGATAAAAAGCCTTGTAATAAATGTGAGAATTGTAATTTAATAAATTCCTGAAAAACACTTGATTTTGTAGAAATAGATGCTGCATCAAATACACAAGTTGATAAGATTAGAGAAGAAATTATTGATAAAGCAGTTTATCCACCTGTAAATTTAAAAAAGAAAATATATATAATTGATGAAGTTCATATGTTATCAAAATCAGCTTTTAATGCTCTTTTAAAAATAATGGAAGAGCCACCTGAATATTTGACATTTATATTAGCAACTACAGAAATACATAAGGTTCCAGAAACTATAATTTCGAGATGTGAAATATTTAATTTTAAAAGAATATCTTTATTAAAAATTGTTGAAAGGCTTGAATTTATATGTAAGAATGAGTGATTTTCTTATACAAAAGATTGATTAGAACTTATAGCAAAAATTTCTGATTGATGATTAAGGGATGCAATTAAATATACGGAGCAGGTTAGTATTATTTGAGATATAAATGTGGAAAATGTTTCAAAATTTTTATGAATTGCTCCTGAATGAAAAATAAAAGATTTTATAAATATTTTAAATTGACAAGATGTAAAAAAAATTTTTGATTTTGTAGAATTACTTAAAGAAGATTGAATAGATTTAGCAAATTTTGTTAAAGATTCACTTTTGTATTTAAATAATAATTTATTAGATAATCTTGATAAAAATCTTACTGTTATTAATTTACTTGATGAAATATATCAAAACTTAAAAAATTTTCCTTCAGCAGATCTTGCTTATAAAACAATTATTTGAAATAAATTTGCAAATAATAACTTATCTAAAATAAAAAAAAGTGAAAATACAAATAATAAAGAATCTGAAGATACTAATAATAAATACGAAATTGAAACTAATTCTTCAATAGAGAACGATAATGTAAATACTCAAAATAATACTTTAGATAATGATGAGAATATTTTAAGTAAAGAAGAAGACTTAAAAAGTAGTATTTTAAATAATTTGGATTCTTCTATTGTTAAATGAATACTGGAAAGATTTTGAACTATAGAAAAAGTAGATTGAAAAATTATTATCACAATAATATCAAAAACAAATTATAACATACTTATTCAACCTGAAAAAAAACAAATATTAGAAAAAGCAGTTAAAAAGGTGTTTTCTAATGCTAATTATGAAATTATTTATATGAATAAAGAAGAATATTTTAATAAAAAATTACTTGCTTAATTTTTATTTTTGTAATAAAAACATATTTTATTTAATTTACAGTTTTTACATTTTGGATTTTTTGCTTTACAGTAATATCTTCAAAATAAAATTAGTCTATGATGTAAAATACTAATTTCTTTTTTATTAAAAATATTTTCTATTTGTTTATCTGTTTCTATTGCATTTTTTGTTTTTAATATTCATATTCTGTTTAATACTCTATGAACATGTGTATCAACTGGCATAACTGGCTTATTATATAAAGTTGAAAGTATTACTTTAGCTGTTTTAATTCAAACTCATGGAAGTTTTAATAATTCTTCTAGAGAATTTGGAATATCTCAATTATATTTTTCAATTAAAAGTTTTGATGTATTGTATATATTTTTTGCTTTTGTGTTATATAATCATATTGTTTGTATGTGTTTTTTAATTCATTCAATTCAAAGTTTGATAGCATCTTTTGGCTCTTTTAGTATTTTGAAAAATTTTTCATTTACTTTATTTACTTGTTTATCTGTAGTTTGTGCTGACATAATTACAGCAATTAATAGCTGATAACTATTGTTATAGTTAAGTTCTATTTTATCTGTTGGATATAAATCTAATAATATTTTTATTAAAAAATTAATTTTTTCCTTTAGATTCATTCTTATACAATAACATTATAAACATAATTTATGTCTGATTTTAGTATTTAATATATTTAAGCTTATATTTTTATACTATAGGGATTTTATTTAATATTTCATCTATAATTTCGTGAGAGTGTATGTTATTTGCTATTGCTTCGTATGATAGTAATAGTCTATGTGATAATGTTTGATGAGCTAAACTTTTAATATCTTCTGGTAAGACAAAATCTCTTCATTCCATTAATGCTTTAACTTTTGCAGAAGATATTAAACTTATTCATCATCTAGGACTTATTCAATATTGAATATATTTTTTGATATTGCTTAAATTATAGTTTTCTGGATTTCTTGTAGAATCAATTATATTTGTTACATATTCAAAAATATTATCGGATACATATATATTTTTTATAATTTCCCATATTTTTATAATTTCGTTTTTTGATATAACTTTTGTTATTTTAATATCTTCAAAATTATCATTTATTTTTTTGTAAATTTCTTTTTCTATTGTTTTGTCTTGATAAGATATATCTATCTTTATCATAAATCTGTCCATTTGAGCTTCAGGTAATTTATATGTTCAGGTTTGTTCAATAGGATTTTGTGTTGCTAATACTGTAAAAGGAGGATTTAACTCAAAACTATTGTTTCATATAGTTACTTGTTTTTCAGCCATTGCTTCCAAAAGTGCGGATTGAACTTTGCTTGGACTTCTATTTATTTCATCTGCTAAAATTAAATTAGCAAAAATAGGTCATTTTTTTATAGTAAAGTCTCAAGTTTTTTGATTATAAATTTCTGTTCATATTAAATCTGAAGGTAGTAAATCTGGAGTAAATTGTATTCTATTAAAAGATAAGTCTATTACTTTTGCAATAGTATCAACTGTAAGAGTTTTTGCTAGTCAAGGAGCTCATTCTATTAAAATATGTCATTTTCAAAATATTGCTATTAAAATACTATCAATTAATTTTTCTTGATTTACTATTTTTTTGTGTATTTCTGTTTTAATATTTTTTATTATTTCTTTTGATTGTTCTATTTGTTGTTGTAAATTTTCTGAATTTGTATTAGTTGGCATTTTATTAATATTAGTAATTAAAATTATGAATTAATATTATTCCATATTTTTAAATTTGTATAGTAATTCATTTTTTAATATATCTTTTTCTTCTTGCGTTAAGAATATATTTTTTTTGTTAAGTTCCTGTAATATTTCAGAATAAGTTTTTGTCTTAATATTTTCTATTCAATATTCTTCTAAAAAAGATAATTTTCATTTGATTTTATTAATTGTTATGTGAGATTTGTGTTTGTTATCAATATTTGTTACATTTATAGTTTGTTTTTTATTATTTATGTAGATATTTTTATCTTTTAGAACATAAATTATCATACTTGCTCATAACAATATCATTATAGCTATAACAAATAGAGTAGTATTATATTGTTTTGCATTGTTTATTTTTATGCTTTTTGTTTTTAATTGTTTGTTTATGTCGTTAGTATCGTATGAATTATTTGTATTAATGCTTGTATTATTATTTTTGTTGTTATTATTATTTATCATAATATTTTGTCATGTTACTTTTATTTTTAAGTAATTTGTGTTATATATCTTATTTCATATTTGTATTGTTGCTGGTCAAATAGTATACTCTCAACTTTTTTTTGCTTTTAAGTAAAGAATTATAGTATAATTTGTAGTATTTATTGCATTTGTTTTTCAATTTATTATAGTTATTTTTGACGAACTGCTTTGATATTGGTTTTGTCATACTATATCAAAATTTTCAATTCATTTGATATTTTTTATGTTTACTTTTTCATTTTTATCATTTGAAATTTTTAAACTTAATTTAATTGTTGAATTTATATCTATTATATTATTATCTGTAGATAAGCTAGCATCGAAACAAAATGAGATATTTGTTATTAATAATATTATAGAAATTATTATAGAAATTAAAATAATTTTCTTTATCATACTTTTTTATATTAAATATTTAAATAAATATTTTTTATTGAAGAAATAAATTATTATCTTTTTGTGTATATTAGGATATGTTTGTTAAGGAAATGTGAAAAAATAATAGATTTTTATATAAAGAATTTAATTTTAATTCTTGATATTTTGAAACTATAACAAACATAACAAAAATTATATATAAATATTTTGTTATATTGCAAATATTCTTTCTTTATTTTTTATAGTTAATGCAGAAGATTAATATTTCTTTTCACTTGAAACCACAAAACAAAAAATTAAACTCTAAAATAGAAAAAAGTTTTTAGCAACTTATTTCAAAAAATGCTATGTGAAAGAATAAATTGTTATAATGTAAAAATAAAAAATAAAACAAAAACAAGTTTTAAATTGGAAAAAACAGAAAAAACACTTTAAATATAGTTAAACTTTAGTATAAACAAATAACAAATATGCCGTGTTTGATATGATATCTTCAACTGAAAAAAATAAAAAAACTGTTTTATTTTCTAAAAAAGCATTAAAATGAAAAAAAATATAAAATTTCAGACAAATAATATATCCT
>Ga0256842_1002137_pt1 | contig 14654 bp, 20 predicted proteins | sample 4559240metaG_FD_185973 | JGI IMG/M metagenome (GOLD analysis project Ga0256842, IMG submission 185973) | Hydrothermal vent microbial communities from Guaymas Basin, Mexico - 4559-240 | ecosystem: Environmental > Aquatic > Marine > Hydrothermal vents | place: Mexico: Guaymas Basin | collected...
GAGAACCTTTGAGCCTGGCTTTATCGGGAAGTTCTCCAGGCCGTTGAGTATTGCCGCGGCAAGCTTCGAGCGCCTCGGGTTCCAAACCCTGTACTCCTCGCCCTCGAACTTTATCAGCCTCTCGCCGTAGACCTTTTGGCCCGGAACGAGGTTCTTGGTGGCTATCTTCTCGCTACCGTCCTCATCAATGAAAACGTAAACGCCGGGGAACCTGCCCTTCTTAACCCTCATCTACCTCACCTCTTGCCCTTCTTCTTTTTCTTTCCGGCTTTCTCCTTCTTCTTTCCACCGAAGCCCTTGCCCCGCTTTTCTTTCCCCTTGAACTTCTTCTTTTTCTTCTTTTCAGGCTTGGCCTTCCTCTTGGGCGGGTTCGGGTACTTCTGCTTTATCTCCTGGATGCGCTGCTCTATCTCCTGCTTCAGCTCCTCGGCTATGTATTCACCGGAGAAGTAGTCAACCCTGGCAGCTATGGCGAGCTTTCCGGCCAATGCCCTCGCTATCTTACCCCTCTGCCACCACGGTGAGCGGTTTATGGCAGGATACTGGAAGATGACGCCGTGCTTGGGCGGCTTGGCACCGCTCCTCAGGTGCCTGAAGAGCGCCTTCTCGGCACCGAGAACCTGTATGGTCGATGCCGGCATCATGGCGAGCTCCTTCAAACCGCCGGCGAGGCTGAGCAGCCTGGCACCGAGCTTGGCGCCGACCAGAGCCTTCAGGTTCGGTGCGACCTCGTCCATGGCGGTCTCGAGATAGTCCTCTATCTCCTCCCTCAGCTTGTAGAGATCGCTTATCTCACTCGCGAGCTTCATTATGATGTCAGCGTCGAACTTGCCGAGGGGAGCGCCCATTGAGGTTTCCGCCGCCTTCAGAATCTTCTCAATCTTGCCCTCGGGGAGGCCGAGGCTCTTGAGCTTCTCCTCGCTCACGTTCTCCCTCGGGCCGACGGTCTTGACGAAGGCAACGTACTGCCCATGCTTAGGCAGTATCTCGTCGAGCTCCGGGAAGTGAAGGCTGTACCACTCCCTCAAGCGAGAAACGAGCAGGTTGATGACCTTGTCGATGTCGTCAAGGGATTCGATGGCCTGGATTATCATCTTGTCCCTTGCCCCGCTCTGCTCCTGTATGCGGAGTCTCGTCAGGCCAACGCCGACGCTGAAGTACTCGTCAAACCAGTTCTCGCCGAGGAACTCCTCAGGGCTTGAGCGGAGCTTTTCTCCTGCGATGTTCGGAAACTCCGCGGTAGCGTTATAGCCAAGCTCCTTCAGGTTCCTGCTCAGCTCCGAGTCCTCGAGGACGAACTCGTCGTAGCCCCTCTCCTTAAGCTCGTCGAGGAAAGAAATCAGCTCGTCGCTTGGCTCGCCCTTCAGAAGCCTGTCGAGGCTCACCTCCGGCCTTCCGGAGAAGACCCTCTGATCAATGAGATTACCGCTCTCGTCAAAGGCGTAGATGCCCCTGACGTTCTCAGCCACGTAAGCTTTCATCATTATCACCCTCTCAGTTTTTGTTTCTGAAGTATAAAAGGCATACCCCTTTTAAGCCCTATCGGTAGAACGACGTGAGAGAAAAGAAAAAAGCCCTCAGTCCTCCCAGGGCTCGGTGTACTTGAGGGCCCAGCCGAACTCCTCCTTGAGTATGTCTATGGCAGCGCTCGGCGGGATTATTCCGCGCTCGGTTATGATGACGTCGATGTACTCTGGGGGAGTAACGTCGAAGGCTGGATTCCAGACCTCTATGTTCTTCGGCCAGGTTTCAAGTTCCTCCTTCGGGATGACCTCGTAGGGGTCGCGCATCTCTATCTCGACCAGCTGGCCGAGCATGGTCTCCGGGTGGAACTTGTAAGTTTCCGCGGCTATCATGGTCCAGATCCTGTGCTCCTTGGCGGTGAGGGCTATCAAAGCGGTTCCAATCTTGTTTATGACCGCACCGTTGACCGTTATGCTGTCCGCGCCCATGACGACCTTGTCCGTCATCTTCATGTAGTGCCTCGCGGCACTGTCAACGACGTAGATGACCGGGATACCGTAGCTGGCCAGCTCCTTCGCGGTGAGCTTGCCCTGCCACTTGGGCCTCGTCTCGGTGACGATGACCTTTATGTCCTTGCCCTGCTCCCATGCGGTCTTCATGACGCTTATGGCAGCTTTGCTGTGGCAGTGGGTCATTATGACGTCTCCATCCTCTATGCGCTTCGCCCCCATCTCGCCTATCCTCTCGATGGCCTTCTCGGAGTTGTGGATGAACTCCTTGGCGGCGTTGATGACGACGAACTTGAGCTGGTCGAGGTCGGCGCCGCTGGCGTAGGCGGCCTTTCCGCGGTGCATGACGTAACGGAGCGCGTTGGGGAGGGAAACCGCTGTGGGCCTTGTTTCGTACAGTATCTTGGCGGCCTGCTTCATCTCGTTCCAGAAATCGTCAACGTTAGTGGCTTTGCTCTTCTCGGCCTGAAGCTGGAGCGCATAGGCCGCGAAGCGGGCTATCTTGCCAGCCCCCCTAATCTCCATGTTCCTGATTTCGTCGGCAATCTCGAGCACTTCCTTCACTACCGTCATCTCCATCACCCCTCTTCGGTAAACCCAGGTTATGGCGGGAGGGTTTATAGGGGTTTTGTGTTCACCCGTGTTCCTTTCAGTCCGTTGATGTTCTTAAAAATACCTCCACAGGGCACTTTACAAACGTAAACCCCACTAACGACCATTGCAGAAAGATTTATAACCAATCGCCGCTACCCCTTAAGTGTATAGATTTGATGACGTGCTCAAAAGTGTGCATCTGATGGGGGGAATGGAAATGGAGGAAAAACTTATGCGCAAGCTGGGTTCAGGGTCACTGGATTTTGAGGCGTACTTCTCGGACAAGGCTCAGGGTATGAAGGCCTCGGAGATTAGGGAGCTCCTCAAGCTCGTTGAAGCTGGAGACGTCATCTCCCTTGCTGGCGGCCTTCCCGCTCCCGAAACCTTCCCGGTTGAGACCATCAAGGAGATAGCCGCCGAGATTCTCACTCACCACGCCGACAAGGCCCTGCAGTACGGAACCACCAAGGGCTTTACGCCGCTCCGCCTCGCTCTGGCGGACTGGATGGAGAAGCGCTACGGCATCCCGACCAGCAAGGTCGAGATAATGATGGTCGCCGGTTCACAGCAGGCGCTCGACCTCATCGGAAGGGTCTTCATAAACCCTGGTGATATAGTCGTGGTCGAGGGGCCGACATATCTCGCGGCACTCAACGCGTTCAAATACTACGACCCCGAGTTCCTCAGCATTCCCATGGACGACAACGGTATGATGGTTGACCTCCTCGAGGAGAAGCTCAGGAAGCTCAACGCTGAGGGCAAGAAGATCAAGTTCGTCTACACCGTTTCAACCTTCCAGAATCCGATGGGTGTTACCATGAGCATCGACAGGAGGAAGAGGCTCATAGAACTCGCCAAGGAATACGACTTCCTCATCGTCGAGGACAGCCCGTACAGCGAGCTCAGGTATTCGGGCGAGCCCATACCGCCCATAAAGCACTTCGACGACGAGGGCCGCGTTATGTACCTCGGAACCTTCTCGAAGATACTCTCCCCGGGAATGAGGCTCGGTTGGATAGCAGCTCACCCGCATTTCATCAGGAAGATAGAGATAGCCAAGCAGGCCGTTGACCTCTGCGCCAACACCCTCAGCCAGGTCATAGCCTGGAAGTACGTGGCGGACGGCCACCTCGACGAGCACATACCGAAGATAATAGAGTTCTACAAGCCGCGCAGGAATGCCATGCTGGAGGCCCTGGAGGAGTACATGCCGGAGGGGGTCAAGTGGACCAAGCCCGATGGAGGAATGTTCATCTGGGTCACCCTCCCGGAGGGCATTGACACCAAGATGATGGCCGAGAAGGCCATAAGCAGGGGCGTTGCCTACGTGCCCGGCGAGGCGTTCTTCGCCCACCGCGAGGTCAAGAACGCCATGCGTCTGAACTTCACCTACGTGCCCGAGGAGAAGATACGCGACGGCGTTAAGAGGCTCGCCGAGGTCATAGAGGAAGAGATGAAGGCCCTTAAGGGCTGACGTTCCTTCTTTTCTTCCCGCAAAGCTTTTTATTCTGACGTGAACACATCACTAAGTGGTGGTACTTATGAGGCCATTGATAGGCATAATAGGTCAGGTTGACCCATCCAAAAACAGGCTTTTTCTTGACCGCAGGCACGTTGAGAAGATCACCACTGCCGGGGGCGTTCCGGCGGTTTTCAACGTAAACTCCTCCCCCGAGGAGGTTCTTGAGCATGTGGACGGTGTGCTGCTCATCGAGGGGCCAGACGTCCATCCCCACTTCTACGGAGAGGACCCCTCGGGTGCGATAAAATACGTTGATGTTGACAGGGACGAGTTTGAGATACGGCTCGTGAAGATGGCCGTAGAGATGGGCGTTCCGATACTCGGCATCTCCCGCGGGATGCACGTGATAAACGTAGCCCTCGGGGGAACGCTCTACCAGGACCTGAATGACATCCCAAAGGCCATAAAGCACGACTGGGACGTCGAGCTGATTGGACCGACCCAGAGGGTTCACGGCGTCAGGATAAAGACCAGCTCCACCCTCTACGAGATACTCAAGGACGAACTGGACATAGAGGGAACCAACGAGGTCTACCTCAGGGTCAACAGCTTCCACCACCAGGCGGTTAAGAGGGTCGGTGAGGGAATAAAGCCAGTTGCCTACGCCGTGGACGGTCTGATAGAGGCCATCGAGGGAACCGAGGGATTCATAATTGGCCTGCAGTGGCAGCCGGAGTACCTGCCCGAGATGGAGAGGGTCTTCGAGGCCTTTGTTAGGGCGGCATCAGAGTACAGGGCCAGGAAGCTTGAGATGGAGAAGAGGGAGATAGAGGCCGAGCTCAGGGAGGAGCTCACAAGGGGACAAGATGGGAGCTATCACAGCTCGGAAACGACCGATAGCCCTCCCGACACGAACCAAACGTGATTCCTTTTCCCAAAACCTTCCTCTCCGCCTCCCTTAGGATTTCAAACCTCAGCTCGCGGGGCAGGTAGTGGTATCCCCCAATCCTCTCCCCCTTCTCGTAGAGGGGCCACAGCTTTTCCATCAGCTCCGGAAACTTGGCGAACATCCTCCTCTTTGAATCGGGCCTCAGTTTGAGGGTCGAGACGGTTATGTGGCTCACGAAGCTCAGGGCATCGAGAGTCTCCTCGAAGTCCTCCCAGGTGTAGAACGGTATTATTGGGTCGATGCGGGCGTAAACTGGGATACCAGCCTCCTTGGCCCTCTCAAGCGCCCGGATTCTCGCCCTCGGAGATGGGGCGTTCGGCTCCAGCAGCTTCGCTTTCCGTTTATCCACCGTGGTCACGGTTATCCCGACGGCGCACCTGAGATCGCTCAGAACGTCCAGGTCGCGCTCAAAGATGTCGGACTTCGTAAGGAGCAGGCAGCGGACGTCGTAGCGCCTGAAGAGCTTGAGAACGCTCCGGGTTATGCGCAACTCACGTTCAATCGTTGGATACGGGTCGGAGGAGTAGGAGAGCGCTATTATGTGGCGCCGGTCAAAACGCCTCAGCTCGCGCTCCAGCTTCGGCAGGAGACCCTCTTTAGTCCGCACGCGGAAGGCGTTGGGGATGTAGCTCGTTATATAGCAGTAAACGCACGCGTGGTCGCAGCCGGTGTACACGTTGAGGGTGTACTTGAAGGGGCAGGTGCAGAGCTTAGCCTTCCACGGGTCGAAGGGCCGGATATACATATTCCTGCCTACGAAAAGTCCTTAAAAGGGATTGCGTCTACACCAACGGGTGAAAAAGGTGACAAATGAAATCAGGGGACGGGTTAAGTGGGTCGAGAAAATGCAGTTCGTGGGAAATATGGACACCGACCAGTGCGCGATAATCCTTGGAGACGGCGGCATAAGCCCCATGAAGCTCCTCCTTCTGAGCGTTGCCGGCTGCACGCCTACGACGTGGTTATGATCCTCCAGAAGATGCGCGAGCCCATTGAAGGACTGGAGGTCGAGATTTCGGGCGAGAGGCGCGATGAGCACCCGAAGATATACGGCAGGGTGCACCTCCACTACAGGATATACGGGGACGTGAGGGAGGAAAAGGCCAGGCGCGCCATAGAGCTGAGCCAAGATAAGTACTGCTCGGCATCCGCCCACGTGAAGCTCAGCGGCGCTGAAGTTACGTATTCCTTCGAGATAGTCAGGGGTTAGGTTTTTAACCTCCTCTTCTTCCCGCCTTCGGGTGGTGACGTGATAGAGCTGGTCAAGCACTTCGTGATACTCTACGGTGGGCTGTTCGCGATAACGAACCCGGTTGGAGCCGTTCCGGTGTTTCTCGGGGTTACTCACGACCTTTCCAGGAGGGAAAGGCGGGAGATAGCCAGAAAGACCGCGATAACCGTGGTCGTTACACTCGTAACCTTTGCCCTCATAGGGGAGTGGATATTCAAGTTCTTCGGCTCCAGTACGGACGCCTTCGCGATAGCCGGTGGAATACTGCTCTTCAAGATGGCGATGGAGATGCTCTCGGGCCGGCTTTCGACGGTCAAGATAAGTAAAGAGGAGACGGAGGAGTTCAGTGAGGAAGTCGTCACCCTCGAGGAGGTCGCTGTGATTCCCCTGGCGATCCCGTTGATTTCTGGCCCCGGCGCGATAACGACGGTGATGCTCTACACCGCCAAGAGCAGCTCGATTCAGGAAAAAGCGGCAGTCATAGCCAGCATAGTTGCTATAGCGGTGACCGTCTGGCTGGTCCTCTGCTCCTCCAACAGGATACAGGAGAGGCTCGGCAGGGTGGGAATAAAGGTCATGACGAGAATGATGGGCCTGATACTGACGTCCATGGCGGTGCAGATGATAATCAACGGCATCAAGGGGGCGTTTGGAATTTAATCCCCTAAATCTCATTCTTCGTCATTTTTAACAACTCGAAAAAGTTAAATATCATAAGCGTTCTGTATGTAACGGATTCGGAAAGTAAAAACATGCACTGTTCGTTATCTTTACTCAGGGGGTTCCCCCATGGGGAAGGGAGCAACCGGTCTGGTGCTCGCGCTGGCCGTTATATTCCTCGTGCTTTTTGGGGCGGTTATTTTAAAGAGAGGGGAAGAGAGCCCAAAAACTTGCATTTTCTCCTCGGATTTTCCCATCGCTCAGTCGCCACACGTCATAAACGTAGCGTACTACCCCGAGAACGGCTCCAAGGTAAGCTTCAGTGAAGGGTTCGGAGCCTGGCCGATTAGTGGAGGAAGCGGGTATTCCATCATAGACGAATGGGCCACAGAGCTCGGCATAGCTCCACCCTGCCACATTCAACGCGGAGAGGTCAGGGTCAAGATAGAAAAAGGCGCCAAGGCCTCCCACAGCGTTCACCTCTGCCATCACAATCCGAATCCGACGGATCCACTCTGGGAGAAGTGCCTCAAAGAATACACTCTCAGGACGGAGCTAATGATTCCGTCAGGAGAAGTGAAGATTGCCACCTTCGTCGTTCCCATAGGCGGAGGAAGCTGGAAGAAGACCGACATGCCCTTCTGCGGGAAGGCCCTCGACCTAACATCCGCCGGGGCCTGCCCACCGGCGACTGCCTGGGTCAACGGAACCTGCGGTTGCACCCCTAAGGAAGTTTTGAAAGCCACGATAGAGAGCATAGAATCTGCCGGCTTCAGGAAGCGTGAGGATGTGAAGGTCTTGGAAACGGAGGTACTGAAACCAATGTACTCGGCCCTCTTTGTTAAGGACAATAAGTACCTCTACGTGGAATTCGTGGAAGTCGAGGGTATGAATCTGATGAGAATCCTCATGATAATGGGCGATGAAAAAACCGTCAGAGCCTACGCGGGGGCATTTAGTAGTGCCCCCTGAGCAATCACCCTTTTAAACTTCCCCACCAACTCTCTAATGGTGTTGAAGATGCGTGGAGACCTGATCCGTGTTCTGAGCACCGTGGAGGAGAAGGCCAATGAGCTGAAGCTCGACGGATACGAACCTGACATAGTCCTCCTTGGAAAGGAGGCGTACGAGTTCATAAGAGCGCAGATAAACGAGGAGTTCGGCGGCGAGGAGGAGGTTTTCGAACTCTCCGGTCTAAAGATACGCACCCTCGACGAACTCGACGGTGACGCCGTCGTCATTGACAGCAAGGCGCTGGGCCTCGGTCTGGGCGGGGCGAAGCGCTTCAAGGTCGTCCTATGACTCCCCAGACCCTCCCGTTTCTCAATTCTATCCTCAATCCCCTGAGAACGAGCAGGCTGAGCGAGACGGCCATGACGTCCGCCAGGCTGCCCGGGTTTCTCAGGTCGCCCCTCTCGCGCATGAACGAGTCAAACTCCTCAACGCCGAGTTCCCCGGCGAGAACCTTCTCGGCGTTCTCCCGAACGAGCTTCGCCTCCTCAAGACCTGCCTTTCTGGCTATCAGCGTGTCGATGTTCGTCGCGAGCAGCTCAACGAAGGCCCTCACAACGGCGTCCTCCAGCGGGAGCTCCTTTATCAGCTCGTAGAGCCTTCCGAAGGTGGAGTAGCTCAGCTCATATTCCTTGAGCCACTCGCAGAATATCAGCTCTCGTTCACAGCTCATCTCGGCGAGCCTGGCGAGATTGACCCCGTCCTGGAAAAGCTCCCTGAAGGAATCGTCGGAATAAACGTCATACTTGACGCCGCTGGGGATTCCCTTGGGGTTGGCTATTCTTATCGCCCGGTAGAGTTCCATCGTGTCCCTGACCGTTGATTCCTCTATCAGCAGCCTCGCCTTTTTTCTCGCATCGAGCATGTTCCTCCCAATCGTCATCCCCATTACGAGGGGAAGCGAGAGGGCAATGATACCAAAGTTGGGGTTGGCGTCCTGGGCCTCGCGCGATGCCTGAACGGCCCGCTTTATCAGCTCGCCGAGTCCCGCTTCCCGGGGCTCAAGGATGCCCTTCCTCAGAAGCTCCGCCGTCTTCACGGCCTCGTAGTAAACCCCCGTGACGGCCGTGTCGGCGAAGAGAAAGTGGTATAAGGTGAGGTCGTCGAAATCCCTGAGGCGACTCACGTTGCCCGGTTTCGGAACGGCCGCCTCAAGGAGCGGACCGAGGGTGAAGGCGCGGACTATTCTCCACCTCTCCATTCAGACCACCAGATAGAGGAGCAGATAAATCAGGTAGGCAGCTATTACGAGCTTCCTCGCCGTTCTCTTGGTCAGGAAGTACAGGCCTATCGCGATGAGGGTAACCCCTCCGAACGCCTCCTTGATGTAGGGCGCGTAGGGCTGGAGCCAGCCGAGGAACGTGGGGTCGAACTCCCTGAGGAGGACGAGCAGACCTATGAAGACGAGTATTATCCCGAGGGTTCTCATCTCAATCACCTTTCACCAGCAGTATTATACCTATCACGAGGAAGACGACCGCCAGGGCGGTTTTGGGGTCAACAACCGGCATCGCGAGCGGGAAGAACGGGCCGGCCAGCAGAATCGCACCCAGGATTATGAGAACTATCGCAAGGGCCTTAGAGTTCTCGCTTCCCGAGAAAACCTCCCCGAGCCTCTCTCCGGTCTCGTCCACGAGCTCGGTGATTTTATCCCCGAGGGGCTTTTCTTCCTCCTCCCCCTCTTTGGGTATTATCAGGGCCACTATGAAGTAGAGCAGTCCCATAGCCACAGGCTTGAAAACGAAGAGCACCGCGAAGATGATCCTGACCAGCGTTGGGTCAACCTCCAGATGCTCCGCTATCCCGCCAAGAACCCCCAGGAGGATTTTGTCCTTCCGCGAGCGTGTGAGCTTCCTCGCCATGGTTTCCACCAGAGATAAGAAAATCCGGGGGCTTAAAAAGTCATCCCCCCACAGTGATGTCGCCCACCACGTCCCTCACTGTGATTACGACGGTGCCGTTCTTCCCGTTGGCAGTGTTGCTCACGTCCCCCACGATGTCCTTGACGGTGAGAGCCGCCCCAAAGCCCTGGGGAACGGTTATGGTCACGTCGCCAACCACGTCGCTTATCGTCGCCCTCCCCGCGACGTTGAGGGAGACACCGCCCACGATGTCAGAGAGGTCGTAATCGTTCCAGGAGGCTCCCCGCACCTGTCCCACAACGTCAGTAATGTCGATTCCAGCCGAGTCCGCGGCCACCAGAACGTCCCCAACAACATCGTGTACGTTCAGGCCCAGCAGCCTCCCCGGAACCTCGACTATAACGGTGCCGTTCTTGTAATCGTTGCAGACGTTCCTGTGGCTGATGCCAACCTTCTTCGTGGGGCAGTAGACGGTAAGAATCCCGTTCTCCAGGCTGACGTTTATCGGCAGGTTGCTCCTGACCACGATCCCGCTCACGTTGGCGCCGACGACTGAGACGTCGCCGACCACGGCCGTTACCTCCAGGACGGAGGCGTTGAATTCGCCAATCTCGACGACCTTCCCCGCCACTTTCTTCGGGGTTATCCCGTTTATGTGGATGTCTCCCCTGATGGCCAGGACGGTGAGAGCCGCACCGATCAGAAGGACTGCAAGGGCCACGCCGAGCACTGCCCCTAGGACACCACCTCTTCGTCTCATGCACCACACCGATGAAAATATCCTCATTTTCCGTATAAAGGTTACGCCCGGCAAGAGTTACAAAGAAAAGTTGAAGGTCAGCGGAGGAGCTTGACGAACTCCCTCATCCAGGCGTAGAGGTCGCCGGGGTGTCTCGAGCTGACCCAGTTGCCGTCAACCACGACCTCCGAGTCTATCCACTCCGCCCCCGCGTTCCTCACATCGTCCCTGATGGTTATCGTGCTCGTTCCCTTTCTGCCCCTCAGAACGCCGGCCGAGATGAGTATCTGCGGACCGTGACAGATGCTCGCTACCGGCTTTCCAGCCTCGAACATCCTCCTGGTTATCTCAACGGCCTTCTCGTTGAGCCTGACTATCTCTGGAGCCTTCCCTCCGGGCAGAACCAGGGCGTCGAACTCGTCCGGATCAGCCTCGTCAAAGGTCATGTCAACGTTCACGGAATAACCGTGCTTTCCGGTTATCTTTCCCCTCTCGAAGCTCGCCACGTAGACCTCGTGGTTCTCCTCTTTAAGCCTGTGGAGCGGGTATATAAGCTCCAGGTCCTCGAAGCCGTCGGCACTCAAAAACAGCACCCTCATTCAGAACACCCCCATCCAAACGCTCAGAGAGAAATAGAAAGGGGACATTTATAATCCTTTCTGGGCAGAAATGGTTAGAGCGGAAGCTCCGTGGTCTCCTTGTGAACCTTGAGGACGACCATCGTATGGGTAGCCACGACGCCGTCAATCTCGCCGATGGTGTCCAGGAACTCGTTGAGCTCCTCGCTCCCGCGGGTTCTTATCTTGACGAGCATGTCGTAATCGCCGGTGGTCTCGAATATCTCAACGATCTCGGGGTGCTTCTTAAGCTCGTTCGCGACGTACGAGTACTTGCCGGCCTTGGCCTTTATCAGTATGAACGCCAGAATCTTGAAGCCGAGGGACCCGGGATCCAGGATAACGGTGAACTTCTTTATTATTCCGCGCTCCTTCAGCTTTTTAATCCTCTCGTAAACGGTCGATTCGGCGAGACTGACCTCTTTGGATATCTCCCTCAGGGGCGTTCTGCTGTTCTTTTGGAGGATGGCGAGAATCTTTCTGTCCACATCGTCCAAACCCGTTCGCATGAGCATCACCGTCTGTAAAAAATTTTCGGAAGATTTTATAAACTTGCCGATTTCAGAACCACAGCGTTTATAAAACGCCGTTCGCCTCTTACTTCAGAGCTTCTGGGAGGGTCAGGGATGCCAACCAACGTAACAGCGGAATACCTAGCGGCAGAGGAGGAGTACAGAAACGCCAAGACTATTCCAGAGAAGATTCGGGCCCTTGAAAAGATGTATGCCACCGTCCCGAAGCACAAGGGGACCGAGAAGCTCAGACTGCAGATAAAGAGAAAGCTCGCCGAACTGAGGAAGGAGCTGGAGAAACAGCGACAGATGAAGAAGGGCGGCGGCGGGCCGTCGATGTCTGTGAGGAAGGAGGGTGCGGCACAGATTGTTCTCGCGGGTCTTCCCAACGTCGGAAAGAGCTCACTCATGAAGGCATTAACCAACGTGGAGATAGACGTGGCGGACTACGCGTTCACCACGGTTGAACCGATCCCGGGCATGATGCACCACAAGGACGTCCAGATTCAGCTCGTCGAGGTTCCAGGCCTCGTTGAAGGTGCCGCCCTCGGAAAGGGAATGGGACCCCAGCTCCTCAGCGTCGTGAGAAACGCCGATGCGATAGCCATCGTGGTTGACCTCTCCCAGGACCCGGTGAAGCAGATGGAGACCCTCCTCAAGGAGTTTGAGAGGGCCGGAATAAAGCTGAACAAGCGCCGTCCGAGAGTCGAGATAAAGAGGACAGCAATGGGCGGAATCGTCATCAACGGCCAAGAGAACATCAAGGGAGACATCAGCGAAGTCATGAAGATGCTCAGGGAAGAGCGCATTCACTCAGCCGAAATAACCGTCAAGGAACCGGTAACGCTGGAGGAGTTCGCAGATGCCCTGGATGAAAGCCTCGTCTGGAGGAGGGCGATAATCATAGCCAACAAGGGTGACGCCCCCGGAAGCAAGGAGAACTACGAGAAACTCGTTGAGGCCTACGGTGACAGGTTCAAGATAATCCCCGTCTCGGCGAAGAGGAAGATACAGCTGGACAGGCTCAAGGACGAACTCTACGATCTGGCCGGAATCATCCGCGTCTTCACCAAGAGTCCCGGCGAGGATCCGGCTTACCCGCCCGTGCCGCTGAAGAAGGGCTCAACCGTTATGGATTTAGCTGAGAGGATTCACAAGGACTTCGCCAAGAACTTCCGCTACGCTCGCGTCTGGGGCAAGAGCGTGAAGTTCCCTGGCCAGCGCGTTGGGGCCGACCACGTGCTTGAAGATGGGGATATAGTGGAGATCCACGCGAGGTAGAAAGGTTTTTCTTGATAATTTTCAACATATCAAGCGGGTGGAAGTATGGAAAGCACAACGCCTGAGGGGTTTCGTGACTTTCTCGGCCCAAGGCCAGAGAGGGAGCTTCTTCTCCTCGCCGCCATAGAACTTTACCGGGAGGGGAAGCTGAGCCTTGGAAAGGCCGCTGAATTTGCAAGTTTGAGCGTGAGAGAATTCCTCTACGAGTTGAGAAAGAGAGACGTGCCGATAAACTACACCAAGGAAGAGGCCGAGGCGGACATCAGGACCATTGAGGGTCTGGGATGATCTTCTTCCACGATGTCCTTATTCTCAGGAGAACCGTAACCCGACCTAGGACGATAATCCTTAACAGGCCCCTCATGTAACATAAAGGGACATCCCAACGTTGTACATCCTGCAAGAGTGGTTTGAGATCGAGAATAAGTTCTGATCATCCACAGAAACCCTAATAAGCAACTTCTACCGATACCAATTGAAAGGTGGTATCATGGCGGAGGCGGCTAACTACAGTGCCATCATAAAGAGGATAGAGAAGATCGAACGCGACCTTGAGGAGCTGAAGCTCGAACTCCTGAGAAGGGAGATGGAGTCAAGACCCGCTGAGGAAATAGACGAAGAGGCCTACAGGGGGATCCTCAGGAAGGCAGAAGAAATCGAAAAAGACGGGATTTCGGGCAGAGATGCCATAAAGCTTCTTGAAAGTTCTCTGGAGGAGTAGGGCTTGTGGGAAGTAAAGGTCGGCAAGGATGTTCTAAGACGGGCCGAAAAGCTACCTCCTGCCAACAGGAAAAAACTTCTTGAGTTCATTAAGGGACTGTATGCCACACCTTTTCCTCAAGGGTTTGATGTGGTTCCCGTCAAGGGTAAGAAGGCAAAGAAGTTCGGCAAGCGGGGAGTTTATAGGGCCAGAATTGGTGAATACCGCCTCATCTACACGGTGAATTGGGAAGACAGGATAATCTCCCTCGTTGAGCTTAACCCGAGGGGAAGGGCGTACAAGTGATGACCAAGCATCAACCAAACGAAACCCCTAAATATCTTCACGCCCTACTTCTTCGGGTGGTGTCGCATTGCAGGCCAACGTAAACCTCGACGCTCTTCTTGAGAAGATGAAGGCCGAGCTGGAGCGGGCGAAGAAGTCCAAAATACTTGATGACTTCAAAAAGGCCGAGGAATGCTTCAAAATTGCAGAGCCGTTTATTCGAGAGAGAGAAGACATTTAAAACAGCACAAAAGGAGGCAGAGGTTAAGTCAATTGTCTTGGCATTTCTCATAGCTTTTGGTACGATGTTTATAATGTACAAAGCTTTTGATGATGCAATAATTGCCATTTTTATCGGTGGAATGGTGGAGTTAGGGGTATGGGCTATTTTTGCTATTGGCATTTTAAATTCAAAACTTCGAAATGAAGCAACAACAAGGAAAACAAAAATGCGAGAGAGATTGTCCGAAAAGGGACTCTCTGAGGAGGCATGTAAGGAAGCAATTGAAAATTTGGAACGTAATGCCCCCGAAGTAATCGTAGCACTTTCCATAAACTCAATTAACTCAAAGCTTGAGGCCGCACTCTGGTCTTTGATGGAAGGAGACTTTGAGAGAGCCGCTGAATACTTTAAAGAAACCAAAAAATGCTTGGAGAAAATAAAGAAGAATATCATCAAGCTTGACGAGATGGCCGAAGAATTCGGTATAAGGATAACTGATCTAACTATTTATTATCGATATGAGTTACTTGAAGATAATGGAGGGGTGTTAACTGA
>Ga0256842_1002138_pt1 | contig 14654 bp, 17 predicted proteins | sample 4559240metaG_FD_185973 | JGI IMG/M metagenome (GOLD analysis project Ga0256842, IMG submission 185973) | Hydrothermal vent microbial communities from Guaymas Basin, Mexico - 4559-240 | ecosystem: Environmental > Aquatic > Marine > Hydrothermal vents | place: Mexico: Guaymas Basin | collected...
GTTCTTTTGAGATTCATCTAACGCAACTATCCCTGTTGTATATAAAGAAGATAATTTTTCGTCAAGCGATTTTAATTTATCTCTTATACTCTCAACATTTTCTTCTTCTATCCACTCCTCTGTAAAATTTTTTGCCTCGTAGAGACGCGTTAAACTTTCTACTGTTTTAGCTTTGAATTCTTCAACAGGAATATGAAATCCAATTCCTACACTGTTTAATCCTGCTAGGACCTTGTTTTCTTCGTCTCTTACTCTTGCATGTTCTTCTATCCTTTTTTCCAGCGAAACTGATTTGTTCGGATTTCCCATTTTGACCACTTGGATTTTATACTATTTATTACTCTCATTTATAAATCTTTCGTCATTAGAAAGTAGTTATGACTGATTTTCAAAAAAGCGTCATAATGTCGCTGAAGAGTAAATAAGCCGAAAAGCCCGAATTTCAGGGTTTCAGGCTCTAAAACGCTAATTCTGAAAAAATGAGATGAAACAAGGCAATTTGACAACTTTTGGGAAAATCCACGAATTTTGGCCTTGATTTCTGGTGGAGAAGGGGAAGCCGAATCGATTGAGTTTGAGGAGGTGAACCACGTTGAGAAAATCCTTGACAAAGTTGACAAGTATGCCGTCAAGGGGAGTTCTGACCTAAATGGTGAGACCAGGAACATCCTTCATTTGATAAGGGACAATAGCGGATCAACAATATTTGACGTTTTTAAGATGTATCAGAAGAAGAATGGAAAACTCGTGTACAGGAGTTTTTATAGAAAAGTCAAGCACTTGGAACTCAACAAATATGTGCGCATAAAGAAAATTTATGGGGGTAAGAAAGGGAATACTTCATTAGTTTTTTATCTCAACTGATTGTTTTGTGTATTTAATAAAAGTCTCATAACTGTGAGAAAAGTAAATTAAAACAGTAAACTTTATAAATAATCCCTTATACACTGGACATATGGTAAGAGTACTCATAGCTACATTGTACGTTTTTGAACCTATTATCGCCGCTTCAACAAAGATCAGTGCAGATCGACTAATCCTTCTCATAGACAAGGAGCCAGATGAAAAGCAACAGAAATCGCTTGATGTCATCAAGCAATCGCTTGGATCAGTTTTGGAAATCAAGACAGTAAAAACAGACGTTTATGATATTGTTGAAGTAGCAAAGGAAACAGTAAAAATCATCGATCTTCTCCCTGATAAGGATGACATATACATCGATATAACTGCAGGCAGAAAGACAAAAGCCTTGGGATTACTCTTTGGCGCTTATGCAAGAAGTGACAGAATTAGGAGAATAATGTATGTAAAAGAGGAAAACAAGCAAGTCGTTAATCTACCAAAGCTGTCCTATTCAATAACCCCTGGACAGCACAAGATCATTGAATACTTGCTGAATCATAAAGTAAACTCAATGACTGAGTTCTCAGAGAAAGTTGGTGTTAGCAAGGCAATGCTATACAAGCACATCAAAGAACTTAAGGATATGGACATAATAGAAGAAACAAAAGAAGGATTGCAACTAACAGATTATGGGAGGATAGTGGTATTATGATGAAATATATGCAATATCTGGATAAGCAAAAGGGTATGAAGATAATACAGATATTGTATAATGCCTTTTATCACACAGAGTCAGGTCTTTTTGGAATTCACAATGATGAAACCATCTTGACTCCAAAAAACATGAAAGTAGGTTCTGAAGATCATCTCCGCTGGATTACCCTATTATCAGCACTTGATTATTCAAGAGATGCAGACAGATTATGGAAAGCAGGAAGCGAGGCTTGTCAAGATAAAGACAAAAAATGGATTTTTGATCCATTTGATAATAGAATAGAAAATTATGAACTTCTAAAAAAAGAATTAATGACTCCTGTTGAAGGAAGTTCGTTAAAAATTGCACAGAGAAATGACAATGACACAAAAGCTTGGCAAACCATATCAAGAAGCATTAAAAAAATTCTCAGAGGTTCAATCAAGGAGTACATAAAGAAGGAATGCTCGAATGATGCAATAATTCTTTATTTTAACATAGGGATGAAATTCAAAGACTATTTTCCTTATCTCTCAGGTCCAAAAATACTTGCGATGTGGATTCGTCTTATCAATAAATATGCAAGAATATCATTAAAAAACACAAACAGTATTCCTTTGCCAGTTGATGTTCATGTAGCAAGATCAACTATATATCTCTGTGGAAGAGGTAAACACACCTTTTCAATTGAAGAAATAAGAAAGGACATCAATCTCTTTTGGGAAGAAATTGCTCAAGATCTGAAATTAGAAAAGTTGGATTTTGACGAATTATTATTCTTTCAAAGTAAAGAAGGATGCAAATATCTTAACTCAAGTAAAAATAAATGTGAAGAATGCCTTGTCAAAAAGTATTGTATTGCTCGTGAAAAGAAAGCAAAAGTTAGTCCAGGAGCAAAAGGAGTGATAATAAATGAATAGAACAAACACTCAATTAGAATCTGCAGGAGCAGAGTACCTTGTGTTAGGAAATCTCTTGAGATTCAGAATACAATCTTTCATAACATCACAGAACTTTGAAGATTATGATATTGTAGCAACAAATCCTGAAAAGAATCTTAGCATAAAAATTCAAGTGAAAAGTCGATTCAAAGAGTCTGATATGAGTTTTCCTATCAAAAAATTTGGTTCAGAAATAGTCGTCTTTGTAAAACTTAATTGTGGAAGAAGAAAACAAGGAAAGATTACCTATGAATACAGAAAACAACCCGAATATTACATCATTCCAACAGAGGTATGTAAAAAATACAATAGAGGAGGAAACTGGAACAAAGTACATATCAAAGACATTCCTAATTATGAACAATACAAAGATAATTGGGAACTCATAAAAAAAATGTTAGAAATCAAAACATGAGGTTATAGGATGAAAAACATATGGTCATTACAAGTTGGAGAAGTCGTTGTGGCAGAAGAAATCAGGAAGAGGCTTCCTAAGAAATATCAGATATTCATACCTCTAAATAATCAATTAAGGGATATTGACTTAATTCTTGCAAACTTGGAAAAGAAAAAATACGTCACTATCCAAGTCAAAGAGAGCAGGGAGTACACTTTGGGGGAAGCAAATGGATGGTTCACAATAAGCAAGGAGAAATTAATAAACCCAAAGATTGATGTTGATTATTACATATTCCTTTTATATACTGCCAAGCCAACAAAAACAAAGTTTGAGAACAAAACCGAATTTATCATCGTTCCTTCAAAAGTGTTAAAGGAAAAAAGCAAGAACAAGAAACCCGTAAAAAATCGTCTTCATTATTATTTTCACATAAATGGAAACAAAGTTATTGAAGTACGTGAAAGTAAGAAGAACCCTGTTGATTATAGCAAGTACTTGAATAATTTTGATTTATTGAAATAAAATGGCATCGGAAGAATTACTTAAGGACTTGAACCCGCCTCAGAAAGAAGCTGTAAAATACACAGATGGTCCTCTTTTAATAATCGCTGGTCCTGGTACTGGAAAGACGAGAGTTTTAATAGAGAAAGTGCTTTATTTAATACAAGAAAAAAGGATTAAACCTAATAAAATATTAGTAAGTACATTCACTGTTAAAGCTGCTGAAGAACTCAAAGATCGTTTAAGGCTTCAGGTTGGAAATAAAGTTGAAACAATGCAAATTTCAACAATTCATTCTTTTTGTCAGACAATGCTAGAAGAGTTCTCTGAATATCATAGATTAGGGGCTGCATTTAATGTATTAGATGAAGAAGATCAGTATATATTTATTAAATCCAGATATGCTTTTACTTTTGGACTAAAAGATTATATCAAACCATATGAGATTAGTACTTTGATAAATACTTTTAACAAATTAAGTGAAAACAATATCGATCCTGATAAATTAATAGAATACCTTAAACGAACAAAATCTGAAGAAAGAAACATAAAACTTGTTGAAGCCTATAAGAAATACTTATTGGCCCTTCGAGTTGAAAATTTAGTTGATTTCTCAAATTTACAAAAAGAATTCTTATATATTATTGAGAATAACAACAACGTTTTAGAAAAAGTACAGCAAAAATATGATTACATTCTTATTGATGAATATCAAGATACAAACCCAATACAGGATAAAATATTTTCTCTTATTGCTAAACAAAAGAAAAATATCTGTGTTGTAGGGGATGAAGATCAAAGTATATATGGGTTTAGAGGGGCATTGGTTGAGAATTTTAGAAACTTTGCAAAAAAATATGAGAATGTAAAAATAGTCAAATTAGAGGAGAACTTTAGGTCAGGTAAACAAATAGTTGATTTAATAGATTCTTTCATGAGAGATCATAGAAAATATCCTAAAAAATTATTTGCAAATAGGGGGAATACTAACAAACCGCTTTTGATTAGAGGGGAAACATTAACTGAAGAAGCAAAAAGTGTTGTGAAGCTTATTAAAAGGTTGAAAGAAGAAAATAAAATTAAACATTATGGAGATGTTGCAATATTATTTAGATCTGTAAGAAACCACTCTAATGAATATGTTCAATATTTGAAAAAAGAGAAGATTCCTTATTATGTTATAGGGGATGGTGCATTTCTTTCAAGAGATGAAGTAAGAACTATATTATACCTTATGGCTTTTGTGGAGGGATTCGAACCTAATGAAAAAGTATTAAATATTTGGAGATGGTGGTCTACTGATCTTTTATTAAATAATGTCTTAAATTTAACAGATGATACAAAACAAAAGATATCAAAACTTTTCAGAGATAAAGACTTTATTAAAAATTTAAATTATGATACTTTAAATTCACTGTCTATAAATAAATCGGACTTATTTCTTCTTTTGCGGTTAGTCGAAAAACGAGAAAAACTAATCAAAGAGAATGATAAAAAAAAGAAATATTCACTCACCAGATTATTTTATGATGTCTTAAAAATAACAGGCTACTTAAAAAGAATTATTGACTTAAATGACGAAGAATCAGAAATCCAGAAATATAATCTTGGTCTTCTGAGCAATATAATCTATAAATTTGAGACAACGACACATAACAATAATTTTAAACATTTTTTTGACCACTTATTTTATCTGCCTGATGATAAAGCTCATAGTAGTGCATTTATAGAAGATAGTAAAGCAGTAAAATTGATGACAGTTCATCAAGCAAAAGGATTAGAATTTCCTGTGGTTGTATTAGGTTCTGTTACAAAAGGAAGATTCCCAAGTCAAGCAGCAAAACGTGAAGATGACTTCTTCAGGATACCTGAAGAATTTGCTTTATATAACCAAAAATATGATGCTCTCGAAGAAGAGAGAAGATTATTTTATGTAGGAATGACTCGAGCTCAAGATTTATTGGTTATCGCTACAACAGATGGTGATGGAAGAAAACCATCAGAATATATTACAGAAGAAATTGGTATAATTAAATTAGGGAGACCTGAGGAGGAAATAATTCCTTGTGAAAAAACTTATGAAGAACCAGATGATATTCCCAGATTATCATATTCCTCGATTAATAACTTCATCTCATGTCCTTTTAGATATGGATTAAACTACAAGTATAAATTTCAAACACCTCCAACATTCTTCCAAAATTATGGTACAGTAGTTCATAACACTCTGCAAAAGATACATTTGGATCTAAAAGAAGGAAAAGAACTTACACTTGAGAGAATTAAAGAAATTGTAAGGTCTTGTTGGATACCAATTTATTTTGATAAAAGAAAAGATGACAAAATGATGTTTGATTTGATTGAAAAAATATGGAATTATGTTAGAAAAGGCACACAAAGGTACGAACAGATTCTTGAAGTTGAAAAACCTTTCTCATTTATTGGAAAAGATTTCATAATCAGAGGTAAAGTAGATTTAATTACAAAAGATAAAGATGGAACCATAAGTATAACTGATTTTAAATCCCGTAATATAGAGGGATTGAAAGAAGATATGCTAAAATTACAATTAAGAATGTACTGCCTTGCTCTTGAAAACGAATTCAATGTTGATAACATTTATGGTTATGCTTTTCAGGACAATTATAGGACCCCTTTCAATAAATCAAAAGAGGAGCTTAACAAAACAAAAGAAATAATTATAAATGTAGGGCAAGATATAAAAAATGAAAGATTTAAAAGGAACTTAAAAAGCAAATTTTGTAAGACATGCATGTATAGCTTTTTATGTTATTAAAATGGATATTAATAAGAAAATACGGGATTTTGAAAACTTTCTTAGCAGTCTAAAACTCAATTCTAACCTGAGAACTATTAAGACATTTGAATTTGACTCCCCTAATATACCTTCTTTTTCAAAAGAACTAAATAGACTATTTTTTATTGAACAAAAATGGTTAAATTTTGAGGAATTTTATGATTTTTATATAAATAAACATAAAATAAAAAATTTATTTAAAGGTGACTGGAACAAATATTTATTAGGCTTAAAAGCTCGGCTTTATAGAGTCCAATTTGGATTTTTAACAGAATTTCATGCATTTCTATTAGCAAAAAAAAATATTTGGGAATAAAAATGTAATAAGTAATCCAGATCTTGATCATAAAGGAGTTGACTTTCAAATTAAATTTAATGGAAAAACATATAATATACACATATTTGTTGATACAGAAAGATCGTGGTATTATAGAAAATTAAAGACACTTTACAGAAGAAGTGAACAAGTTGAAGGAATTCATGTAAATTTGCCTTATAGTTTAGATGGGAATAAAATAAATTCACTCAAGTTCCTTAAAAATGGATTTGGCATTTATACAGAGAGATATATAAATTTTTTAAAGAGTGAAATGATAAAAGGTAAAATAAAAAATAATAATATTATTGGTGTTACTAAGGAGAAATTTATATATGAATAAAAATGAAATATTGGTTATTTTTAACAAATAAGGAGAATTGGGAATTAATAAAAAAATTCAATATATATGCAATATTAAAATCAAATAAAAATATTGCAAACACCATATCCTTAGGAGACAAATGTATTTTGTATGTTATACCTATGCAATTTGGAGGTGCTTTTAAGATCATCTCAATAAATTTAAAGAACAAGGTCAGCTTTCCTAATGAAACAATGTATGACAGACAAATCAGATTATCTCCTGAATTAATCCCAAAAAACACCCTCGAAGTTACTAAATACAATAAGAAAAAAATAATTGAACATATTTCAATATTTAAAGGAAAAAATAGATGGGGTACTGTTTTGATGGGAAGGTCTATTATTCAGATAACTAAAGAAGATTATAATTTCATATTAGATGAGATGAGGTCACATGTATAAAGGAAATTTAGAATTGATTTGGATAAGTAAAGATAAATCTCTTTATTATGAATATGACAAGGATGGAAATCCTGGAAAACCTATTTGGGTAGATAAGAATGACATAAGAGTGTCTGAACCAAGAATTCTTAAATTAAAAAGTGAGTATGGAGATGTTTCAGAATTAAAAGACCCTCTGGATAACGCTCTAATCAAGGGGGATAATCTTTTAGCATTAAGGACCTTAGTGGAAATGTTTAAAGAGAGAGACGAAAAAGATAAAGTAAAATTAGTCTACATTGATCCCCCCTATAATACTGGAAACGCATTTAAACACTATGATGACAATTTAGAACATTCAGAATGGCTAACAATGATGAGAGATAGACTTATTTTATTAAGAAAGATACTTAGACAAGATGGAGCAATGTTTATTCAAATTGATGATAAAGAAATGGCATATTTAAAGGTTCTAATGGATGAAATATTTGGAAGAGATAATTTTATTTTTTCTGCTGTAGTCAAAGTCTCTTCTGAAAGCGGAATTAAGGTCAATGCAAATAAACCTGTAAGAGTTAAAGAATTCATATTGGTTTATGCGAAGAATAAATCTTATTGGAACTATAAGAGACAATATGTTGAGTCTGGTTATGATAATAATTATAGATATATTGTATTAGATAAGAATAAACCATATGACCAGTGGGAAATAATGAATCTAAAGGATTTTGTAGCAAAGAAGACGGGGTTAGAAAAAAAATATTTAACTGAAAAACATTTACTTGAATTTCAAATAAAGTATGCAGATAATGTGTTTTCCATAAGAGATATTAGTGATAAATTAAAAGAAAAATTTGGTAATAGGAAAGATGAAATAATTGAATATAAAAAACCAAGAGGCGGTATTCAATTAATATATAAAAAAGGAGAAATTGTATTCTTTTCAAATAAGATTAAAATAATTAATGGTAAAAAGGTACCAACTAAAGTTCTTAGTGATATATGGTTAGACATTAATTGGGACGGTATTGCAAAGGAAGGTAACGTTAGATTTAAACAAAGTAAAAAACCTGAAAAATTGATTGAAAGAATTTTAGATATGAGTACAGAGGAAGGAGACCTAATATTAGATTCCTTTTTGGGTTCTGGAACTACCGTTGCAGTTGCTCATAAAATGAAGAGAAGATGGATAGGCATAGAAATTGGAAAACATGCAGAGACACACTGTATTCCTAGATTGAAAAAAGTTGTTTCTGGAGAAGATCAGACTGGAATATCAAAAGAAGTTAATTGGAAAGGTGGAGGAGGTTTTAGATATTATGAACTTGGAGAATCCCTCATTTCTGATAATAAGATGAATTGGTCTCTTACTTATGAAGAGATTGCTCGTGCTTTATTTATGAACTTTGATTATAAATTTAAAGAGAAAATTAACAATAATGTTTATTTAGGCAGATCAGGACATAATCTTGCTTTATGTATTGTTGCTAAGGAAATAAAAATCATAAGTAAGAAAGAATTGCAAAAAATATTATCCAAAATAAAGCAGAATAACAGTACAAAAATAGTAATTTTTACTAATCATGGGGTTGCTATTAAAAACCAGGACTTGCCGGATAATGTGTCAATTAAAAAAATCCCTGAGTCAATCCTGAGAAAGTATCGATTATGAGGTTATTAAAATGGATGGAATTAAGTTTTATGAATGGTTACAGACGATCCCTGCATATAAAGAGGCTATCGAAAAAATAAATGAAGAATTAGTTCAACAAATTGAAGAAACAATTAATGCCAAGTTTAAGTTTAGGCCCTATCAAAAACAAGCTTTAATGGCTTTTAACTGGATTGTCAATAGGGCGATTCAAAATGACAGTATTATTTCTCAGCTTAAAGATGTTAGTAAGTGTGGGGATGTACCTATTTTTGGTTTTGAGATGGCAACAGGTTCAGGGAAAACTCTTTTAATAGGTGCATTTATCACCTATCTTCATCTGAAACATAACATAAAAAATTTCTTAATATTGACTCCTCCAAGAGGAAAAAGTGCTATTTATGATAAAACTATTAGAAACTTTGATTTAAATGATAAAGCATGCGTGCTGTCAAACAGTTTTGATAAAAAATATAATTTAGTTACTGGTGAGAATTATACAGATAAAAGCTCTAATTATGATACTGATGCTGATTTTAACATATTTGTTTTTAACATCAACAAATTTTTTGAGAGCAGTGCAGGTGTTAAGAGCGTTGATAAACCATGGGAAGAGAGCTTTTGGAAAAATTCTTCGGGTAATATCATCTCATTCAGAGAGTATCTCTCTCAACTAAAGGATTTAGTGATAATTACTGATGAAGCCCACCATTTTCAAAAGTATAGCAAAACAACAGGGGACGCTGTTGAATCTGGGAAGGGAAACTCAGCAGGAGATATTGTTAAAAGTTTAAATCCAAAATATCTGGTTGAATTTACAGCAACAATGGTTGCTGGGCAAAAACCAATTTATCGCTATTCTGTGAATGATTACATTTCTGACGGCTATGGTAAAAAAGTCCGTGCATGGGGGATTAACACTAATCCTGAAAAGGGTTTGTGGGAATATGATGCAAAAGCTGAAGACTTAAAGAAAGATGTGACTGATTCAGATGCTTCAAAAATAGTTAGAGCAATTGCAGTCCATTTGGTTAAAAAAAAGGCATTAGAATATCTGGATAAAAAAGATGATAAAACAAGAAAACCAATTTTGCTTGTAAAGGCAAGAAACACAGATCATGCTGATAGAGTTTTAGAATATTTGCAAAAAGAAATACCTAAGAAAATAGATGAGATTGAAGAAATTTATGATCAAATTTTGAAAGATAATGAATACGAGATTAACAAATTGATAGAAACATATGTTCCAAAGGAATTACTTATAAAAGAAATTGAACAGATAGGAGAATTGAGTTTCTCGTTCCATACGAAAAATGAAACAAAAGAAATCCTTGATCTTTTTAATAACCTTGAAGAAAATGATATGGAAGTAGTCATCCAAGTAGATAAAGCGACAGAAGGTTGGAATATTGATAATGTTTATACTATTTTAATTCTGTCGAACAATACAGGTGAGATAAAAACCAATGTCAAACAACTCATAGGTAGAGGCTTAAGATTGCTTCGAGAACAAAGAATTTATGACAATTCAGATGACAAACTAAAACAGGAAGAGGAAATCCTTCATATTATATGTGAACAAGGAAATAATTTTGCTAAATTCATAGAAGAAATTAGAAATGAAATAGGTCTCAACGCAGATAATTTCAGAGCCAATCTAATAGAGGTGTCTAAAGAGAATAAAACTACTGTTCAAGACATTATGAAATATAATGATCTAAAACTTCCTCTTATTAAAATGGAATCTGAAGCCACTATTGAAAAAGCTGAAGAGATTTTGGCAGATTTAAAATATGATAAATTAGATCTGGATGAATTTGTAAAGAAAATATCTCATACACCTTGGAATGATATTAAAGACAACAAAGTTCTCCTTAAATGGTCTGAGGAAGATAAAAGTCAAGAAAGAGATGTAACCTCTGGAGAAGCAATTAAAGAAGGTACATCCGATTATGAAGAAGAGGAAGAACTTATCGTCTCAGAATTACAAAGAACAAAAATAATAAAAGAAATAATCAGAAATCAAAACATCCTCCCTTCTGATGAGATGGTTGAAGATGCTTTAAGAAACGCCATACGTAAACTTACTGATAAGTATTCTTTCTTCTTTAGAAAGAAGTATGGAGATAATAATTTTTGGGTCAGGAAGTTTTCAAATGAATTAATTAATCATATATCCCTGAAAATAGATAAATATTTTGAAGCTAAAACAGTTATTGAAGGAGAAGAGCCTTTTAAGGAAATTTTTAGAGAACACCCAATCATTATAGAATATGATGGAGATACCCCTGTAAATGTTAAAACAAAAGCTCAAATTCACAATTATTTTGAGATAAATAAAAAAGAGATTCCTAACTTTTATGTTTCAGGATATGATAAATCATATTTTACTTATAATCGATTTGATAGTAGTCAAGAAGCAAAACTAGCAGAACTTTTGGATTCCTGTGATGATGTTGAGTTTTGGGTAAAAAACAAGAGAACAGGTCAATTTGTAATAAGATATGGTCTGGGAAAAGGCTTCAATCCAGACTTTATTGTGAAATTAAAAGACAGTAATAAGATTTTTATCATAGAAGTTAAAGGAGAAGGGTTAAAAGAAGCATCACAGGAAAAAATGACTGTTATGAGAGAGGCTAATGAATTATCTGATAATAAGTTCCTTAATGTCTTTTTATGGGATAAAACTGTTGATGAACTTTATAAAAATTCAATTAATGATTTTAAGAAGATAATTGAGCGTAATGATCTTTGATTTTTTCTAAACTATTGTGGGATGACGTCTGTAGTGTTTTATGCTCTTTTTATCTAAAATCATATTAAGAAAAAAATACGTTGTTTTCTTTAGCAAAACCTTTGCAGGAATGATAAAATGAGCAGACTAACCTATGAAACCGTATCAAAGATCAAGGAACAAATCCTCAAATGCATCGATGCTGAACCTAAGACTACAAGAGCAATTGCTCGTGAAATAAACAGAAGCTGGAATCTCACAAGCAAATTATTGGCAGAACTTGAGATGGAGAATCCTAGAATCTCCTGTATCAAGATAGGTTCAATTAAAGCTTATGGAATCGCAGAATCAGTGCCACCACTGCAAAAAACAACTTAATCCAACAGTTGATGATCCTGGAATAATTGTTGGAGAAAAAGAAAAGATACTGTCCTTTCATAAACTGTGTTTTGTTGTGTGGCTCAGGAAAAGGAGGTGCCAGAATGGATGAAAACAAGCTTGAATCAATCGAAAGAGAAATTGTTGAACTGAGAAAGACTTACGAGAATCTAAAATCAGAACTTGCCTCAACAGCCTCTGATTTAAGAAATTCATTGGCAAAAAAAGACCATAAAATAAATGAGTTAAGAGTGAGCATAGAACAATTGAAAAGAAATTATTCCATTGAAGAAGCGGAAAACGAAAATCCAGAACAAGAGGAACCTGAGAATGAACCTGATAATTGAAGTCTTGATTTTGGCATACTTGATAAAAACTATGAATCTTAATGCAGTACTCCTATGAGGCCTTTACGCTGCATCTAAGGTTCTAGGGCAGGTTTACATAATGTGGGAAGAAAGGTTGGTTAAGGCAGGCTTTCCTTATGCATTTCAAAAAGAAGGCAAGACGCTAAAATGGAACAAAAACTGAAGGTTTCATCTAAAGGAGGGCTCGTTGTAACCCTTAAGGAAATGATTGATATGAAAAGAGTGGGGATGAAATACAAAATAAACCACAGAACGAAAGACCTGATTATGTTCAGGAATTTCCTGAATCAAGAAATAAAAAATAGGATGAGGAAAGATCGCAATGGCAAGAACCAAGAAGAAAAGAACGCTGCAAAAAGTCAAGAGTCCGCACAAGATTAAAGTCAAGCTAACGCTCTGGCAAAGAATAAAGAAACTGCTTGGCATAAATTAAAGGTGAGGGATTATGAAAAGGCGAGACAAGAAAGGAAGATTTAGCGATAGAGAATCCTTAAGCAGGGAAAAACACGAAAGAACTTATGTTCGCAGGATAGCAAAACGATGGGTTGAAAGGCTTTCAGAGATTGACTCCTTTGAGAAAGTGCAGATAAAAGCTGGCCAACTCAGAAGACTTGCTGAATACATTATTCAGTAAAGGCTACCAATCAAGAGTCCTGCTGAATTCAATAGCTTCATCTTTCTTCTCTTCATAAGGTTTCATATCCTATAACTGCTGAATAAGTTCATCTTTGCTTAAATCATTCATCATCAAGAAGAAATGCTCCTTGTAAGCCTCTATTTTTTCCTTGAGAGGCAACTTGTCGCTTTCCCTCTCAAGCAAACCAACATAATGAGGGTAATCGTACCCTGATGTATCAACAAGCAGTAATTCGTCTTCTTTTCTCAGTTGGATCTTCCAGAACCTATTTGATGATAAATCAGCCTTCATCAGCTCATCCCAATCAGTGAAACATTTCTCTTCGCATTTTTCATCCCTGACCAGTTCGCTCTGCTCGGCAGGAGTTATTCTTCCAGAAACCTGATTCTTGACATCCTGGATGCTCACAGGCTTTCTGGCCATCAGAATCCTTTCTTCAGGCTGCTCGTTCTTGCTATCCTCAAAACCATCCTCATATATCCTGTTAATCACAACCTTAAGATCATCGTCACTAACGCAGTTCTTGATAGCTTCAATATATTTTTTGACATACTTATCTGTCATCTGCATCGACCTCCTTCAACCATTTTCTTTCTTCAAGAATCTCTTCCTCTGGAAGAGGATTTCCTTTGCTTTGAGTAACGTGAACTTTCCAATCAAACAATGCCTCTGCCGTTCCGCAATCACTGCAGATCTGAGTGGAGTTGTCTCTTCGACTTGTTGCTCCAAAACCTTGAGTTTCCTTCTTACACCTTGGGCAAATCCATCTTTTCATAGCGCATCATCCTCCTAATCAATCATTTTCTTTGGATTGTGTTTCATAAAAAATTGATTCTTCATCAATTAAATCAATCGCTTCCTTTAGTTTTAGTATCATATCATAAATTTTTTTAGTAGCATTATCTATTGCATCCGGCATTTTGCTTTGATACCAAGTAACCCATTCCTCGTATTTGTTTCCTCCAAACTCCTGAATCAAATCTGACATTTGACCGACGACCTTAGGTCTTGTACCTTGTGCATTTTGGTTCGCTAAGTTAATAATTTGAGTTGTGTATTTTGGAAATTCTGGCAATTCACCAACAAGGTTCTTTGTTAATTCTTCATTTTTTATTTTGATTTTCATTGTATTACCTTCTTATTTTTAACAACAATTTTTTCCTTTTTCTGAGACTACATAAGTGATTGTCCTAGAGCCGCTTGAGATAGAATTAACGAGATTTTTTCCCTGAGCGCTTGCAACACACGACTAATAGTTGCTCTATCAACACCTATTTCTGTAGCCAGTTCACTAGGAAGAGAGGGTTTAGAGTTTAAAATTTCAAGAACATTGATACGATATTTCCCATCCTTAACCCAATTGATTAACTCAAGCATATCAGATAAACTAATTGATGTATATTATATATTTATCTGTTTTTTAGTTGATATTTTGTTGATTAGTCATAACCTGTCAAATCCGCTATGAAAAATGTTCTGTTCAGAAACACTTGAAAACTATCAAAGAGAAAATTGGACTTGACTTTGGGACATTGCGCTTATTAAAAGACTGGACAGATATATCTGTATGAAAGTCAACAACGGCAGACTGCAATTCGGCCATAGGAACGAGGTCAGGGAAAAGAC
>Ga0256842_1002139_pt1 | contig 14647 bp, 13 predicted proteins | sample 4559240metaG_FD_185973 | JGI IMG/M metagenome (GOLD analysis project Ga0256842, IMG submission 185973) | Hydrothermal vent microbial communities from Guaymas Basin, Mexico - 4559-240 | ecosystem: Environmental > Aquatic > Marine > Hydrothermal vents | place: Mexico: Guaymas Basin | collected...
TTTTAATCTTTTTTGCTAAATTAACCGTTGTCATATCGCTAATACTCAACATAGAAATAACTAAATCTATATTTTCTTCTTCTAATATTTTGAATGCATCTTGTGCATTACTTGCTTTAATAAAATAGGGAGGATGTCTTAAATTAAGAGCTACATATTCGTTAAATATTTGTTCGTCAATTCTACCATCTTCTTCGAGCATAAACGCATCATAATTACTACTTATTAGTAATACTGTATTTATTCTTTTTAGCATGAGAGTATCAAAAGCTGTATCGTGAAAATAGTATTTCCTAGACTCTAATATTCTTTTATATATCGAGTTGTTTAATTTTTTATTTTTCATATTATTTATAAATCTTATAATGTAAGATATTTCAAAATTAATTATTTGCTATTAATTAGAAATGACTTTTATTAGCAATCTCTTTATATTTTTTCATTTGTGCGGCTTTGGTATCTTCGGACCATTCTAGATATTTAGACATAAGAGACACAATGATAGATAACTGCTCAAGGCTTTCATTTAATCTAAAATAGAGTCTATCAGTACGACGGGTTAAAAAATCGTCTAAATTTATGACCATTTCGTAGTTGGTGACATACCAAATCTCGGCTTCGAGTAAGGCTATTTTTTTATCATCTAAACTATTATATAAATCATAAGCCTTATTAATAATGAGCTCTATATTTTTCCCGTAACAATAGAATAACCCATATATTTCATCAGTAGTTGTATTTAACTGATAAGCTTCGTTAAATTTTTGTTCTGCAAAAGCAATTATTTTATGACTTTCAATTTCCCCTAGATTAAATTCTGAACCCGAAAGTGGGATGTTTTTTGTAGAACACTTTTTGTATTTTTTTGATTCTGGCAATAATTTAACAATCTTATTTACTACCTTTTCAGAGACTAGGCGATATGCTGTTAGCTTCCCTCCTAATACGCTTAAAACATTATTGTTGTGAAAAACAATTTTCTCTTTACGTGATACTTTATTTAAGTCCGATGTTTTCCCTTTTACTAAAGGTCGAATTCCTGCCCAAGTTGATTCCACATCGTTTATTGAAAGCTCGATATTGAAAAATTGATTGAAAGCTTTAAGTAAATAACTGATTTCTTGTTGAGTTGCAAAAACATCATTAATATCACCATTAAAAGCATCATCGGTAGTCCCAATTATGAGTTTATTATCTTTCGGAATTGCAAATACCATTCTTTGATCATTTAATTCAAAATATACAGCTGTACTCAAGTTTATTTTTGTTCTATCTATTACAATATGAGTGCCTTTAGACGGAAGTATATAAGTCTTTTTACTTAGTGAGTTTTGCTTAACTAAGTCGTTAGCCCAAACCCCTGTTGCATTAATTACAAATTTAGCTTTTACACTATAATTTTTGTCTAATAATTGATCTTTAAGATTAACTCTAACAACATTATTTTTCGGTTTCTCAATATTAATAGCTTTGGTGTAATTAATATTTAAGGCTCCAAACTCGTTAGATTTTTTTATATTTTCAATAACTAGTCTAGCATCGTTGGTTCTGTATTCATAATATTGAATGGCTCCTTTAAGATTATCTTTTTTTAATAAAGATACTTTTTTTAAGGTTTTGGTCAGATTTAAAGTTTGCTTTTTATATTTTGCTTCAACCCCAGCCAATACATCGTAAATCCATAAACCAAAACTAGTAATCCACTTTGAGTATCCTATACCTTTGTATATAGGTAAAATCATTTTTTGTGGAAACACGATATGTGGTGCATTTTGATATAAAATTGCTCGCTCACTTCCCGCTTCATGAACCAAGTTAAATTCCAAGTTTTTCATGTAACGTAAGCCTCCATGTACTAGTTTAGTAGATTTAGAACTAGTCCCTTGCGCAAAATCATCTTTCTCTGCTAAAAAAACAGAAAGACCTCTTGATGATGCATCTAAGGCAATTCCGGCACCACTTATGCCTCCACCAATAATAACAATATCGAAGCAACTATTTTGTGCTTTTTGAATTATCTGTACTCTATTTCTATACGAATATTCCATTTTGGAAGTCTTAATATTATTGATTAATTCTAACTTTTAAAGGTACAACTAATATTGTTTTTTAAGATAAATAATATTTAACATAATCTTAATATTTATTTATTCGGAAGAAATCTTCATAAGTTGAATAATTCTATAGAAACTATCAAAATTAGATTGTGTTTGTTACCTTTGTAGGTATTAGATTGATAAAAATTAAATTTGAATGAAAAGAAAATTCTTCACTAATCTTATTTTACTTCTTTTCCTCAACCTTCTTATTAAACCATTTTGGATTTTCGGAGTAGAGGTTGGCGTGCAAAATGCTGTTGGAGAGAGCACTTACGGATTTTATTTTGTGATCTTAAATTTAACCCTTGTTCTAAATATTCTTTTAGACCTTGGTATCACTAATTATAATAATAAGAATATAGCTCAACATCATTTCTTATTACAAAAACATTTGGGCAATATTATTGCTATTCGTTTTTTATTAGTAATAATTTATGCTTTTGTTATTTTTTTAATAGCTTTAATCTTCGGATATGACTCTTATAAAATATACATTCTCAGTATCTTAGTCCTAAATCAAGTATTATCATCCTTTATTCTTTATTTGCGTTCAAATCTCAGTGGTTTACATCTATTTAAAACTGATAGTCTTATTTCTGTTTTAGATAAAAGTATTATGATACTAATCCTTAGCATTTTGCTTTGGGGAGGCATTACCAATGAACCTTTTAAAATTGAATGGTTTGTATATTCGCAAACAATAGCTTATGGAATAACCTTTTTAGTAACTTTAATAGCAGTATTAAATAAATCAGGGCGAATTAGAGTTAAATTTGATTTAACTTTTTTTATTGCATTTTTTAAGAAAAGCTACCCCTATGCTTTATTAATATTACTCATGGCCTTTTATAACAGATTCGATTCTGTTATGATAGATGCAATATTGCCCAAAAAGATTACAAGTACAGTAGTCGAAAGTATGACAGGACATTTTCAGGCTGGAGTATATGCTCAAGCATACAGAATATTAGATGGAGTTTCGCAATTTGGTTATTTATTTGCTGCTTTGCTCCTTCCTATTTTTGCAAAAATGATTAAACGCAAAGAACATATTGGGCAAATGCTTCAACTTTCCTATTCATTAATTATTGTTCCTGCAATTATTATCTCTATTACGACTTCTGTTTTTTCTACAGAAATTATGAATCTTCTTTATACTAATGGAACAGAGTACTCAGGACCTATTTTTTCGGTTATTATTTTAGGTTTTATTTCTATCTCTACAACTTATATTTTTGGAACATTATTAACAGCCAATGGAAGTTTAAAACAACTCAATATTATGGCTGTGATTGGTATATTAGCAAATTTAAGTATCAACTTTAGTTTAATACCTTATTATCATGCTTTGGGGGCAGCTTATTCTAGTCTAATAACTCAATCTATAACAGCCTTTGCTCAGGTTATTATTGCATGGCGAATATTTCATTTGAAATTTAATTTTTTGTATATCCTTAAAATATTAGTATTGGTAATCATCAGCTATTTATTTGCAAAATATTTTCAAAATACAATTGAAAATGTCTGGACTGCATTACTATCAACAATTGCTATAGCTCTAGCCTTCTCCTTTCTCGTTAAACTATTAAATATCAAAGATTTATTTATGATATTAAAAGATAATCAAATGGAATAGTATTCTTTTAGTTTAATGATTAAACCTTTTCGTATCAAAAACATCTAAAATAACTAATGGAAATATCCGACCAGCAAATAATTGAACTTATCAAATCTACCTCAACCAAGGAAAAAGGATTTTCTCTTCTTTTGGATAAGTATCAGGAACGCTTATATTGGAATATCCGAAGGATTGTTGTCGCTCACGAAGATGCTAATGATGTTTTACAAAATACATCTATAAAAATATGGAAAGGTCTTGATAAATTTAGAGCCGACTCTTCCCTATTTACCTGGTTATATAGAATTTCGGTTAACGAATCATTGCAACATATTAAGCAGAATAAAAAACATAGTTTTTTTGTCCCAGAAAGTACTAAAGAAGTTTTAATTGAAAAATTAGAAGCTGATGAATATTTCGATGGTGATGACGTTGAACGGAAATTGCAAAAAGCAATATTAGAATTACCTAAAAAACAAAGATTGGTTTTCAATATGAAATATTATGAAGATTTAAAATATGAAGAAATATCAGAAATATTAGGGACTTCGGTTGGCTCACTTAAGGCTTCTTATCATATTGCTAGTAAAAAAATAGAAAACTATGTTAAACAGTTACAATAAATATAAAAAAGAAATTAAACCTTTGATAATAAATCACATCTAAACAATTAGATATGAAACTAGATAAACAAAAAAACAAAGAATCAGGATTCAAAATACCAGACAATTATTTTGAAGAATTTAGATTAAATATTCCTGATCTAATTAAAAAGAAAAAAACTATAAGCAAGACTAACCATAAAACTTTGGTTTATGCAGTTGCCGCAAGTATTGTTTTGCTAATGGTTTCCACTATTACATTTTTGCCTGAGTTAACTAGAAGCAATATTCAGAGTGATAATTATGAGCTTTCTGATGCTGAATATTACGAAATCAATATGGAAGACTTGTATTATGCATTTAATGATGACACAGAAAGTATCAATACCTCTTCTGATTTGGATAATGAAACCATTAATTATATGGCAGATGATATGGATTTGGAAGAAATAATAGTTTTAAGTGAAAAATAAAAAACAACATAATATTAGTAATATGAAAATATTTAGAATAATAAGTGTAGCATTAATAATAATATTTGGTAATACATTTTCTAATGCTCAAAATAAACCTGAATGCAAACGACATAGAGAACAAATTAAAGCAGAAAGAGTGGCTTTTCTAACCGATGCCCTTTCTATTTCTGTAAAAGAAGCTCAGAAATTTTGGCCAATTTATAACGATTTTAACGATAAAATTGAGAAACTAAGACACGAGAAATATTCTAGTATGAATAAGATGCACGCGACGGACGCAACGCTTTCTGACAAAGATTATCAAAATTTCATTGATAAATATATTTACTTTATTGAACAAGAAACTGTATTAAAGAAAGAGTATCAGAAAAGTTTATCAAAAGTTTTATCAGCAAAGAAAATCTATTTATTGTACAAGGCTGAGAGAGATTTTAAACGTAAATTGGTTAAAGGTTTACGAGGACAAAAGCCTGCTTGTGTACATTAATATTTGGGGGAATTATAAAAAAGGCTGTATCTATGATTTGACACAACCTTTTTAAATTTAATGTTGTCTAGTCCTGAAATAGCGTTACACAAAATTGAAGTGTAATGAAAAAAAACGATTCCGTAAAGCGTACACAGAGGTATTACAATTTATCCTTAAAACTGCAAGTCGTAAAAAAATTGAGCAAGGTCATTTAAATATAAAAAGTCTAACGGTAACTTGGAACCATTAGACTTTCACTTTATACAGTTTATGGGATACTACCTTTAAATACAACTTCTGCTTAACGAAAATATAATATTCAAGCACGCTCAACAGTAGTTGCTTGGACACTATCCTAAATATTTACCTATTTTATAATATAGCACCTCTTTTTTTATAGGTTTAGTTACAAAATCATCACAACCAGCTTCCATAGCCTTATTCTTTTCATCTGCCATAGCATAAGCTGTTTGTGCAATAATATATACGTCTGGATATTTATTTTTAATTTTACTAGCCGCAGTATAACCATCCATTTCTGGCATCTTTAAATCTAGTAATACAAAGTCGGGCTGTTTAATTTTAAGACCTGCTAGAAGTTCTTTCCCATTTTTGAACCACTCGTACTTAATACCTGTTTGTATAAGGTAAGCTTCTAATAAGAGAAAATTAGACTCCTCATCTTCAGCAATAAAAACAGAGTATTTAGACCAATCTGTATTGGTAAAAGTATGTGGTTTAATATATGATTTTTCTTCAACAAGATTGACCTCAATATTTGTAGGAAGTGTAACAATAAACTCAGCACCAATATTCCTTTTAGAATTTACTAAAATATCTCCTCCCAAAATATTAGCCAAATGTTTTGATATTGCCAAACCTAAACCTGCTCCTCTAAATGGGCGGGTCGAACTTTCGTCGGCCTGTCTAAATCTATCAAAAATAATTTTTTGTTTTTCTTTATTAATTCCTATTCCTGAATCTTTCACATGAAAAACAACTTGTTTACGTTTTAATTCAAACCAAATTTCAATAGTCCCTTTACTTGTGAATTTCGTAGAATTATTAATTAAATTATTTAATATCTGCTTTATTCTTGCCTTATCTGATTTAATTCTTATTGCAGATTCATGATTTCGAAATATGATTTCCACATTATTCAAATCTTTTGTTAAAACACTGGAATATTCAACTTTTAGCTCTTCCATCATCTCGTCAACAGTAAATTCTTTTTCTTGAACTTCAAGTTGATTAGATTCAATTTTAGAAATATCTATAATATCATCAATCAATTTCACAAGAACTTCTCCAGAAGTTTGCATTAAAGAAGAATATTTTGATTTCAAATCGTCAGTCAAATCTTCATTCAATATTAAATTACTGAAACCCAATATAGAATTCATAGGAGTTCGTATTTCGTGGGACATATTGGATAAAAAAGAAGATTTTAATCGGTCAGACTCTATTGCTTTTTCCTTTGCACTTATTAATTGTTCTTCGTATGAAATTCTGTCCAAGATAATACAAGCCTGAGCAATAAATATTTCTATAAATTCATTTTCTACTAAAAAATTCTCATTGGGAGTTAATATTGCAATACCACCTAATATTCTCTTATTCACAAGTAATTTAGTGGTAAATATTTTTTTTATTTTAAGTACCTTTTTTAATAATCCAAACTTTACTTTCGATAAATTAGTTTTAAGATTATATAATTCCATTATAGCTTCAATATCAACAAATAATTGATTGTCTGGCTGTGGATAATCAACAACATCAATTTCAAAACTCCTAATATCTATTTGTAAAGCTTCGGTAATTTTTTCAATATTAGAACCTTGAATATGATTTAGTTTTAACTTATTTTTCCCTTCGATATAGTCTCCAATAATAATTATTGATTTTGGATTAAATGCTTGTAATGTTTGCGCAATATATCGTAGCATAGAATCCTTATCTTTATAATTATTTAACTGAAATACCGACAAGGCTAATAATTCTTTTTGTTTTCTATTTTCTATTTCTTTTGAGTTTTTCAAGACTATTTCTGTAGTATCTCTGAAAATACACTGAATATATTCCTTTCCTGAAATACTTATTCGAGCTGAGCTAATTTCAACATTACGCTCTTCTCCGCTTTTTGTCGAAATAAAGGTATTGTATTTTACACCAAAGTTTTCTTTCGCAATAGATTGTATATAATTTCTAAATGTTACTAATCCAGAATCATGAACAAAGAAGAAAATATTTTCATTTTCTAACTTATTTTTGTCAATTCCCAAAAGGGTTTCTGCATAAGGATTTAACAAGAAAATATTACCTGTATCCGATTTAAAGATAATAGTTGAAAATGGTGATAATAAAAATAAGTTCCGAAAACGATCTTCCAGATTCATTTGATTGGTAACATCAACAATTACTCCCCTAATACAAGGTTCCTCACTATCTTGGACTAGAGTGGAACTTATGACAACAGGAATGTATTTTCCATCTTTTGTTTTAGCTGAATAAGTTTCTCGTTCAAATTTTTCTCCATTAATTAATTTCTTAAAATTTTCTGAGAGCTTTAAAGCATCGTCTGGAAAAAATGTTTCTAAACTATAACTCTTAATGAAATCTTCTTTTATATAACCATATTTATCAAGACCACTTTGATTTACATAATTAATTTTCCCATTCAAATCAATTTCAAAAACCAGTTCTGGAAGAACTTCGAGCAATCCTTGATAACGAATGACATCTTCTTGTTTAAGAAATTTTTCTACACTTTTTTTATTAATTTTATCTGTTAGCATGAGTATTATTGGGTTTATTCATTTTATGAAAATAAGGAATCTACAAATTCTTTTTTATTAAATATCTGAAGATCTTCCATTTGTTCACCAATACCTATATATTTAACAGGGATTTTGAACTGATCAGAAATACCAATAACAACTCCTCCTTTTGCTGTCCCATCTAATTTTGTTAAAGCCAACGAAGAAACTTCTGTCGCCTTCGAAAATTGTTTAGCTTGTTCAAATGCATTTTGTCCTGTGGATCCATCAAGTACTAATAAAACTTCGTGTGGCGCTTCAGGAATTAATTTTTTCATTACATTTTTAATTTTACTTAATTCATTCATTAAGTTAATTTTATTGTGTAATCTTCCTGCAGTATCGATAATTACAACATCTGCTTTATTTGCTATTGCCGATTTTAAAGTATCGTATGCTACAGAAGCTGGATCAGAACCCATACTTTGCTTTACAATTGGAACACCTACTCTTTCCGACCAAACGACTAACTGATCTACTGCTGCTGCTCTAAAAGTATCTGCGGCTCCAAGATAAACCGATTTACCTAAAGTCTTAAATTGATACGCTAATTTACCAATGGTAGTTGTTTTACCAACACCATTGACTCCCACAACCATAATAACATAAGGAAACCCTCCTCCATCAAAATCTATTTCTATATCCGTAGAATGATTCTCTTCTAATAAATTAGCAATTTCTTCTTTTAATATATTATTTAATTCCGAAGCGCCTAAATATTTACTTTCTGTAACTCTATTCTCTATTCGTTTTATTATTTTCAAGGTCGTATCTACTCCAACATCTGAAGTTATTAATATTTCCTCAAGATTATCTAAAACCTCATCATCTACTTTCGATTTACCAACAATTGCTCTAGAGATTTTGTTAAAAACTGATTCTTTAGTTTTAGTTAAACCCTTATCCAATTTATTTTTCTTTTCTTTCGAAAAAATTCCAAATATTCCCATTAATATATTTTTAAGACTGAAATACAAATTTATTAAAAATCAGTTATTTATAACAAAAAAAGCTCTCTTAATTTAAGAGAGCTTTTTATAATCTTATGTCGTACTAGATTATTTCTTAAAATAATCTTTTACAGTATCGTTATGAATCATTTCTTCTTTGAATGAGTAAGCACCTGTTTTAGGTGATTTCACCATTTTAATTACTTTAGAGAATTCTCTACCGCTACCTGTTTGTAAGGATGCAACTGCTTTCTTAGCCATAATTTATTTATTTTATTTCTCTATGGAGAGTTACTTTTTTTAATACTGAATTATACTTCTTAATCTCTAATCGATCAGGAGTATTTTTTTTGTTTTTAGTAGTTATATACCTTGAAGTTCCAGGCATTCCACTTTGCTTATGCTCTGTGCACTCTAAAATTACTTGCACTCTATTTCCTCTTTTTGCCATTTCTTATCAAGTTTAATTATTAATAACTTGTAATAAAGCCTTTTGCTTTTGCATTTTCTAATGCAGCCACTAAACCTTTTTTATTGATTAAACGAATTCCTGCAGCAGATACTTTAATCTTGACCCAACGGTCTTGCTCTGGAATAAAAAATTTCTTTGTAAACAAATTTGGTTCGAAAACTCTTTTTGTTTTTGCATTCGAATGCGACACGTTGTTCCCAACCATCACTTTCTTTCCTGTTATTTGACAAACTTTTGACATTATCTTAATGCTTTTCTTTTATGCTTAAAAAACGAAGTGCAAATTAACTAAAAAAAATCCTTACTACCAAGTAGTTTGCTTATATTTTATTTAATATAAATAATCGCAACATATTTAATGCCGATAAACTTGCTCTTGTAATATTTCTACCCCTATCTTCCCCAAACAAAAATTTCTTACTAACTGTTTTATTATCAGACGAAACAGATATCCAAACAGTTCCAACAGGTTTGTCTTTTGTACCTCCATCAGGACCTGCAATACCTGATACTGCTATGGATAAATTAGTGGTGAGTTTTTCTCTAATTACCTTCGACATTTGCTCAACTACCTTCTTACTTACGGCCCCTTCTTCTATTAAAACCTCTAAAGGGACTTCTAAATATTTATTTTTAATAGAATTACTGTAAGAAATTATCGATCCGTGATAATAAGCCGAACTCCCAGAAATTGATGTTAACATAGAGGAAATTTGCCCTCCAGTACAACTTTCTGCCGTAGAAACAGTAAGTCCTTGTTCGATTAACAAATCGGCCACTACCTTTTCTAATGGAATGTCTTCAAAAGCATAAATATATTGCGGGATTATTTGATATAATTTTTTAATCTCTTTCTCGATAATTTTCACCAAAATCCTCTTATCATCTCCTTCGGCTGTCAATCTCAGTCTAACAATTCCTGGTCTTGGTAAATATGCCAATTTTATTTCATTAGGCAATTGTTCCTCCCAAGACTTAATTTTCATTGCTAACATCGACTCTGGCAAGCCCTGGGTCATTATGGTTCTATATAATATAGCTGATGTATTAAATCGCTCTATCAATCTTGGTATGACTTCATTTCTCATAATTCCCTTCATCTCGAAAGGGACTCCTGGTAACGAAATAAAATGTTTATTATCTTTTTCGAACCACATACCGGCCGCTGTGCCACTAATATTCTCTAAAAATTCTGCATTATCAGGTAGCAAAGCCTGCTCTCTATTCATGTCGTTAACTACAACTCCTCTTCCGACTAACAACTGCTCTATATGAGCTAATACCTCGTTATTTAAGACTAGTTTTGAATTAAAATATTCAGCAAGTGTATGTTTTGTTAAATCATCACTTGTTGGGCCCAATCCTCCTGTAATAATTACTAAATCTGCTTTTGTTGATCGAATGGCGTTAATTATATCTTCTTTTTTATCAGAAATAGATCGAATTTGCCAAATATCAATTCCCAAATCTATTAATTTTCGAGAAATCCAAGTTGAGTTGGTATCAACTATTTGTCCAATAAGGATTTCATCTCCAATGGTTATTAATTCTGCTTTCATATACTTACTCCCCTAGTGTTTCTTTAATTTTTGATAACATTTTCTCGATGTTTGGATTATTCTTTAAATTATTAGCTTTTTGCAATATAGGCTTAGCTTTTGAAAAATACTCTTGCAATTTTGACAAATCTACTTTTTCTCCTTTTTTAAACTCCCAAACGCCTCTGTTATAGTATAATACTCCAAGATTATAATTTATTGAATATTGTGTTTTAATATCTTTAGGGTTAAGATCTAAGGCTCTATTATAATAAATTATAGACTGATTCAAATATTTATCTGCCGTAGACTGATATCCATTTTTCGTGAATTTTTTTCCGTATTCGGAATATTTTCTTGCTAGAATAAATAATAATTTAAGATTATTGGGATTAGCTTGTACAACTTTTTGCATCTGCTCAACCATCTCATCAGTTTTATTTGCATCTTGGAACATTACAATAGCAGTCATCACTAAATTAGTGTTTTCAGGATACAATTCGATACCTCTTTTAATTATTTTTAATGCATTTTCATAGTCATTCGTAGAGGCATAAATTTTAGCTTCATAAAGATATGCCAAATCTTTTCCGTTAGATTTTGCCGTGAAATTATCAGAATTAAAATCTATTAAATTTGAATAATATTTCAAGGCCTTTTCTTTATCACCAACAGATTCTGCAGAATATCCTGCAAAGAAATAGATGTCGTTATGTTTCACTCCACTAAGTTCTATAATCTGCTTAACAAATTTTTCATCATTTTTCAAAACTACCAATAATTCAAAATAATCTTCGAAATATCGCAATGCTAATTTAAAATTTTCTACAGAGCTATCTTTTACGGCTTCGTTATATTTGTTAATAGCTTTATTGTAAAATGTGGGACCCAAATCTAACAAAACATTAATTTGCTCTGAGTATAATTTTTCTGTAACATCTAATTCTTTCGATTTTTTCATATAATCCAAAGCTTTTTCGCCTGGATAAGGTTCTAACTTTAAATAGACTTCCGATTTTGCCATACGAGTATATACATACGATGCCAAATACCATGTTTCTGCTTTATGGTTTTTCTCACTATTTAGAAGATCTATATCTACCTGTTTTTTTGCATCTTCAATTTTTCCTTTCATCAATTCTATATTCTTTTCTTCTTGAGAATATAAATTATTAATTAGCAAAAAGATAGATGCTATAATAATTATTGCTTTTGAGTTTTTCATAGTTAAATTATTTTTGATTATCTTCAATATAAATTTTCAATTCCTTCTCTTCTTTTTTCATATTTAGTTCTTGATAACAAGTCATCAACATTGATAATACATATTTATTTTGCGGTTCTTGTTTTCTTACGGTTTCTAAATAAGATAAACTAATTGTAAGATACAATTTTAGATTTGTCTTTTCTTTTTTTGACAATTTCTTTTTTTCTAACAAATCTACTGCTTTATTATAATTATTGGCTGCAAGATTATATGCGGCATCAAGATTATTTGGATTTAACTTTAAACTTCTTTTATAAGCTTGTTCAGATTCTGCAATTTTACCTTGTTCTTGTAAAATACTTCCTCTTAAATATTGTAATTTATCATTAAATTTTTCTTTGTTGATTAATACATCTAGATATATTAATGCTGAATCCGATTTCTTATTTTCTAGATAATAGCCTATCAATTGATTATAAAAAGTAGCAACTTCGGGATGTTTTTGGTTAGCTTTTTTAATAATTGAAAAATATTGATTTGAATTACCTTCGTTCTTATAAGTATTGGCCAATTCTATAATTGATTCCCAATCGTTGGGTCTATACTTAAGTATTTCTTGATAATAATACCTCTCTTTAGGATAATCTTTAAGCTTTTCAGCAGAAAAAGCTGCATTATAAAGCATCATAGTGTCTAGTTGACCAATAATTGGCAATTGCAATATTTTAATGTTTTTTTCAAAAATAGATAATGCTGATTTATATTCTCCTTCATTAAACTGCTCCATTCCCGCATATGAATATTGTTGAGCAACTGTTTGTAACTGTTCAGATAAAATTGGGGATAAATATTGATGAGTATCGTACTTTAAAGCTTGTGAATAAAAATAGTAAACAGAATCTAAGATATATTTTTTGTCTTGACTGGGGGTCGATATTTCGATTTGATTTTGAATAATCATCCCCTTATATAACAATAGTTTGGGGTTATTAGCATCTTCTAGTAGGGCCTTATCGATTAAAATACGTGCTTCTTGTATTTTTTCTTGAGATATTAAAGTTTCTATTTTCTCTGTATTATGCTGCCCATACAGAAAAGAAGATAATAATAAAAACGCAATAAAAGTACAAATAAATTTAATCATAAGTTTCTGATATTAAAAAAGGAAAGCCTAAGCCTCCCTTTATAAAATTTGTTGTTAGAAAAGCTAGAAATTTTATTTTATTTTCCACCCATCTCTTTTTTCATTGCTTCACTTTTATCAAGATCACCAAGTCTGTAATATATCAACTTCAAAGATTGCATAGTTGCCATATCTTTAGTATTAATTTTATGAGCTCTTTCTAAAAAAGGTAATGCCTGTTTAAAAAAAACATTAGCTTCAGCTTTCACAGCTTTATACTTTTTAAAATCATCAGGATCAACATTATTAGCCTCATCATTTTTTGCAGCTGCTTTATTATAATATATAGCTCCAATATTATAATAAGCATCAAAATGATTGCTATCAATTTCGATCGTTTTTTGGTAAGCAGCTAAAGCTTTGTCTTTATCTTGTAATAAAGAATCGGTATCGTAAATGGTTCCTTTAGCATAATATAAACTTGCATTTGTTGGTGCAGCGACAATACCTTTGTCTAAATACTCCAACGCTTCTTTTTGCATATTCTTTGCTAAATAAAAATTAATCATTTCCACCACTAGATTACTACTTGAGTTTGGATATTTTTCTATTCCATCACTAATTGTTTTCACATACTTAACAGTATCATTTTTAGCTAAATATTGTTTTGCTAGAAAATAGTAATTATTAGATTTATCAGTTTCTGTTGCACCATAATCCATCTTTGTTAAGACCTCATAATACTGAATAGCTTTATCGGTTTCTTTAGCTTTTACAGATGCCAATGCACAAAAATATACCGCTTGAGTATCCACTCTTCCCGAAACTTGAGATGTAAATAACGAATGTTCAAATAATTCTAAAGCTTTAGAATAATTCTTATTTTCTTGATATTCTTTAAGACCTCTGTTTACCATAGCGTTAGACAAGCCTGAAAAACCATTAATTACATCCATTAATATCATTTGATCAACATACTTGGTATCTCTATTATTTAGTGCTTTAGAAAATTTAATCATATCCATTTGATTATGTTCAATATCCAAATCCCAAAACGATTTATCAATAAAATTGTACATTAATGCATTTTTATATCCTTTAAAAGATTTTATCTCTGGATCTTTATCAAGATTCATATAAGCTTTATCTTTAGAAATAGCAATACCGTAATATATCTGACCATAATACAGCCAAGCCTTGGCATCGGTCATTGTTTTAGGATGAACAACACATTTATCGATATTCTCCTTCGCCATATCGTACTCCTTATCCTTCAG
>Ga0256842_1002140_pt1 | contig 14646 bp, 12 predicted proteins | sample 4559240metaG_FD_185973 | JGI IMG/M metagenome (GOLD analysis project Ga0256842, IMG submission 185973) | Hydrothermal vent microbial communities from Guaymas Basin, Mexico - 4559-240 | ecosystem: Environmental > Aquatic > Marine > Hydrothermal vents | place: Mexico: Guaymas Basin | collected...
GCTCGCCGTTTCCACGAAACGGAAACTGAAAAACGTAAGAAATTCAAAATAGCATCTCGTAAGAAAATGCTTAAACGTCTTTATATGATGAGACGTTACGAATCACGCCTGTAAGCTTTAGCCCTTTTTGGGCTTTTGCTTAAACTCTACAACCTACACTTCCAAAATAACTTTATACAAAAATATGACAATTTGTTATATTTATAATCCATTTTCAAAAAATATCGTATAATATTCAAGATAAGGAATATTATGAAAAAGATACTATGTGCAACTTATGAGGGGATAGATGCAAAAGTGGTTGATGTTGAATCAACTCTTACTAGAGGTTTACCATCTTTTAGTGTTGTTGGTATGGCTTCAACTTCGATAAACGAATCAAAAGAGAGGGTAAAGTCAGCTTTACTTAGTAATGACTTTTCATTTCCACCAAAAAGGATTACTCTTTCACTTGTTCCATCAGATTTAAGAAAAGATGGCTCACAGTTTGACCTTAGCATCGCTTTGATGATAGCACTAAATGGTGTTGATGATGATTTTAGTGAGTGGTTTGCATTTGGTGAATTGGGACTAGATGGTACAGTAAAAGAAAATACCTACCTTTACCCACTTTTACTATCCCTTGCCAACCAAAAACTTATAAAAAAAGCATTAGTTCCATACTCTTCGCTTGAAAAACTATCTAAAATCCCAAATATAGAGTTTTATGGTGTAAAAAATCTCCAAGATGCCATAGAGTTACTAAAAAACCAAACACAGGTAAAACCAAGTATAAATCAAATAGGGATAGAATATCCTAACTATAATATAAAAAATGAGATATTTTACTATACAAAAGAGTATAAAGATGATTTTAAAGATGTAAAAGGGCAAGAGGTAGCAAAAAGAGCTTCACTTATATCTGCCGTTGGTTTTCACAATATCATCTTAGAGGGAAGCCCTGGATGTGGTAAAAGTATGATAGCATCACGACTTAAATATATACTTCCACCTATGAGGATAGATGAGATTTTAGATATGGCTAAACTTGATGTTTTAGAGTTAAAAGAACCACTTTTTAAACCACTTAGAAATATGCGAAGTCCACACCACACATCAACCCCTGCTAGCATCTTTGGTGGTGGTTCATACAAAGCTCAGATAGGTGAAGTTGGTTTGGCTCATAATGGCATCTTATTTTTTGATGAACTTCCACATTTTTCTAAAAATGTCTTAGAGGCTTTAAGAGAACCTATGCAAGATAATCGCATCAGAGTCTCAAGGGTAAATTCAAAGGTTGAATATCCAGCAAACTTCCTTTTTATAGGGGCTATGAACCCTTGTCCTTGCGGGAATCTCTTAGATGATACTAAAGAGTGTCGTTGTAATGACTTAGAGATACAAAGGTATAAAAACAGACTCTCAGACCCTTTTTTAGATAGGATAGATATATTTGTAGTTATGCAAAAAGTATCAAGAGATGATAAAAGTAGTTTTACCTCTGAAGAGTTGCATCAAAGAGTTTTAGATGCACATAAATTTAGTAAAAAAAGGGGACAGAAAAACTTTAATGCAAAACTAAATGATGAGGAGATAGAAAAGTTTTGTGTACTTGATGATGAAGCAAAAGCAACTTTAGATATGGCTATAGATAGATTTGCATTATCTTTTAGAAGTATAAAAAAGATTCAAAAAGTATCTCGAAGTATAGCTGATTTGGATAGTTCAGAGGTTATAACTAAAAAGCATCTCTTAGAAGCTCTTAGTTATAGAAAAAGATAATTTTATGATGTTATATCAAAAGAGACTTTTTCTTTAGGATCTGACTTATGATGCATAGATGATTTTAAAAAATCTATCTTTTTTTTCATTTTATTTATATCATGTATGGTTTTATTTTTTAGAGAGATTAACATATCACGAGCTTGTTTTATAAGTATAGAAGCCTCCTGCATCTCTTCAATTGTATCAAATTTTGGTAGATTGGATACAAGTTCTTCTAAGTGTTTTATATCGTTTTGCACTAAAGCAATTTTAAATTTATTTAACCACATTACTTACCATTTACAGCCATCTCTATTTGTTGTTTTAAAGATGAAAAAGAATTATTCATTTGACTAATTATACCATCATAAGCAGCATATCTAGCCGTCATAGAATCATATCTTGAATTTAAAAAATCTAAAGCTCTTTGTTTACTAACTTCTAGTTGGCTACTCTCTTTAGATAAGCCATTATTTATAGTTGTTATTGTTCCATTGGTGGATGTAAATGAATTTATTTTATTATATAGTTTTTTAAAAATTCCATCCGTTCTTGTAATAGAATCGTTATCATTAACAGTTGTTTTACCACTAAAAAAATTTTTTACACCTTCAGGATCATCTGACATTTTTTTATCAAATACTGAACTATCAAAAGTTAGTTTTCCATTTCTACCCAAAGATATACCAAATTGAGATAAACCTTCATTAGTATTTGAATCTCTTGAAGTTAAAAGAGTTTTTAAATCTCTTCCTATGCTATTTATGGAATTATTCCCATTAAATAAACCAATTTTTCCTGCATCAACATCTGCTAAAGTCATAGCATCTAGTTGTTTTTGCATACTATTAAAACTATCTACAAAAGCTTCTAATTCATCTTTTATAGGTTGAGCATCTTGAGATATTGATATATTTGCACTAGCATCTTCTGTTTGAAGTTTTATGGTGATACCAAATTTAATATCATCTATTTTATTTGTACTTCTAGTTAATTCTATACCATTGTATTTAAATGTAGCATCTCTTGCTGTTTGGATATCTGTTGCATCTCCACTATCGGTAGTTGAATTATCTGTTAATTTTGTACTCAAATTCTTATCATCACTATTATCCTTTATAGAGATATCTTTATCTTCTCCTGGATTTTTAGCTGTTAATACTAATTCGTATTTATTATCTTTATTTTTAATAATACTTGCAAAAACATCAGCACTTGCATCTGTATCATCATTTATCATATCTGCTAAATCTTGCAATGAAGTACTATCTGTATAATCAAAATCAAAACTATCATCACCCACTTTAATAGTTAATGAACCGTCCCCTGTAGCGATACTATCTGATTTGTCATCAAATGCATCTGATTTTAAAATATCATCTTTTAAGCTATCGTCAATATTTCCATCTAAATCAACTAAACCAATTTGTTGGTCTTTTCCTGTTTTATCTGATGTTATAATAAGGCTATATTTATCATCAGATAGTTGTAATATACTAGCTGTTACATCATCTCCAGCTATATCATTGATTTTAGTTTTTAAATCATCATAAGTCATATCGCTATCATAGTCTATTTTGTAATCAGTTCCATCTATATGGAGATTATAAGTACCAGAATCAGAAGCTATTTTATCATCTGATGATGAAAATGTACCACTTTGAACTACACTTTTTTTGGCAAGTGCAACATCAGATATAGAAAAATCTTGTATACCTACACCATCTTTTACTGTTACTTCTACACCTGAGTTATTACCACTAACCGTTCTTTTTTCATATAAAGAGTCATCTTTTAGTGATGAAGCAGAACCTTCAAGAGTTGTAGATAAGCTTGATAATAGATCAAGAGATTTTATTTTTTTTTCGTTTAATTCTATTTTATTTTCTATAGGTTTAACTGTTAAAGTCTTATCATTATCTTTTAGTTTACTTATAGTGTCTGCTGATAATACACCTGAAGAACCTATACCAAGAGAACTTATTTCACCAGCCATCTTAAATCCTTTTTATACATATATTGAAGTCATATCGGTCTTAATAGATTTTTTTTTAATTATTAGACTTCTTGCATAACCTCTTACAAAAAATATATTGTTTATAAGAGGTTATGCAAGAAGTCTATTTATTTTAGATATAATACTTCATTATATTAAAAATAAGATAATAAGGTATATAAAATGGTAGAAATATCTTTTAGTTTAACTTACCTTCAAATATATATCATTACGATAAGTTTTATATCATTTTGTTACTATGCTTATGATAAGATTCAGGCTATACAAAACCTAAAATATATCCAAAGAGTACCAGAAGTAAGACTACTTTTTACAACACTTATAGGTGGTACTATTGGGTCTTTAATATCTATGGTTTTATTTAGACATAAGATAAAAAAACCATCTTTTATGATAAAGTTTTTTATAATTTTTATTATTCAGTTAATCATAATATTTTTATATTTTCAAGGATATATCACACTATGGTAAATCTAAATAGTTTTGATGATATGATAGGTCAAGAACATTTAACCTCAAAAGAAGCACCTCTTAGAAGACTTTGTGAGAAAAATGCACTGAGTCATAGTTTTTTATTTGGTCCTGCAGGGTGTGGCAAGACCTCTTTAGCTCGTATAATTGCTAAAGTATTAGATATGCCATTTTATGAGTTTAATGCAACCTCTATAAAGATAGAACAATTAAGAAAGATTTTCCAACAATATACAAATGCACTTCAAAAACCGTTGATTTTTATAGATGAAGTACATCGTTTAGCAAAAAATCAACAAGAGGTTTTACTTCCTGTTATGGAAAATAATTCTATACTACTTATAGGTGCTTCTACTGAAAATCCTTACTTTTCACTAACATCAGCTATCCGTTCGCGTTCTATGCTTTTTGAGTTATACTCTGTTAGATATGATGCTTTAAAAATATTATTAGAAAAAAAATTACAAACTTTAGGATTATCTTGTGATGATGATGCAAAAGAATATCTTATAAAAAGTAGTGGTGGAGATATCCGTGCTATGCTAAAGCTTTTTGAAGCAACATCAGTACTTGAAAAACATATAACACTATCTACTTTAAAGTCATTAAGACCAAATGCACTAAGTGGTGGAAGTAGTGAAAAAGGTATTCATTATGACTTAACATCAGCACTTATAAAATCTATAAGAGGTTCAGATATAGATGCTAGTATATACTATCTTGCTAGACTTATAGATGGTGGTGAAAGTGCTGATTTTATAGCTAGAAGACTTGTTATACTAGCTAGTGAAGATGTTGGAAATGCAAATCCACAAGCTCTTACTATGACAACTTCAACTCTAACTAGTGTTTCTCAGATAGGTTTTCCTGAAGCTAGAATAATCTTAGCTCAAGCTGTTGTTTATCTATGTGCATCCCCAAAATCAAACTCTTCATATTTAGCTATAAATTCTGCACTTAAAGCTATAAAAGATGGTATTTTATTGGATATTCCTAAAAATATAGTTCAGCAAAAAGAGAATTATTTAAATCCACATAATTTCGGTGGTTGGGTTAAACAAAAATACCTTACACAGAATTTAAAGTTTTGTGAACTTAAAGATGTAGGATATGAGAAAAAAATGAAAGATTGGTTAAAAAATATAACTAATTTTAGTTAATATTAATTATAAAAACAATAAACTATTCAAATTTAAAAACAAGGGCTTAAATATGAGCATAAAATTTAAACTAAATATTATTCAATTTTTAGTTATACCATTTTCACTAGTCGTGCTGGCATTGACTATAAATCAAGCATTAAATGATAGAGCTAGTATTACAAGAGCACAACAGTTAAATATACTCTCACAAAAATTAAGCTTGCTGATTCACGAAACACAAAAAGAAAGAGGAGTTAGTGCTGGATTTTTGAGTTCAAATGGTAAAAAATTTGCAGATATTTTACCTAGACAAAGAGTTATAACAAATAGAAGAGACAAAGAGCTAAATAGTTATATAGACTCTTTAAATTTAGATGATTTTCCAAAAGAGTTTAGACATAAAATCTCACTGTTTACTACATATATAAAAAGAATTAACCAAATTCGTTCAAAAATTGATTCTTTAAGTATCGATGTAAAAGATCAAGTAAACTACTATACAAGTATGAATAAAAGGATTTTAGATATAGTAGCTTTAACAGCTAAACTAGCAGAAACTCCTGAACTTGTAAAAGCACTAGATACTTATGCTAACTTCTTAAAGTCAAAAGAGAGAGCTGGAGTTGAAAGAGCTGTTCTTAGTGCAACATTTGGTGCTGATAAATTTTTAGACGGTATGTTTTCAAAATGGATAACACTTGTTGCTGAACAAAATGCTTACTTAGACTCTTTTATGTCAATGGCAAGCGATAAAGTAAAATCATTTTATAACAAAAAAATGAATTCACCTGTTATAGATGAAGTAAATAAAATGAGAGCTATTGCTAAAGAAAAAGAAAATGTTGGTCATTTTGGGATAGATAATGTAGTATGGTTCAAGACTATAACAAAAAAAATCAATCTACTAAAAGAGGTTGATGATGAGATTTTTAAACAAAATCTAAAGTTGTTAAACAGATTGGAAGCTGATTCTAAACAACATGCTATAATCATTATAGCTAGTTATATATTTTTTACTTTAGCAACATTTATAACTATTGTACTAATCAGTAGAGGTGTAAATAGAAGTGTTAACAGCTCACTAGAAAAAATTAACTGTGTTTCTAATAACCTAGATTTAACTTGTGATATTATAGTTGATGGTAAAGATGAAATTTCTAAAATTTCTCAAGCTTTACATGCTATGATAGGGGCATTTAAAGACACCTTACTAAGTGCAAAAGATGTTTCATCAAATACTTTGACAGAAAGTTCAAAACTAGAGAATATAGTTGAACAACTTACAAATAACTCAAGAGAGACTCAAGAACAAATTAAAGTTGTTGATGTTTTAGCTAAAGATGTTGGTGAAAAACTAGATGATGTTGAAGAATCAACTGTAATCGTTTCTGAGGATTTAAGAAAAACATCTGAAGTGCTTGATAATTTTGTTGAGATGTTAGGTTCAGTTGTAAACTCTATCGAAGAAGGAAATGAATTTCAAGAGGATTTAGTAAATAAAGTTGCATCTTTAACAGAACAAGCTAAAAATATCAAAGATGTACTTAGCATCATATCTGATATAGCAGATCAAACAAACCTACTTGCCCTAAATGCAGCCATAGAAGCAGCAAGAGCTGGTGAGCATGGTAGAGGTTTTGCTGTTGTTGCTGATGAAGTTAGAAAACTAGCAGAGAGAACTCAAAAATCACTTAGTGAGATAGGTGCAAATGTAACACTTATAACTCAAAATGTTATAGAGATTTCAGAAGAAACAGAAAAAACATCTAAAAATATGTTTAAAATCTCTGAAGCAACTCAAGAGTTGATAGCTTCATCAAATACAACTAAGGAAAATTTAGCTGTTACAAATGAAAAATCAATAGATGTAATGTATCAAAGTACATATATCGCAACTAAAACTAAACAGTTGATTATGAGTATGGATAATATTTTAGAATTATCTATAAAAAATAATGAACTCGGTTCAAAAGTTGAGGATTCTGTAGTAAATCTAGAGAGAAACTCTACACACCTTGAAAAAGAGCTAGGTAAATTTAGCCTATAAACACTACAAATAGCAAAAAACATTTAGTGTTTTAGTCTATATTAATCATATAGATTATACACTTTGTTTGTTTTAATTTAATATAAGGAAGAAAAAAATGGAAATTTCAACATCAGGTAATACTGTAACAATAAATGGGAACATTAAAAGTGTAAGTGATTATCAGAGTATTAAAAGCACTATAGATGCTTTAGCTATGAATGATACTATAACTATTAATATTACTGATTCTATATCTATAACATCGTCAGTTATTGGTTATTTTAACAAACTTGTTTTAAAAGATAAAAAAAATATAGATATGAGAATAGGTAACGAACAACTTATGGAACTTTTACAAGACTTAAATCTTGCTTCTATATTTAACGCTAGAAAAGTTTAAAAGTTTAGATGTCGAAAGCTGTTTTAGATAAAGGGTTATTGGATTTTTTAAAAACTTTAACCCTTTTATGTGTGGAAGATGAAGAAGATATTCGTTTTATATATGGTGCTATATTTAAAAACTTAGTTAAAGAGGTGCTTTTTGCTAAAGATGGTAAAGAGGGTTTTAATAAATATAAATCTAATAATGTCGATATGATTATAACTGATCAGCAGATGCCAAAAATGACAGGTATTGAGATGGTTAGTAAGATTAGGAAAAAAGATCAAGATACTCCTATTATATTGATTACCGCATTTAATAATCCAGAACTTTTAACAAAAGCATTAAATCTAAATATTAATAGTTTTGTTCAAAAGCCTATTAGGCATAATGAAGTTATATATGCTATTGAAAAAGTAACAAAAATACTTATAGCAAATAAATATCTTAAAGATAAAGATGAATATCAATCTTATCAAGAAAATCTTGGTTTTGCTAAAGAACTTAATATATTAAGAAATGATTATTACTATCAAATGATGGATTCTGATGGTATATCTTTTATAGACTTTTTATATAATCCTATTGATGTAATGAGTGGGGATGCCTATAGTGCGAGGCGAATAGATGAGCATAGTACTTTTTATCTTATAGTTGATGGTATGGGTAAAGGTATATCTGCTTCTCTTACAGCTATGATTATGACATCTTATATAAATCATCTTTTTGACAAGATGGTAGCATTAGATAGTTTTGATTTGGATTTTCTAGTTGGAGAGGCCATCGCATTTATAAAGCCTATTCTTCTTGAAGAAGAGGCTCTTGCTCTTGATTTTGTTGTTATAGATAATCAAAAAAATAAACTGCATTATGCAAAATTTGCGATGCCTGTACTACTTATGTTAAATATAGATGATGAGATTATAAGATTAAAATCTAATAATCCACCATTATCTAAATATCAGCCAAATTTTAGAACTTCTAGTGTTGATATAAATCATGTTACTAAATTTTTAATTTATACGGATGGTATTGTGGAAAATGCAACTATTTGTGAGGATAGACCTTATAGTGATTTTATAGAAGAGGATTTTAAAAATTCATTTACTAGACAAGAGTTAAAAGATAACTTTTTAACAAAAATTGTTGATCAAGAAGATGATATAACTTTTATTTTTATCAATAAGATAGATGAAACTAAAGTTGATATTGCTAAGAAAAAGTTTGAATCTAAGTTGAGTGTAATTGAAGAGGAAGCGGGACTTTGGTATGAAGAAATTTGGTCAAATATAACTTCAGATACAAAGATATCATATCAAGCAGGTTTAGTTTTTACAGAGTTAATGATGAATGCTCATGAACATGGAAATTTAGGTATAAATAAACATGAAAAACATTCTCTTCTTCACGACGATGTTTATTTTGATACATTGTTAGAAAGAGAGAAAGAGTGTGATAAGTATATTACAGTAACTATTAGTAAAATTATGTATAAAGAAAACACATACATTATAACTCATATAGAGGATGAAGGTGTTGGATTTGATACTCAAACACTTAGTGAAATTTTTAGAAATTCACATACTTTTAATGGTAGAGGTGTATTTGTATCTAGGAAAAACTCTTTAGGTATCTACTACAATAAAAAAGGAAATGCTGTTCTTTATATGAATAAACTATAAAGACAACTTAGTATTGAATATCCTAATAGCTATCATTACAAATATAACTTGAAAGATAGCTGCTAGGATAAAAGCATAATAATGTAGAGTATCTATAGAGTTTGCATTGTAAGCTAATGTAGCCATCGCTATGAGCAATGTCAGAGGCATTGAATGTGATAAACCAACCAATATAGCTTCTGTTTTACTAACTTCACTAAAAAATACACTAGAAGCAACAACTCTCATAAATATAATAGCCAATGCAATTATAATAGCCTCTTGTATAAGTCCATCCATAGCCAAAGCTTCTAAGTTAAATGTATAACCAATATGCACAAAAAATACAGGTATCAAAAATCCAAATCCAAAAGAAGCAAGTTTTTCAGGTAGTTCTTTTTTATGCTCAAAAAATGATGGTATAAATATCCCAGCTAAAAATGCTCCAAAAGCAAGTTCTAAATCAAGATATATCATAGTAGCGATAAGTAAGAAAAATATCCCCATAGATAATCTTATATCTTGCTCTTTGTTATCTTTATAGGGCATAAGAGCAGTTGAGACCTCTGGAAACCACCAAAAAACTAACTGCATAAGTCTAAACAGTACAAACATAAAAACTAAAAAAAGTGATAATGCTACGATAGACTCAACCAAGCCTATCCCAAAACCAGAAACTAGTGCAGATGATGTTATGGTAAGAAGAACTATACTTACGACTTCTCCTATACCTCCTGCTGTCATAGAGAGATTTATCCACTCTTGTTTGCCATACTCTTTTGATAATGATGCAACAAGACCAACAGATATAAGTGGAAGTAACACTATAAAGATGTTTGAGAAGTTTAAATTAAACGATATAAAAAGTGAAAGTCCATAGAGTATAACAAGATAAAGTACAATTTTTTTCATAAGTGAAACTGGGATTTTAAGTACATTTTTTAAGTTTATCTCAGTTCCAGCTATAAACATAAGGTATAAAAATCCAAACTCAGCCACTATATCAAAAAGGTGTTCAGAGTGTATAAGCCCAACATAACCAAATATTGAGCCTAAGATAATCTCAACAGGTGTTATAGGAAGTCTAAAAAGTTTCGCTAAAAATGGTGATGCTATAATAATCAGCGAGATAGTAGTTATAAGTAAAACACTATCATTCACTAAAAAATCCTATACTTTTTTTGCAACTTCAAGATTTAAAGACTCTAGCATCTCTAAATCTTTACTTACAACTCTTCCAGAAGTTGTTAAGTAGTTTCCAACAATGATAGAGTTTGCACCGTAGTTAAATATCTCATTTTGTCTATCACCAAACATAAGTTCACGACCACCAGCTACCATAATCCTTTGAGCATCTGACAAAACCTCTCTTGTTAGTTTTATAAGTTCTAGCCCCTCATCTGTTGTTAAAGGGTTTGGTTTTAACTCTAGTGCATCGTTGTGGTGGTAAAAGTTTATGGGTACTGAAGTTGGATTTAACTCTTTTAAAGAGTTTAACATCGATACTCTATCTTCTTGAGTTTCACCAAGACCAAATATACCACCACTTATAAGCACCATCCCAGCTTTGTTTACATTTTGACAAGTCTCATATCTCTCATCCCACGAATGAGTTGTGCAGATGTTATGATAAAATTCTTTGCTTGTTTCTAGGTTATGGTTATATGCTTTTACACCTGCTTCTTTTAGAGTTAAAAGTTGTTCTAGTGAAGCTGTACCATTACAAGCGATAAGTCTTAACTCTGGTGTCTCTTTTTGTAAAACTTTGGCTACATCACAAACAAAACTTAGAGTTTTTTCAGTTAACCCCTTATCTGATGTTACAAGACAAAAGCCCAAAGCTCCAGCTTTACGAGCCATCTTAGCTTCAGATACTATTTTATCAATTGGTTTTTGTTTAAATCTCTCTATATCTGCTTTGTATCTAACACTTTGTGAACAAAATTTACAGTCCTCATTACAAGTCCCACTATTTATGTTACAAATCGAGCATAAAAATATCTTCTTATCCATTTTTTATCCTATCATACGAGAAAGTTTTTGTTTGTTTATAGTTTGCAAAGTAGATAATATCAAAATTTTCATTAGTAACTTCTAGCATCACACATTCATTGATAGGTTTTTCCCTTGCACAAACTTCCCCAGGGTTTAAAAAAAGAGTTCCGTTGTTAAACTCACAATTAAACTGATGAGTATGACCAAATACGACTACATCGGCATCTGCTGACATATAAAAAGGCATATGCATAAGTTTAAATTTTGTATTTGCAAGTTTAAAGTAGTTTGGCTCTTGAACTAAATTATAATCATTATGATACTGAACTAAATGGGCATCATTGTTACCATAAACAGCGACATATCTAACCCCACAAGTAGCTAAAAGCTCAAGTGTTTCATACTTACAAACATCCCCAGCATGGATTATAAACTCTGCACCGTTTTGCACTAAAAAGTCAAGAGTTTTTTTTGCTTCTTGCACTTTTGAGTGTGTGTCTGATAAGATTCCTATCTTCATTACTCTTCTCTTGATGTTCTAGCTTTACACTTAACACACTCATAAACCTCTTTATTTCTGTATGTTCTAGGAGCTAATACCCCACTGCAACCTTTCTCTTTACATTTTATAGTTGTTGGTTCAAACTTACTTATAAACTTACAATCAGGGTAGTTTTCACATCCCCAAAAAGGTCCTCTTCTTGAGTTTTTAAGACTAAGTTTACCTCCACAATCTGGACAAGGGGTTTTACTTAGTTTCTCTTCTACTTGGATGCTTTTTGTATTTTTACACTCTGGATAACCACTACAAGCTAAAAATTGTCCATTTCGACCATTTTTAACAACCATATCATTGCCACACTTTTCACATTTTTCATCTGCTAATTCCTCTTTTTTAGGAGCAGGATTACCCTCTGCATCAACTTGTTCTGTGTATTTACACTTTGGAAAGCCACTACAAGCTATAAAGTTACCAAATCTACCTGAACGAAGAAGCAATTCCTCTCCACATTTAGGACATTTTCTACCCAATGGTTTTGCAAGTTTTAGTGAAACTATCTTCTCTTTACCCTCTGCGATTTGTTCCATAAATGGGAAATAAAAATCATACAAAAGTTTTTGCCAGTCAACTTTACCCTCTGCTATCTCATCTAGTTTTTCTTCCATAGTTGCTGTAAAATTTATATCCACTATATTTGCAAAGTGTTTCTCTAGTATCTCTGTAACTGTAAAAGCCATCTTTGTTGGGATAATTTGTTTTTTTTCTATGCTTACATAGGTACGAGAACTAAGAGTTGCGATAGTTGGTGCATAAGTAGATGGTCGCCCAACACCCTCACTCTCTAGTTTTTTAATAAGTGCAGCTTCAGAGTATCTAGCAGGTGGTTCTGTAAAATGTTGTTCGGGCTTGATGCTTTGTATCTCTATGGCATCACCCTCGTTTAAAGCTGGTAAAAGTTTATCTTTATCTTCTGTCCCTGTTACTTTATAAAAACCATCAAAGATAAGTTTTCTACCACTTGCACGGTATTCGTTATGTTCTCCACTAAAAGTGATAGTTTGTTGTTCAAATACCGCATCTTCCATCTGACAAGATAAAAATCTCTCATAGATTAGACGGTAAAGTTTTATCTCATCTGGTTTTAAAAATTTTGTTGCCATCTCTGGAGTAAAATTTAGCATAGTTGGTCTTATAGCCTCGTGAGCTTCTTGAGCTCCTTTTGCTTTTTTAGTGTAAACTTTTGCATCTTTTGGTAGGTATTTTGAGCCATATTTCGATTCTATAACTTCACGAACACTACTAACTGCTTCTTTTGCTAAGTTTAGTGAGTCTGTTCTCATATATGTGATAACCCCAGAAGTTCCATCGGGTGTTTTTACACCCTCATAAAGAGTTTGTGCTACCATCATAGTCTTTTTAGGAGTAAATCCTAACTTACTTGATGCAGTTTGTTGCAAGGTTGAAGTCATAAATGGTGGTGGAGTTTTTGACTTTCTTTGTTTAGTTTCTATCTTTGTTATAGTAAAACTATCTGCTTTTACACTATCTGTAATCTTTTGTGCTTTTTGTTCATTTTCGATAGATAGTTTTGTAAGTTTTTCACCCTCGTGAAGTGTTAGAGTTGCATCTATATTTGTTTTAAAAACAGTATCTATGCTCCAGTATTCTTGAGGTATAAAAGCATTTATCTCTCTTTCTCTATCGACTACAAGTTTAAGAGTTGATGACTGAACACGACCACCTGAAAGTCCTTTTTGTATCTTTGAAGCTAGTAAAGGTGATAGTTTATAACCAACTACACGATCTAGTAAACGGCGAGCTTGTTGAGCATTTACCATATTCATATCTATATGTCTTGCATTTTTAAGCGCATCTTTTATAGCTGTTTTTGTGATCTCGTGAAAAACTATACGAGGTAACTCTTGAGGGTCTTTTTTTATAGCATGAGCTATATGCCAACCTATCGCTTCCCCCTCACGATCCTCATCGGTTGCGATATATACAGTATCTGCTTTTTTTGCTAATTCTCTTATCTCTTTAACTATAGGAGCATTCTCTTTTGCAACTGAATATTTTGGTATAAGTTCGTGAGTTTGCTCATCTATAGTGATACCAAAGCGGGATTTTGGTAAATCTCGTATATGACCTTTTGATGCGATTACTTTATAACCACGACCTAAAAAATTTGTTATAGTTCTTGCTTTTGCAGGTGACTCGACGATAATTAGTTTCAAAGTAGTTTCCTATATTATGTAGTATAGTTAGTTTATTTTTGCAAGTGTATCTAAATAAAGGTTAATTTTTTCATAGTATATAAAAGTTATAGATGATTTAAAGTAAAAAGAAGTGGTGGACCCTCAGGGAACTACGAATAGCTTATTTTAGGGATATACAAAGGATAAATAAAATACATATCTCTATATCTATCCCTAAAATAAAGTGTGCTATTACTTATCAACTCATTTATAAATATCAAGTATAGATATTCTATCCTTATCCTTATCATTTTCAATAAGATAAGTAATCGTATAACCTTTAAAAGTCATATCTCTTACATTCTCATCATCATAATTTTTTGACTGCTTAAACTTATATGGAAAGTTTATCAAATTATTTATTTTATTGTCCAACTGACTTTTAAAGTTTAAAGCTCTATTTTTACTATCTTTAGCGATAAATGAAAGTATAATTTTTAAAGCACTTA
>Ga0256842_1002141_pt1 | contig 14645 bp, 14 predicted proteins | sample 4559240metaG_FD_185973 | JGI IMG/M metagenome (GOLD analysis project Ga0256842, IMG submission 185973) | Hydrothermal vent microbial communities from Guaymas Basin, Mexico - 4559-240 | ecosystem: Environmental > Aquatic > Marine > Hydrothermal vents | place: Mexico: Guaymas Basin | collected...
TGACGTTAGACTGTCTGGGAAATTTTACGTCAATAAACGGTAACAATAAACGGTAAGTGTTAGTGGGGTTTTGCAATGGAAATAGTCGACGACCATCAGGGGTGTGAGTATTTTATCCGGTTGTTTAATGGAATTGCCGATGCTGTATTTATTTCCGAATGCCGGCCGGATGGAACCCCTGGTCAGTATGTAGAAGTTAATAACGTCGCTTGCGAGTTGCTTCAATACAGTCGTGAGGAACTCCTTGGTATGTCTCCAGCCCAGATCAACCGGGTGGCACTCGAAGAAAAAAAAGCTTTCAATGCCATTCTTAACGATATCAAGGAAACACGAAAAACTCTCTTTAAAACTGATTTATTACGTCGTGATGGAGAATGGGTCCCCGTTGAGATTGGTAGCCAGCTTTTTGAGTTGGATGGTAGGACTGTCTATTTTTCTGTTGCTCGGGATATTACGATTCGGCAGAAGTATGAAGACTCTATTCAGACATTGGTTCGCAGTACTGTCGGTTTGACAGGGCAGCAATGTCTTGAAGAAATTGTACAGAATCTGTGCAGCTGGTTGAAGATGGATGGTGCGTGTATTGGCATTGTTCATGGTCGTGAAATCGAAATACGCGCCCGGTTTGTTGATGGACATCTGCTGCCGCCCACCCGTTTACCTGTCGAAGGATCACCGTTCTCCCAGGTTTTGAATGGTGAATTCAGTATCTATCTTAATAATGCCGGTATTCTTCCCAACGATTATTTTGCCCCTTTTGGTGATATTTCAGGTTTTATCGGGACTCCGATGATGGCCCACAGCGGCGAAGTCATGGGGTTTGTCTGCTCTTTTTCCCGAGAACCGTTGCAGGTGGTTCCCCATGTTGAAGAACTTCTATCGGTGATTGCTTCGCGAGCTGCTGCCGAATGTGAGCGAATGCATTTTGTTCGTGAATTGTCTCGCAGTGAAGAACGTTTCAGGACAATCTTTAATTCGACGGCTGAGGCGATTGTCGGGATCGATATGGTTGGTAAAATTGTCTTCTGTAACCCGTCAGCAATTAGAATCCTTGGTTATCAGGATGAAAACGATTTGATCGGCGACTATTTCTACCAATTGATCAATCCCGGCAGTCAGGATCAAGGGGTTAGCTTTTGTCACGAATGTCCGTTTATCTCTGCAATCTCAAGTAAAAATAAGATCAGCAGCGAAGACATCTTCTTTACCCATAAAGATGGGCATCAGGTTCCGGTTGAATACTGGGGACACCCGATGTTACGTGACAATAAACTGGTCGGAGGTGTGATCACATTTATCGACATCTCACGGCGTAAAACCCTCGAAAAGCAGTTACAACATTCACAGCGTATGGAAGCAATTGGGACTCTCACGGGGGGGATTGCTCACGATTTTAATAATATTTTGACCGTTATCTCTGGCTATGTCGGCTTGCTGCAATCACAGATCACAGATGATCCTAAGCTTCTCGCTAAAATCACTAAAATTGGTGAGGCTGCTGAAAGAGGCTCAAAATTAACTCATGGATTACTCGCATACAGCCGTAAAAAATCGGAGCCTTCAACTCCCGTTGATCTCAATCAGCTCATTTTAAAAACACAGGATTTTCTTGAACGTGTTATCGGTGAGCGTTTCCAGAAATCGCTTGGTCTTTGTTCAGAACAATTAGTTGTACTTGCCGATCATTCGCAGCTGGAACAGGTTTTGATCAATCTTGTCACTAACGCACGTGATGCCATGGTTGATGGTGGGCTGTTATCAATTAAAACGCAACAAACTGAAATTGATCGTAGTTTTTGTCAAATGTATGGGTACGGTGAGCCGGGGCTCTATGCCTTAATGACTGTTTCAGACAGCGGATCAGGAATCCCGAAAGAAATTCAGCAGAAAATTTTTGATCCGTTCTTTACAACAAAGGATACCGGTAAGGGAACTGGTCTGGGTCTAGCGATGGCATGGGGAATTGTTAAGCAACACAAGGGCTATATTCTTGTCGACAGTGAGTTGGGACAGGGGGCAGCCTTCAAAATATACCTCCCGCTAACAGATCACTGCGTTACCAGTATTGCCGCGACCGAAGCGACTTCTCTGCCTGGTGGCTATGAGACAATTTTGCTGGTCGAAGATGATCCGCTGGTCCGCGAATCGACTAACAGTATCTTAAGTGCAGTCGGTTATCATGTTATTGCCAGTGATTGTGCAGAATCAGCACTGAAAATTCTGGATAAATCAAAGGACCATTTCTCTCTGATCTTATCTGATGTTGTTATGCCGGGGATCAAGGGCCCTGAGTTTTATCAGGAAATAAGAAAGAAGACGGCTGTTCCGGTTATATTTATGAGCGGCTATACGTTTGATTCTCTGCATGAGCAGGGATTGGTTCGTGAGGGGATTATTCTATTGAATAAGCCGATTCAGGCAATGGAATTATTGACCAAGATTAGAGAGACGATTGATGCTGATTCTTTTGTGAATATTTGATTTATACCCTCACTTTACCGTTTAAATCTCTGTTTTTTAGTCATTATTTACCTTATGTGTGTTACCATTTGGTGCTTTTACTATCCCATATGAGATTGACAGCCCCGAAATACAGTGGTAAAACGGGTTTTTAAAACTACAGTGGAGTGTTGTAAAATGGTTAAAAAATTGATCGGACGCAAGCTAAAAACATCGCGTCTTAAGAGGGATAAAACAATTCAGGAACTTGCCGAAATGTCGCGGGTTTCTTCGAACATGATCTCACGGATAGAACGTGGATTAACAATACCTTCGGTCGAAATTTTGATGAAATTAGCTGACGCTCTTGGTCTGAGCCTCAGCTATTTTGTTGAAGAAGCCGAAAAGGGAAATAACGTTGTTTTTAATCCGACTGGACAAGGTGAGCCAATCTTCTTTTTTGAGGATAAGCACCAGATCACCAGTTTGACCCAGGGGTTACGTGATCCCGGTTTTTCGGTCTTTGTTGACACCCTTGAACCTTACTGCGATAGCGGTGAAGGTGGAATGGTCCATACCGGCGAAGAATTCGCAATGGTTCTCGAGGGGACTCTCGATTTTCTGATTGAAGGTGAAGAGTATCATCTTGAGAAGGGCGATTCGATCAGTTTTAAAGCCGCCATGCCCCACAGTTGGAAAAACACACAAAATCAACAGGCTAAAATCCTCTGGATTGTTTCCCCGCCACCGAATGTCTGATCATTGGTGCTAAAAACCTGAATAAATTTAATTCCTGCAGAATCGATTCAGCAGAAAGGAACCGGTCAAATGCAAGTTAAAAAGATTGTTGGTAAAAAATTGAAAGAGATCCGCTTGAAACAGGATCTAACAATTCAGATACTGGCAGAAAAATCACAGGTCTCGTCTAATATGATCTCACGGATCGAGCGTGGGTTAACAATCCCCTCAGTAGAAATTCTCATGCGTTTAGCAACTGTATTTGACAAGAGCATCAACTATTTTGTTGAGGATGTTTCTACCTCTCACGAGATTGTTCATACTCGTCCCGGAGAGCGTGATAAAACCGTTTACGACGATGAATATAATATGCACACCGAATCGTTTACTTCGGGATTGCGTGATCCCCAGTTTATGTCCTTTTTCTGCACTGTGCAAAAAGGTGGGAAAAGCGGTACAAACAATATGTACCACCCCGGTGATGAATTGATCTATCTGATGGAAGGTCGTTTAAAGATGACGATTGTCGATGAGGTTTATATTCTTGAGGCGGGAGATAGCCTCTGCTTTAAATCTCACTTGCCGCATCGCTGGGAAAATATCGGTGATGATGATGCCAAGGTGATCTGGACGTTGTCACCATTTACAATTATTTAAAAAATACGTTAAAGGCTGGCAACTGGTTGATATTCATGTGACTCTTTCTTGACATGAGCTGAACATATTGTATAGTCGTGGTTAATCGTGGCAACGCAAACCAAATGAAAACCCGTAAGGGGGGCCCTATGAACAAGTCTGAATTGGTGGAAACGTTATCGATCAAGAACAACCTGACCTATAAAAAATCGGAACAGATTGTTAATCTGATCTTTGATACCATGTCTCAGGCCTTAATTGACAATGATCGAATTGAAATTCGTGGCTTCGGTAGTTTTATGGTGAAAGATTATAAAGCATATCTGGGGCGTAACCCTAAGACCGGTGAAACCATACAGGTCAAAGAAAAAAAACTTCCATTTTTCAAGGTCGGTAAAGAACTGCGCGAAAGAGTCGACGGCTGATTCACAGATAATCATAATCCATCAAGACCCGTTCACAACAGTGGATGGGTCTTTTTGTTGAAAGGTCATTTAGCATGTTACATACCTATCGGGGAATCACCCCTAAACTGGCTGAGGATGTCTTCTGTGTCGATTCGGCTGAAATCATCGGCGACGTTGAAATAGGTGCCCAATCGAGCATCTGGTTCCAGGTTGTGATTCGCGGGGATGTAAACTATATCCGCATAGGTGATCGTACCAATATCCAGGATGGAACCGTCATCCATGTCACCAACAAGACCCATCCAACCTTTCTTGGGAATGATGTGACAATTGGTCACAATGTGACATTGCACGGCTGTAAAATCGGTAACCGCTGCCTGATCGGGATGGGAGCCGTTGTTATGGACGGTGCAGAGATTGAAGATGATGTTATGATTGCGGCAGGGGCGTTGGTCACTCCGGGAACACATGTTCCATCCGGAACATTATTCGCCGGTGCTCCAGCAAAGTATAAGCGTCATTTGTCCGATCAGGAAATTGCCGGATTACAGCAATCTGCAGACAACTATCTCAATTATGTTAACAGTTATGATGAGTGATCAGTCTGACAAATCGATCACGAAAGGGATCATCAAGTGAGTCAATCTGATTTACTACAACTCAAGGACAGCCCGCTTTTCAAAGGGATGGCAGCAAAAGAGATCGAATTTCTTAGTTCCGTATTTGCGGTTAATCTTGTAGCCGAGGGGAAAACGATTTTTGTTGAAAATATGTCCGGGGAGTCCCTCTATTTGGTTGGTGATGGGACCGTTCAGATTTCCCAGATGCTGGCCGAGGTTGACGAACAAAGTCTGGTAATACTCAGCAGCGGGGATGTCTTTGGTGAGATGGCAGTGATTGACGGTGGTCAACGTGCCGCGTCGGCCCGGGTTCTAAAGAAAACTAAATTGTATAGCTTATCCAGAAAAGATTTTAATTCTCTGGTACGGGAAAAACCGCGTTTAGGAGTGCAATTGACGCTGAATATTGCCCGTATTTTTAGCCAGCGAATCAGACAGGCTAAAAGTGACTATCGTAAGATGCTGATTTACAGTTTGAATCGTTAGGGTCTGAATAAAATGTTATAAATCAGCTCGTTAAGCCGGCATTCTTTTTGTCGGCTTTTTTTGTTGAGAAATGTTCGATCACAGTATAGTATCCGCGCGTGAAAACGATCATTTTGTATTAGGATGCCTCCACACTTTACGACCCAGGAGAACGCATGTCTGCACTATTAAGTCAGCAATTGATATTCGGGCTGTTAGGCGGTTTGGGAATGTTCCTCTTCGGCATGAAAATCATGTCCGAAGGTCTGCAGAAAATTGCCGGCGATAAAATGCGGAAAATTCTCGCGGCATTGACCAGTAACCGTGTGATCGGTGCGCTGGTTGGGATCGCGGTAACGGCGATCATCCAGTCGTCGAGTGCGACGACAGTTATGGTTGTCGGTTTTGTAAATGCCGGTCTGTTGACGCTAGTTCAATCGATCGGCGTTGTTTTAGGTGCTAACATCGGCACAACAATCACTGCTCAGTTGATTGCTTTTAAAATTACTAAATTTGCACTTCCTGCTATCGGCATCGGTGCCGGTTTAAAACTTTTCAGTACAAATAAAAAATATTCTTACATCGGTGAAATTATTCTTGGGTTCGGTCTGCTGTTTTTTGGTTTGACAACCATGAAGCATGCTTTCAACCCGCTGAAATCAAGTGAAGATTTCCGCCAACTTTTTCTTCTGGTCGGTGACTACAAACTATTGGGCGTTCTCGTCGGAGCGCTGTTGACCGTTATTGTCCAAAGTAGCAGTGCCACAATCGGTATTACCCTGGCCTTGGCAAGTTCAGGTTTGATCTCTTTTGAGGCCAGTGTTGCTCTGATTCTGGGAGAGAATATCGGAACGACTATTACCGCCAATCTTGCGGCGATAGGAACAAATCTGGCGGCAAAGCGAACTGCATTCTCCCACTTTCTGTTCAACGTCCTCGGTGTTATGTACATGTTGATCCTGATGCCGCTTTTTATGAAATTTATATCCGCAATCACGCCGGGAGACGCTGATTTTGTCGTCCAGACTCAGGCTCAGGCCGCCAGTTTCGGTGCAGAAATTGGTGATAAACCCTACATTGCCCGTCACATTGCCAATACTCACACGTTATTTAATATCATTAATACCATTATCTTCCTGCCGTTTATCGGGGTGTTGGCAAAGATCTCAACGCTAGTCATTCGTGGTAAAGATGATCTGGATGATCTGACGGTGAAATTTATCGATGATCGCGTTTTGAATACTCCTCCTGTCGCGATAGGTCAGGCACGTCGTGAAACTTTGCGGATGGCGCAAATCGCACTGGAAATGGTTGAAGAGACAAATCTGTTCTTGGACGATGGAGATTTTAAGCGGATAAGAGCTTTAGAGAAGAAAGAGGAAATGGTTGATATTCTACAACGCGATATCCTCGACTTTCTTGTCAAACTTTCACAAAAATCGATTTCGACCCAGACATCTGAAACGCTTGGTTCACTGATGAATATGGCCAATGACCTTGAGCGGATAGGTGACCACTGTGAAAATATCTGGAATCTCGGTATCCGCAAGTTTGAAGCGAAAATCAGTTTTTCCAAGAGTGGTGAAAATGAGGTAGCCGGTATCGCGGAACAGGCTTACGAATTCCTTCAGTTCGTCGTTAATGCTTTAGAGCATGAAGATCAGACAATCGGTGCAAAGGCAATGGAATACGAAGATACCATTGATGGTCTTGAAGAAAGCCTACGGAAAAACCATATTGATCGTCTTCACACCGGAGAATGTGCTGTTCAACCGGGACTGATCTTTATCGATATTCTCCATAGCTATGAAAAAATTGGGGATCACACCTACAATGTTTCCGAGGCAGTCCTCGGGGAGAAATAATGCGCGCAGCAGTCATCGACGTTGGCAGTAATACCATCCGGATGATGATAGGTAACTGTCGTGACGGGTTTTTTTTATCACACCGTTATGAACGGGACGTTGTCAGGCTGGCCGGCGATTTCACTTCCCGGTCAGAGCTGGCAGAAGCCAGTATGGAACGCGCTTTTAGTACATTAAGATCCTTTCGTAATATTCTCGTCAAAGAAAAAATCTCTACTATCAGGGTCATCGGGACAGCAGCTTTGCGGCGTGCTGCGAATCAACAACTGTTTCTCGACAACCTCTATGCTCAAACAAGTTTTAAACTAGAGGTGATCAGTGGCGAAGAAGAAGCTCACTTGACGGCACAGGGGGTCCTGTCAGTCATTGAGCCTGCTGTTGATGCTGCAATCATTATTGATATCGGTGGCGGGAGTACTGAATTTATCTGTGCCATTGATAAAAAAATCTGCTTCCAGAAGAGTTATCCGATTGGGGTCGTTCGATTATGTGAAGAATTTTCTTCTCGAACTGCTCGGCATGAAGCAATTTCTCAAATCAGCGACGATTTTTTGAAGCGACTGGAAGAGCTCAATCTTGATCAATTTGATTATCAATTCATCGGGACCGCGGGAACTGTCACAACACTGGCGGCTATTGATTTATGTCTCGTTGATTACGATGCCTCTAAAATCAATAATCACAAGTTATCCACAAGTTGTCTTGAGGGTATTAAACAACAACTTGAACTATTATCAGTGTCTGAGCGTGAGAAATTAGCGGGGATGGAAAAGGGCCGTGGGGATCTTATCCTTCATGGCCTCGAAATTATTTTGAGTATCCTTAGTAAGCGACAGGCATCCGGTTTGATTGTCGCTGATGCGGGACTGCTTGAAGGAGCTTTTCTTAAGCTTTGTGCCACGACGCAGATTGACAGATCCTAGTTGATTGCCTATTATCTTCAATCTTATTTCGTCTGTCACATTTACCTTAAATAACGCAATACAAGGGTCATTATGAAGAAAGTTCTACTCTCCGGTAACGAGGCTATTGCTCGTGGAACCTATGAGGCCGGTGCGCTGGTTGCCTGCGCCTATCCCGGGACACCCAGTACCGAAATCCTTGAAAATATTACTCAATATAAAGAGATCGATGCGTCCTGGGCTCCCAATGAAAAGGTTGCTCTTGAAGTGGGTATTGGAGCCTGTTTTGGCGGGGCACGTGCACTGGTGACAATGAAACATGTCGGTGTCAATGTCGCAGCAGATCCTTTGTTTACTCTGGCATATACCGGCGTCCGTGGTGGTTTGGTTCTTGTTACTGCTGATGATCCGGAGCTCCATTCATCGCAGAACGAACAGGACAACCGTAACTTTGCAAAGTTTGCCAAGGTACCAATGCTTGAGCCTGCTGACAGTCAGGAAGCTCTCGAATATACCAAGCTTGCTTTTGAAATCAGCGAGAAGTTTGATACTCCGGTCATGCTGCGAAGCACCACACGAATTTCTCATTCAAAATCGGCAGTTGTTCTTGGTAAGCGTCCGAGTGAGATTCCCCAGCCAAAGTTGGAGAGAAATCCTGCCAAGTTGGTCATGTTGCCGGGAAATGCACGTAAACGCCATTTGATTGTTGAGCAACGGACCCTTGACCTTGAGGAATGGGGTTGCAGTCAACCCTTCAATACGATCGAAAAAGGGGATGGGAAGATTGGTGTTATCACTTCCGGCGTCTCCTATCAGTATGTCAAAGAAACCCTTCCTGACGCCGATGTGTTGAAACTGGGAATGGTTTATCCACTGCCTAAACAGCTGATCCGTGATTTTGCAGCGAAATACGACACACTCTATGTCATTGAAGAGCTTGATCCTTTTATTGAAGAGCAGGTTCGTGCCATGGGGATTGAAGTGATCGGCAAGGATAAACTTTCCATTTGCGGTGAGCTGACTCCGGGTCGGATTAAATTTCAGCTGTTTGGTGAGGAGGCACCCGCTGAGGACACGTCTGAAGAGCTTCCTCCGCGTCCACCAAACATGTGTCCCGGCTGCCCGCACCGCGGGGTCTTTTATGAGCTGAAAAAAGCAAAAGCCTTCGTGACCGGTGATATTGGTTGCTATACATTGGGTTTCATGCCGCCTCTTTCGGCAATGGACACCTGTATCTGTATGGGAGCCAGCGTCGGTATGGCAACGGGGATGACTAAGGTTCTTTCTGAGGAAGAACAACGTAAAGTCGTTGCTGTCATCGGAGATTCGACGTTCCTTCATACCGGTGTCAACGGTTTGATGGATATGGTCTATAACAAGTCGAAAGCGACACTGATTATTCTGGATAACCGGATTACTGCAATGACCGGTCGTCAGGAAAATCCGACATCCGGTTATCAACTGAATGAGATGGAAGCTCCCCGGGTCGATATGGAGCAACTCTGTCGAGCTGTCGGTGTCAAGCATGTCACTATTCTTGATCCTTATGATCTGGAAATGACGGGGAAGGTGATCCGCGCGGAGATGGCCCGGCCTGAAGTTTCTGTCATCATTACGACCAAACCCTGTATGCTGGTTCCCCGTGACAATCAGAACCCACGGCCGCCCCTGTTTGTTGATCACGATAAGTGTACCGGTTGTCGTGCCTGTCTGCAGATCGGGTGTCCGGCAATTACCTTTGATGTTGAAAACAAAAAGGCAATTGTCGATAAAATTATCTGTACCGGCTGCAAGGTGTGTCAGCAAACCTGCGGCTTTGATGCATTTCAGGAATGTGGTGAATAAATTATGAGTGATGTGAAAAATATTTTATTGGCAGGTGTCGGAGGGCAGGGGATTCTCCTTGCCAGTGAAGTTCTATCAGAGGTTGTTCTCATGGCGGGTCTCGATGTTAAGAAGAACGAGATTCATGGGATGTCGCAGCGTGGCGGCAGTGTTGTTTCACACGTTCGTTATGGCAAAAAGGTCTTCTCATCGATTATCCCAGAAGGTGACGTTGACATCCTGTTTAGCTTTGAACTGCTTGAGGCGTGTCGCTATCTCCCCTTAATGCGCAAAAACGGTCGGGTGATTGCGAACAACTGGCAAATTTCACCTCCCTCAGTTGCTCGCGGGGTCCAGGCGTATCCTGAAAAACTGCCAGAAAAAATTTGTGAAATGTATCCTGAATCGCTGATTGTTGATGGTCTTGAACTGGCACTGGCGGCAGGTAACCCGAAGACAGTGAATACTGTTCTCCTTGGTGCGCTGTCCAATAAACTTGAGTTTAAAAAAGAAATGTGGCTGGAAGCATTGGAAAAAATGATTCCTGCACGACTCCTTGATGTTAATCTGAATGCTTTTGAATCAGGCTGTCAGGTGTGTTAGTAAGCTTTATTTTCGGGAGATAATTATGATTTGGAATGACGATTTTGAAACACTGCCCCGTGAAGCGTTGGAATCACTGCAACTGAAACGACTGCAGCAAACGGTTGAAAAGGTTTATGCAACGGTCCCTTTCTACCGGGATTCTTTTGATAAAGCGGGAATTAAGCCGTCCGATATCAAAAGCCTTGATGACCTACAACGTCTACCGTTTACTTTGAAGCAGGACATGCGGGACAGCTACCCCTATGGTTTGTTCGCTGTTCCGTTAGAACAGATCGTCCGGATTCATGCATCCTCCGGAACCACCGGGAAACCAACGGTGGTCGGTTATAGTCGCCGTGATATCGACAACTGGACTGAGCTGATGGCACGATCTTTTGTCGCTGCCGGAACCCACCGTGGTGACATTATCCATAACGCCTATGGCTACGGTTTATTTACCGGAGGCCTGGGGGCTCATTACGGTGCCGAAAGAGTTGGTGCGTCGGTTATTCCCATGTCGGGTGGAAATACGAAAAAACAGTTGATGATTATGCAGGATTTCGGCTCGTCGGTTCTGACCTGTACCCCGTCATATAGCCTTTACCTTGCTGAGGTAGCGGCAGAAGAGGGGATCGATATTCGCAAGCTCAAGTTGAAGGTTGGAATTTTAGGAGGAGAACCCTGGAGCGAAAAAATGCGCCAGGAAATTGAAGAAAAACTCAACATTAAGGCAATAGATATTTATGGTTTATCAGAAATTATGGGTCCGGGTGTCGGAATCGAATGTGTTGAAGCCCAAAATGGACTGCATATCTGGGAAGATCACTTTATCCCGGAAATTATCAACCCCGAAACAGGCGAAGTGTTACCCGATGGTGAAAAAGGTGAACTGGTCATTACCACCATCACCAAAGAAGGAATCCCACTGATCCGCTATCGAACCCGCGATATTACCCGGCTGATCAAAGAACCGTGCATCTGCGGCCGGACACATGCCCGAATCGAGCGTTTGAGCGGTCGCAGCGATGACATGTTGATTATCCGTGGTGTTAACGTCTTTCCAAGCCAGATCGAAGCTGTTCTGTTTAATGTTGAAGGTGTTGAACCCCATTATCAGCTTATTGTTGAACGTGATGGCAATCTTGATACTCTTGAGGTTCAGGTTGAGGTCAATGAACAGAGTTTCTCTGACAAAATCAAGATCTTGCAGGGATTATCAACTACCATCAAAAAAGACATTAAAGATTTGCTTGGCGTGACATGTAAGGTTCGCCTTGTAGAGCCAAAAACCATTACCCGGAGTGAAGGTAAAGCCAAACGGGTGATCGATAACCGTCAAAATGAATCCTGAGGAGGTTACGATGAAAGTTGAACAGATTTCGATTTTTATAGAGAATAAATCGGGTCGGCTGGCAGAAATCACCGGGATTCTGGGAGAAAACGGAATTAATATCCGCGCTTTGTCTCTGGCAGATACGTCCGATTTCGGGATTCTCCGGCTGATTGTTGATGATAGTGACAAGGCATTGAAGGTTCTGAAAGAACAACGCTTTACTGTCAGTATCACCCATGTTATCGGTGTCGCAGTTTCAGACAGCCCCGGTGGGTTGACCACTATTTTGCAAATTCTCGATAAGCACAACGTCAATGTTGAGTATATGTACGCGTTTGTGGAGCGTTCCGGTGATAACGCCGTCATTATCTTCCGTTTTGATAATATCGATGAAGCTATTTCGGCACTCAAAGAAAATAACGTGACAATATTGCCAAGTGAAAGAATCACTCAAATTTGACCGTTTGAGCTAAATTCGAGTGAGACAAGTAAGGTTTTAAGTCGATGGACTTTCCAAATAATATCTGGAACTGCGAAGCAGAGTGTCTTCCTCGTGAAGAACTTAATAAACTGCAATTAAATCGATTACAACAGACATTGTCACTGGTTGCGGGGCATGTCCCGTGCTATCAGGCAAAATTTAAAGAGTCCGGTTTCCAGCCCAGTGATCTAAAAAGTCTTGATGATTTAAGCCAGCTGCCTTTTACGACGAAGGATGATTTACGGGTCAATTATCCCTATGGAATGTTTGCAGTTCCGATGCGTGATGTCGTAAGAATTCACTCTTCTTCAGGAACAACCGGTAAGCCTACCGTTGTCGGCTATACTAAACAGGACATCAAAACCTGGACTGAATTAGTTGCCCGTTTTATGACGGCAGCTGGAGTCACCGATGAAGATATTGTCCATATTGCCTTTGGTTATGGTCTTTTTACCGGGGCATTTGGTCTCCATTATGGATCAGAAGCTATCGGTGCGTCGGTTATCCCTATTTCCGGTGGCAATACCGACAAACAGCTCATGATTATGGAGGACTATCGATCCTCAGCGTTGGTCTGTACACCATCGTATGGTTTGACTCTCGCAGATCGCATGGAACGGCAGGGGATGGACCCCAAATCACTCGCGTTGCGGGTTGGGCTGTTTGGTGCCGAGCCGTGGAGTGAGCAGATGCGAGTCGAATTGGAGCAACGACTTGGAATTATTGCAACCGATAACTATGGCCTGTCAGAAATTATGGGGCCGGGAGTCGCGGGAGAGTGTTGTTACAAACAGGGGATGCACCTCGCAGAAGATCACTTCATTGCTGAAATTATCGATCCCGATACAGGTGAGGTTCTGCCGCAGGGCTCTGTTGGCGAACTGGTACTGACCAGCCTGACCAAACAGGCATTTCCAATGATCCGCTATCGTACTCGCGATATTACCCGAATTCACTACGAAACATGCGAATGTGGCCGAACTCTGGCGAGAATGGAAAAGACCCGTGGACGAAGCGATGATATGTTGATCATCAAAGGTGTCAACGTTTTCCCGACTCAGATCGAAGAAGTGCTTTTCCAGATTGAAGGATGTGAGCCTCACTATCAATTGATCGTCGATCGTGAAAACAATATGGATTCACTTGAAGTTCAGGTCGAAGTGAACGAACACATCTTCTTTGATGAAATGAAGCAGCAACGCCAGTTTGTTGTACAGGCTGAAAAGCAGATAGCAACGGTGTTAGGAGTCAGTGCTAAAGTTAAACTTGTCGAACCGGCCAGTATCCAGCGTCACGAGGGAAAAGCTGTCAGAGTGATTGATCGGCGAAAGCAGTAGCCGCCAATTTTCTTGACAAGGCGACGCGAATACAAGATAATCCGCGGCGTTATAAATAACGGGATGTGGCGCAGTTTGGTAGCGCACTTGACTGGGGGTCAAGGGGCCGGAGGTTCAAATCCTCTCATCCCGACCATTTATATAAAAAAGCCGACTCAGGTAAATCCGGGGTCGGCTTTTTTATATACGTTTTTTCTAATTTCATAAAAGCGAAAGGAAAATTATGACAGAGCTTGATGAGGCTATTAAACTTGGGTTTGAAGACCCAAAAAAACAACATCTTTTCTACGATCTGTTCCTGAACTCAATTTTCTATATTCCGGTCGTCGATGAAGGAGAAAACGCTAAAAATGAAGAAGGGGCGTTGCCGCTGCTGGTTGAAGCCAACGGCAAAACCTACCTGATGTTGTTTGATACCAAACAAAAGCTGACCGATTGGGCCAATAAAGAGGCAAAATATCTTCCAGTGCAAGGTCACGCAATAGCTGAACTTTCTTCATCAAATATCTATTGGGCTTTGAACTACGGAACCGAGCTACAAAAGTTTTTCGAACCCGATGAAATCAAATGGCTCAAAGAGATTGTTCAGAAAGCGAACAAGGACAGTAAAAAGAAATCATAAAATCCAGTCCATATTAAACGTAGAAATTTATCATTTTGTTTTTACATCTTCATTGAAATGACCTATGTTATCAGGGTGTTAGCATGTGTTGATCTGGAGGGGTGAGATGCAGTTTTTCAAGGGGAAAATTTAGTGAGTTGATGACCGTCTGTGTCGGTGTGTACCGATAGGACGGTTTTTTTTGTTTGGATATGTATCTGAAAAATCAGGAAACTTAGAAAGTATCCATAGCGTTTTCATTGTGAAGAGATAAGACTTTTATGAAAAGCGATGCTGAATGAAATTACAAGAGCTTCTCTCGAAATCTTTGCTTCTTTGTTTTGCCTCAGTCGGAATTGGAGAATCAGCCCTGTTGAGTTAGTGGGTTGAAAGTTTCCCTTTCCGGGGATTG
>Ga0256842_1002142_pt1 | contig 14644 bp, 11 predicted proteins | sample 4559240metaG_FD_185973 | JGI IMG/M metagenome (GOLD analysis project Ga0256842, IMG submission 185973) | Hydrothermal vent microbial communities from Guaymas Basin, Mexico - 4559-240 | ecosystem: Environmental > Aquatic > Marine > Hydrothermal vents | place: Mexico: Guaymas Basin | collected...
TTACTATTTCATTACTAGAAGTGGTGGCTTTTATATCTAAACGAGAAAATTTATCTTCTATATGTTTTTTTTCTAAATCCGTATTATCTATTTTTACAGATGTTATTTTATTTATGGGTTTAATTACTGCATTTAAAAATGATATTAATATTTCGGGGTGATTTTCATTACCAAAAATAAGTTTAAAAATAAAATCTGTTTTAGGGTCTAGTAGTGAATATTCATTCATCTTGCCTCCAGGGATAATACTAGGAATAAATGTCCTATTACTATTATTATAACGCATAATTTCAATTATGCAACATTTTCTTTAATTGAACGAAAACTGCTTTTAGCAGGTTGAGAGAACCTTGTAATAAACCCATTTTGGGGTTATGGAAAGGCAAATTTCTAATAATGTTTTTATATTTTAGTTACTATCAGTATCGATTTTAAGAACGGCTAAAAATGCTTCTTGTGGAATTTCAACATTGCCAACTTGCTTCATACGCTTTTTACCCTCTTTTTGCTTTTTAAGTAACTTTCTTTTTCTGCTTATATCACCACCATAACATTTTGCAGTAACATTTTTTCTAAATGCTTTAACTGTTGTTCTTGAAACAACTCTAGTTCCTATTGCTGCTTGTATCGCAACTTCAAACATTTGCCTAGGTATAACTTCTTTCATTTTTACAGTTACATCTCTTCCTCTGTAGTACGATTTATCTTTATGAGTAATAAAACTTAATGCATCAACCTTATCTCCATTAATTAAAATATCTATTTTAACTAAGTCAGATTTTTGATAACCACTTAATTCATATTCAAAAGATGCATATCCTTTTGTGATAGACTTTAATTTATCAAAAAAATCAAAAATAATTTCACCTAATGGCATGAAAAAGGTTATTTCAACCCTGCTTTCACCAATATATTCCATATTTTGTTGAACGCCTCTTCTTTCTATAGCAGCCTTCATAACATTACCTAAATATTCACTAGGTGTCATTATTCTGGCTTCAACATAGGGTTCTTCTATATGAGCAACATCCTGAATCGGAGGCATTTTTGCAGGATTATCTATTTCTATAGACTCTCCATCTTTTAATACTATTTTATAAATAACATTGGGTACAGTTGTAATTAAATCTAAATCGTATTCTCTTTCTAGTCTTTCTTGTATTATTTCCATGTGAAGTAAGCCTAAAAAACCACACCTAAATCCAAAGCCCAAGGCTTCAGATGTTTCAGGTTCATAGGTTAATGATGCATCATTAATTACTAATTTCTCAAGAGCATCTTTTAAAGCTTGATAGTCAACGCTATCAACAGGGTAAATTCCGGAAAATACCATTTGTTCTGGTTCTTTGAATCCAGGTAAAGGCTCATTAATAGGGTCTTTGTCATTTGTAATGGTATCACCTATAAAAACATCACTAATTTGTTTTATACTACCTAAAACATAACCAACATCACCTGATTCTAGTTTCTCTGTTGGTTTCATATGGGGGGAAAATACACCAACTTCGGTAACTTCATATACCGCACCTTTGTGCATCAATCTCATTTTATCCCCTTTTTTGATGGTTCCATCAAAAACTCTAGTCATTAAAACTACACCTTTGTAAGAATCAAACCAAGCATCAAAAATAAGCCCTTTTAATTTATCATCAGGAGTATATTTAGGGGCAGGTATATAATTTACTATTGCTTCAAGTAAATCTTCAATACCAGCTCCTGTTTTGGCAGATGTTAGTACGGCATTGTCAGTATCTAAACCTATGACTTCTTCTATTTCAAACTTTACTCTTTCGGGGTCTGCTGATGGTAAGTCAATTTTATTAATAACAGGTATTAATTCTAAATCATTTTCAACAGCTAAATAAACATTAGCAACTGTTTGAGCCTCAACTCCTTGTGCTGCATCTACAATTAGTAAAGCTCCCTCACATGATGTTAATGACCTTGATACCTCGTAAGCAAAGTCAACATGACCAGGGGTATCAATAAAGTTAAATGTGTATAAGTTACCATCTTTTGCTTTATAAGGAATAGAAACCGCTTGGGATTTAATAGTAATACCTCTTTCTTGTTCTAGATCCATTTTATCCAAAAACTGACTTTTTAATTCTCTTTGGCTTAAAGCATCTGTAAATTCTAAAATTCTATCAGAAAGAGTTGATTTACCATGGTCTATATGTGCAATAATACTAAAATTTCTTTTTAATTCACCTTTATTCATAATTACCTAACAAAAACAATAGGCATTTTAACATAAATAGTATTAAATGACAATCTTGAAAAATCTATAACGGTTTTACCTCTTCTTTTTTGGTCCTTTTATAGTTAAAGCTTAATTTAATATTTTCATTTTCAACAAATAGTTTTTCATAATAGCTGATTTCACCTATTAATGGCATGTTTATTTTAACTGGAATTTTGCCTACCTGTTTTTGTATAAAACCACTTGAACTTAGTTTTTTAACAATAGGTTTATTTGCTTGCGTATCTTGTTTTACCATTTTTCTAGTTCTTTTCTTTTGCTTGGGAGCAATACTTCCTGCTGTAGCCATGCTTTTACTCATTATAGGCATAGGAGCGGGAGCTAGTTTAGCCAACTCCCTTTTCGGAGGGGTAGTAATACATGCTTCTTCTTCAAAGTCTTGAGCTTCCTCAAATTCATCATATAAATAAGATGAACTTTCAGCTTTTTCCATTAAATTATAACTTTTATCGTAATTTTCATCATTATAATAATAAGGGTATTCAGGAGGTTCTGTATTAAAATAATCTAGTTTTTCAATATTTCCTTTAAATTTTTTGTATTTAAACTTGTAGGGTAAATATAATTTCCAATATAAATGTGATATAGTAATGTCAAATTTAGGTAAAATGATATCTATGCTTCCTGTTTTTTGTATTTTATTCATAGTTGAAATGAGTATTACTTCTATCCAAAAACTTTGATTTGATGAAGTGAATTTAGGAAGTGATAACATTATATTACCATCTTCGGATTTAATTGGTTTTACTGGTTTCCCTTTTATAAATGAAGAAAGAGGTATAGTGCTTTTATCTAATTCTATTTGTATGAAAGGCTTACTATTGTTTTTTATTTCTAAAAATATAGAGTGTAAAATAACTCCCTTTTTTAAAATTACTGTGTTGAAAATTGCATTTTTTATACTTGATTCAGGCATAGCTATTTTTTTATGCTTAATTAGCTTTAGAGTAAATTCATAAGGAGTAATAAGGTATTTCAATGCCTCTTTTATTTTTTTGTTTTGTTTTAATGAATCAGGTAATTCATTAATATCTATGATTCTAATATTATTTAAGTCAATAAACTCTAAATCGCTAACTGTTTTTGAAGAAATAGTTAAATAACCTTCATCTCTTTCTGCATTTTTAATACTCAATGATGAAATATTTATTAAATTTTCATTAAGTTTTAACTCTTTTTCATAATAAATATTGAAATTATATTTACCTTCTATTTCATGTTCAAAGTATATTGATGCCTGATTTTTTCCATTATTCTCTTTAATATCATAATTTTTAATGTTATTTCCTGTAATTGTTATTATTTGAGCATCTTTTATAACAAGTTCAAGTTTGCTAATAGGCGTTTGGTAAATATTACAAGTAACTTTACTATTATATGAAACAGAGCTATCAGTAATATCAATAATTGTTTGGCTATTGCTATGTATAATTGATGTAAGGAGTTTTTTTACTTTAGTTTCTTCTTTTTTATTGATATTTCCCCAAAGAATTCTAATATTTTCTTTTTTTACATAAAAATCAACTATTTTTTGATTATTCTTAATTGTTTCTGAGATAGCTATATATGGACTAATGTTATAATTATCAGTATATGGTAAAATTAATTTAATCTTTGAGTTTGCTAAAGCTGTTAATTCTATGCTTTTTAAGTCACTTAATTCTTTAATATTAAGTAAATATTTTATATTTATACTATACTCTCCTATTGATTTACTAAAAAAGCTGTAATAATCACCATCAAAACCAATATTGGCGTTATCTACATTTGTAGAAATAACAATAGCTGTTTTATTTAAAAGTTTTATTTTAATTAATTCTTTTTTTAATGTTAGTATTTTTAAGTTTAAATTTATTAACATTTTTTTATTTTTAATGCTTAATTCATAATTAGAATCAGTAATTAAATAATCAATTGGAGATAAATCTTTAATATTCTTTTCTTGTTCTTTGAATATAATTTCTTTAAATTTATCAAGTGAAATATCTAGTTTACAAGTATTTTTATCATCTTTATTCATATTTACCCCTATAATTGCTCAATATTATTCTTTTTGAATAGTTTAAATTTTTTTGAATAGTTTAAGCCTAAGATAATTTTTTCATTATTAATAAAATAATCTTCAAATAAATATAAATCTCCTTGCTTAGGTATTTCCATAGTCATAGAACTAGTATTTTCTATTAAATTTTTATATTCATATGGTAAATCATCAAAATAAGATTCAACTTTTTCTAAATTTCCCCTAAACTTTTTATATTTATAGTCTTCGGGTAAGTATAAGTTCCAATATAATTTTTTAATAGGTATGTCTAAAGAGCCAATTTTAATTTCTAGATATCCAGAGCTTTTAATTTTTTCAATTTCAAGATTAAATAGTAATTTAATATTAAATGTTTTTTCTCCATTATTACTTTTTTCTATTGGAATCATAATGGAGTTATCTTCTCCTTTTACAAGTTTTGTTGCTTTATTATTTACAATAACGGATAAAGGGATAGCATTATCTTGAGTGAAAAATTTTACAAAATTAAGACTATTACTTCTAACTTTCAAGTCGATTTGATTAAGGATTTTACCGTCTTTTAATAATAATGAATTAATTACTACATAATCAGCCATTGCTACAACGATAGGTAGTTCGTTGTGTTTAGTAACTCCTATTTTTAATTTATATGGAGCAGAAAAATATTGAAAAGCAAATAAACTTCCTAGAGCAATATCTGATTTAAGTTCTACTGGTAAATCGAGGATATCAATTTTATTTAATTTTTCTAGTTCTAGTATAGATAATTCTATATTAGTGCTACTTGATAAAGATATCTTTCCAACTTCTCTATTTATTTTATTTAATTTTATTTGAGGGATACATAAATCAGTATTTTTTAAATTATCTCCTAAATCTAAATTCTTTTCATAGCTAATAACAAAAGAAAATTCGCTGTATAATGGTTCTTTAGTATAAATTATTACTTTATTTAGCTCTTTTTCTGTTGTTATATCGTAATTTTTAATTAAATTACCTTCAATATTTACAATTTTAGCATTTGTTATAGTAAACTCAAAAGTATCAACACCGGATTTGTATATTTTATATGAAATATTACTTTGGCACTGTAACATAGTTTCATTTACTGATATTTGTGTTGTTATTTCTGAATAAATGGTAGCATCTTCTTTAATGATGGTTACATTTTTACTAGTGTTAGGCACCTCTCCAATAGTAGGATAAGGCTCCTCTCCAGTAGTAGGATAAGGCACCGCCCTATCCCTACTGGGGTTTAACCATGAAATATTTTGCTCACCATAAGAAATATTCTTTTCAATTTTAAGTTCTGGAAAATTTAATTTTCCAGAAGCAGGTGCAAAAAATGTAAAACTATTTTTCCTTTTTTCAGAATCAAATGGAATATAAATACTAAATTCTAATTCAAAAAGCCCCTTTTTATTTAATAAAAGAAAATATTTATTTTCAAGTATCCCAAAGTGAATATCCTTAGCTATAGTTTTGCTTTTTAATATCGCATTTTCAGGTATTAAGTTTAGTATTTGATATTTATCAATAAAGCTTTCTAAAATAATATTCATTTTCACCAAAACAGAATTATTTTCAAATTTTACATCATAGTAAGCGTTTTTTATTAAAAATTTTAATTTTGTTTCACTTCTATTTTCTTTTTCTTTAAACAATTCTTTAAATTTATCTAGCGTTAAATTTAGTGATAAATTTAGAGATTTTTGATTATTATTTATTATAGGTTTCATGATATTCCTCAAAAAAAAAGAAACAAACTTTGTTTGGTTACTTTTTCAAAATGTAGATTTTAGCTACATTTTAACATTATTATAATTGATCGATTTTAATTGTATTCATTTGCTTACTGTTAGTGATTGGTACCCCCGAAACAATAATTATGTTGTCTCCTTTTTTTAAGCCTTCATGCTCAAGTAAATCCTTCATAATAATTTTAACTAGTTTATCAAAGTTTTTAGGACGCTCTATTACTTTTGCAAATGTTCCCCATAAAAGATTCAACTTTCTTTTTATATTTTCATTTAAGCAATATGCAATAATTGGAGATTGAGGTCTTACTTTACTTAATAATCTTGATGTATAGCCACTGTTAGTAAAACATGCAACAGCTTTAACATCCAATTTTCTGGTAATCAAAGAAACTGATTCTGCAAGAGCAAATTCTGTTCCTGATTTTATTTCGCTTAGTGGGTTTGATCTATAGATATGGCCATTTTCTAAAATATTTGCCTCTGTATGTAGTAAAATATCATTCATAACTTTTACTGTGTGTACAGGATATTTTCCAACTGATGTTTCTCCACTTAGCATAACTGCATCTGTACCATCAAGTAAAGCATTTGCTACATCTGTAACTTCGGCTCTTGTCGGGGTATAATTATGAGTCATAGAATCAAGCATTTGTGTGGCTGTAATAACAATTTTGCCTTTACTGTTTGCTTTATTAATTAGCATTCTTTGGATATTTGGTATCATAGTAATGTCAATTTCTACCCCTAAGTCACCTCTTGCTACCATAATTCCTTCAACTTTATCTAAAATAGTATCAATATTTTTAACAGCCTGTGGCTTTTCTATTTTAGCAATGATATAAGGCCTTAAATAATGGTCTTTTATAACTTTTTTCATCTCCCAACGAAGTAAATCAATATCTGTAGCATTTCTAACAAATGAAATAGCCAAGTAATCAACTCCAATATTTAAACCAAATTTTAAATCTTCTAAATCTTTATCTGTTAATGCAGGAATTGAATCTAAATTTGCATCTGGAATATTTAACCCTTTATGGCTACTTATTTCTCCTCCAACTATTACTTCTGTAATTAAACTATCCTTTTCTTTCTCTATAACTTCAATAATAATTAATCCATCATTAATCATTAATTTCATTCCAATTTCCATTTCGTCTATAATTTCAGGATATGAAACAGAACATTGAGTTTGATCTCCCTTGACTTCATCTCTTCTGATAATAAATTTATCTCCTTGTTTTAATTCTAATGCTGTATCAAATTCTCCAACTCTGATTTTAGGGCCTTGTAAGTCTAATAAAATGGCCACAGGATTATCCATTTCTCTTGCAATTTTTCTAACTCTTTCTATATATTCTTTTCTTTGAGCTTCATCTCCATGAGATGCATTTACCCTAAATACATCAACGCCTTCCTTGATTAATTCTCTAATTGTTTCTTCTGATTCAATGGCTGGTCCCATAGTTGAAACTATCTTCGTTTTTGCTGAAAACATTAGTTCTCCTTTAAAATATTTGTTAAAATTATAGCTATTACCCACCCCCTGAAGCTAAGCATCTAGCTTCGAGCCCCTCCCAAGAGGGGAATTATTAGGTGTTAGCGTAATAGCTTCTCTTATCACCTTCTTAATTTTACTAGTTACTTTGTCCATATTATATAAAATATCCTCATTGGAAAATCTTAATATAAAAATTCCTAAACTATTCAATTTGTTTTCTCTTTTTATATCATAATCTAGTTTTCCATCATGACTACTTCCATCTATTTCTATAGCAAGCTTTAAATCTTTACAAAAAAAGTCAACAATGGAGTAGTTTATCGGTATTTGCCTATCAAAATCAAAGCCATTGATTTGTTTTCTTTTTAGTTCCTTCCACAAAATAATTTCTGATAATGTACTGTTTCTTCTTAAATATTTTGCCTTTTCTTTTAATTCAGAAGAATACCAGAAAGACTTCAAAATTCCCCTCCTTCTGCTTTGCAGAAAAGTGGAGGGGTGGCACGAAGTGACGGGGTGGGTAATGAAGGTCCCATAGTTGAAACTATCTTCGTTTTTGCTGAAAACATTACTACTCCTTTAAAATATTTGTTAAAATTATAGCTATTTATGAGAAAAAATCTATTTTTTGATGATTTTTACTTATAAATAGTCAGTTTTTTTGCAAAAAAGCCAAATAGATGTTATAGTTTTTTTTTACTATTGGAGGAATAATGAAACCACTATCCATTTTAATTCTAATTTCAATATTGATATTTTCTTGTAGTGATCCCAAATCTGGAAATGAACAAGGAATAACAGTTTCTCCAAATAGTTTACAGTATTCAACTGTTTATATTGGGGGTTCAGAAATCCAAACGGTTACAGTTAAAAACATAGGTACAACCCCTCTTAAAGTAACAAAACTAGAAATTCTTTCTAGTTTTAAAGAAGATTCTATACAACCCGATTCACCAGAATTTACTATTGTTGATGCACCTAGTTTACCACTTACAATTGATGCTAAAAGTAATGTGAGATTAAAAATAAAATATGCTCCAACTGTAGCAGCAGTATATGATGAAATAGTGTTAAATATACATAACTCAGTAACAGACAACCCTAAACAAGTAGATATTTTTGTTTCAAAACTTAAACCACAAATTTCTGTTACGCCAAATACTATTGTATTTGCAGGTGTTTCAGTTGGTAGTGAAGTAGAAGCAGATGTGACAGTAAGAAATGTTGGTACAGCAAATTTAATAATTAAAAAACATGATATAAAACTATTTGCTGTAGAAAATATTAGTTTATTACCTATTGATGATTCTGAAATAGAACAATTTACTTATACAGACAATAATGGTAATGAAAAAACTACTTATGGTAATTCTAAAGAGATAGTTATTTGTCCTGATGGTGCAGAAGAAAATAATTGCCAGTCAATTTTTAAATTTAAAGTAAAATACAATGCAATAAATCAAGAAGAAAGAAATGGTTCTATTAATATTGCAAGTAATTCATCAACAGGTACAGTATCTATTCCCATTATAACTTCTTCTTCTGAGTGTATTTTAAGTCTTTATCCTCAAGAAGACATAATTGACTTAGGAAACCGAAGAATAGATGCAACTTATTCAAAAGTAATGGTACTAAAAAATAGTGGTCAAGCAAATTGTGATTTAACAAATATTGAGTTAATAGAGAATCAATCTAATGTATTCGGTTTAGATGAATTACCTAGCTTTCCTAAGGTATTAACTCCATCAGAAAGAGTAAATTTTAAAGTGAACTTTACCCCAACAGCAGAGCAAAGTTATACTGGTAAGTTTGTAATTACTGGTAGTGACCTTACTTGGGAAAATGGTAAAAAAGAATTTGGACTTTTAGGTACAGGTAGAATTGCAATGGGACCTATTGCAGTTTGCAATCCTGATTATTTTGAAGTTGAACCTGCAATTGATAATGAGCGAGCACCTGTAAATAGTATTATTATGCTAGATGGTAGTGGTTCTTATGATACTAATGGAGGAACTTTAACTTATATGTGGAGTAAAATTAGTGCCCCAGAAGGAAGCACTGCAAGGCCAAGAACTCCAACTCAATCAAAAAGTAAATATTTTGTGGATGTTACAGGAAGTCATAAATTAAAACTGACTGTAACAAACGAAGATGGAGAAACAGATAGCTGTGAAATTGAAGCAGTGGGGCTGTCTGCAAATTCATTACATATAGAGCTATTTTGGGACGCTGCAAACGATGTTGATTTACACTTAAGAACTCCAGATGGAGATGATGGAGATTGGTTTAGTGATAAAGACTGTTATTTTGGAAACTGTACAACAGGGTCTCCTGGTGCAGGTGCTCCATGTCAAGATAATTCTACTTGTACTCTTATGGGAGGAGGAACTTGCGTTAATGGGGCTTGTACAGGTGGAGAACCTAGGCCTGATGGTTTGGAATGGGGACAACCGGGAAGAGAAGATAATCCTCGCTTAGATAGAGATGATATGAGTGGAACAGGCCCTGAAAATATTAACTTGCAGGCACCATGGGATAGTGGTGATAAATATTATACCGTTGCAGTTGATTTTTATAAGAAAAATAGTGATGCAACAAATGCTAGTGTAAGAGTTTACTGTAATGGAGATATTCAATACAGCGGTACACAACTTCTTGAGGATGATAAATGGTGGTGGTATGCTGCTAATGTTAAGTGGATAGGAGATGGACAAGATGGTACTTGTGGCGTAACTCCAATTAATCATGTACAAAGTCATAATCCATAATAGATTTCATGAAGTAAAATAGCATTATTTGATGAAAAACCTTGCCAACAGTAAATTATTTTGTAAAATTTGACATATATTATTCTTTATGTTTTACTTAGGTTGATATTTTGGAGGCATTATGGCAAAGAAAATTAGAATATTAATGGCAAAACCAGGCTTAGATGGCCATGATAGAGGAATAAAAGTTGTTTCTAGAGCATTAAGAGATGCTGGGTTCGAAATTATTTATACTGGGCTTCACCAAACTCCAGAAATGATAGTTAATGCAGCAATTCAAGAAGATGTTGATGTTATTGGATTATCAATAATGTCAGGAGCTCATAATTATCTTATGCCTAAAGTAATTGAATTATTAAAGGAAAAAGATGCTAGTGATATCAAAGTTTTTGGTGGTGGAATTATACCAGATGATGATGTTTCTTTTTTAAAAGAGAAGGGGGTTTTAGAGATATTTACTCCAGGAGCTTCTTTAGATTATATTACTCAAAGAGTTAAAGAAATGGTTTAAATTATGTATTTAAGTGATTTCTTAAATTTAAGACCTACCCATATACAACAAAAACTTGGTGATACCAATATTTCCATACTACCTTTATCAATAATTTCTAAGCTTCAAGCATCTAAAATTCCTATATTACATTCAGGCAATATTGATGAATTAAGGGGCTGGTTTTGGGCTTCAAGATTCACTTCAACTGTTACTGGAATATCTTTTGATGTAAGTAATGATGATTTACTTAATAATGCAGAAAATTTATTGATTGAAATTATTTTATCTTTAATAGATGATAAATTTGATATTCCTTTTTTTGTAGAAGCAGAAATAGACTTGAAATCTATGGATAATGAGCCAGAAACAATTTTTTATCGTTTACTCCAATCATATTTTACTACATTTAACTTAAAATTAGATATATCTAACTTGAAAAATGAAATAGAATCACTTAATCTCATTTATAAGGCCATAAGAAATTTAGAATTAGGAGTTACACTTAGTATAAATTCAAAAGATGATGATATTTTAAAGTATATGGATGATTTTTTAGAAAAGTTATCTCTTTTTAAAATAAAACCGAATTATATTTACTTTAAAAGTAATAATTATGAATTAAAAAATCTTATTAAAGAAAAATTAGATGTGAAATTATCAGAAAATCTAAGTGTTTTTAATAATTATTCTAGTAACATTTACCTAGAAAGTGAAATTTTAAAAACAAATTTAAATGAAAGTGTTGAAAATCAAATTTTTTATTCTTCAATAAAGCTTTTTAAGGGTTTGAGAATGAATAATTCAGTAAGTAAATTACTTAATAATCTTTATAAATTGGGAGATGAATTATAAGAGTTATTGCAGGGAAATATAAACACAGAAAACTATTAGTACCAAATAAAAGTGTTAGGCCAACAACTGACTTTGTAAGAGAAGCATTGTATAATATTCTTGGAGATGATATTATAGACAGTAATATTCTTGATTTATTTGGAGGCAGTGGAGCTTTAAGTATAGAAGGTATTTCAAGAGGAGCAAAGTATGCAATGGTTATAGATAAAAATAATCTTGCTGTTAAAATAATTAAAAATAATTTAAAAAATATTAAAATTAATAATGTAAAGGTAATAAAAGGTGATTCAAGAGCTATAATAAAAACTCTCTCTTTGAATAATGATAATAAAAATAGATTTAATATTGTTTTTATAGACCCTCCCTATAAAGAGCTTGCTTTATATAAAGATATCTTAAAACTTTTATACAAAAGTAATTTACTAAATAAAAATGCCTATGTAATCTGTGAATTAAATTCAAAAGAAAATTTAGAGAATATTGATAATTATGAAGAAATAAAAAATAAAAAATACGGAAATAGCAGATTAATATTTTTAAAATCAATTTAATACATTAAATATATAGGATTATTATTCAAAAATGAGAAAAATTGGAGAAAAATACATATATAATTGCTTTTATGGGTGAATATTGATAAAATGAAATGGTTTAAATGGAGGAGAAATGTCTAGATACTACTTTATATTAATCATTTTGATTATCGTGATTTTACCTTCTTGCAGTGAAGCAAAAAAAGTTGAAAAAAGAGATAGAGCCATTGATACAACTATAATCGAAAAAGATTATAAGCCAGAGTATAAAGATATCTTTGAAGCAATTGATAAAAAAGATTTTAAAGCAGTTGTGTATTTCATTGAAAACAAGGGGGTTTCTGTAAATACATTAAATAATGATAAACAAAAGAAATCAATACTTATGGAAGCTGCTAAAATTGGAACTCCAAAAATAATAAAGTTTTTGCTAGACAAAGGTGCAGATATTAATCAGCTTGATTTTCAAGAAAAGTCTGTTTTGCAATATGCCATATTAAGTAGGCAATTAGGAACCGTTAAAGGATTTTTGAAAAGAGGTCTTGATATAAATCATCAGGATATTTTTGGGAATACGGCTATTATCTATGCTTCTAAAACAAATGATATAAATGTGGTAAAATATTTAATTGAAAAAAATGCAAATATTAACCTTAAAAATAAAAAAGGAGAAACAGCTATTTTTTTTGCAGCTGTAAATAACAATCTTGAGATGTTAAAGTCTTTAAATGAATATGGTTTATCTTTAAAAAGTTTAAATAATGACAATGAAAATTTGTATTTTTATGCAACAGGTGAAACAGTTGCTTCATATCTGTATAAAAAGAGTTTAAATATAAATGAATTAAATAATAAAAACCGTACTGCTTTATTTAGGTATATAGATAACGATAATTTGAAAATGGTTGATTTTTTTTATAGAAAAAGTGGTGATGTTAATATTGAAGATTATAATGGTGATAATTCTGTGATTTATGCTACTAAAAAACATAAGTCAAATATAATAGATTTTCTTTACAGGCATCATGTAAATCTTAATCAGGTTAATAGCAAAGGGGAGTCCGTTATTCACTATGCATGGAACTTAGGAGCAATAAAATATTTTTATAGGCATAATGTAGATATTAATAAACAGAATCTTTTTGGTAAAGATAAATTGATGTTACTAGCTGAAAATAAAAAATTAACATTAAAAACATTTAAATATTTTATACAACATCATTATAATGTGGATGCAGTAGACAATGATGAACAATATATTATTCATTATATAATAAAATATGGTACTTTGGATATGCTAAAATATCTTGTTCAGAATCATGCGAATCTGGAAGTTAAATATAAAAATAAAAATCTTTTAGAATATGCAAAGGAAAATGGTAAAAATAGAATGTATAAGTATTTAAAAAAATATGTAAAAGATGATTTGTATTAATTTACATCATCTTTTTGACTACTAATACAAAGATATGATAGAATGAATCGTTTATGAACAAACTTGGAGGACTTAATGGGTAAGAAGGTACTCTTTATTGATGATAGTAAAGCAATGAGGATGGCAGGTAGAATAGCTGCGAAATTTCAGGATAATGTATTCTATAGTGCTAAAAATGGAATAGAGGCTGTTGAATTGGCGAAAAAAGAACAACCTGATATAATTTTCTTAGATGCAATATTACCTGACCAATCAGGATATAAAATTTGTTTTGAACTAAAATCGAATAAATTAACATCTAATATTCCTGTTATTCTTATGACAAATAAATTTATACCTTACGATGAAGTAAAAGGTAGTAATGTGGGGGTTGATTTAGCAATAAATAAACCATTTGATACTCAAAAAATAAGAGATTTAATTTCAAGCTCACAAGATATTAAAATTAATTTAATTGAAGAAGAAGAAGCAACAAGTGTTGAAATTCCTATGGATAGTTTTGAAGAATTAAAGACTCCTGTTCCGAATTCAAATATATTAGATGAAAGTATTGAAAATGAAACCTCTTTGGATCTAGAAATAGAAATAGAGGAAGAGGAGGGTAGTACTCCAATAATTATTGATTCAAGTGAATATCTAGTTCAAGAAAATGAAGTTTCTCTTAAAACAGAAAACATTGATGAAAATATGGATGAGTTTACTCTAGATGAAGGTGACTTAAGTTTAGATTCTGAAGAATTAAATCATTCTTTAGATGAAATGGAAGATTTGAATTCCTTAGGCGATTTGCTTAGTGAAATTACAGAAGAAAAAACTGCTAGTCTCGGTCTTGATGAAGACCTAGAACCACTAAAAGAAGAAATAAATGAATCTCCAATTGAATTAGATAGTGTTGATGATTTACTTGGTGAAATGGAAGAAGAAGAAATAGATGAAACTGTTCTTGAAAAAACAGAATCTCCAATTGAATTAGATAGTGTTGATGATTTACTTGGTGAAATGGAAGAAGAAGAAAT